>Ga0265338_10000249_pt1 | contig 98925 bp, 73 predicted proteins | sample 42126metaG_FD_193579 | JGI IMG/M metagenome (GOLD analysis project Ga0265338, IMG submission 193579) | Rhizosphere microbial communities from Carex aquatilis grown in University of Washington, Seatle, WA, United States - 4-21-26 metaG | ecosystem: Host-associated > Plants > Roots > Rhizosphere...
GGCATCCTTTCTCCTTTCCAAATATCTCAGGGACCAGAGAACTGACGGTCAACCAAACCGTCCGGCAGACCCAGAAAGTCATAGCTTATTTTCTGCGCTCAGTGGTTTGAAAATGGGGACAAGCTCACAATGCTGTAAGTGATCTCCTAACTAAAACGGCAAATCTTTCTATGGCGAGTGTCTATGCACACTTCATACAAACCAACCGTTCTGCTTATGGGAGGAACCTAGACATCAATCGGCTATTATCCGTCTTCGATGGGAGGCTCGATCGTGAGTTGATGGGATTAAAAGAATCAGTTTTCAAAGAGCCGTTGTCACACCTAGCAACACTATTGCGATATTATTCAGTAAAAAAACGATTATGGGATTTTATCCGGGAAGTCACTGGGGAAGCACCTGGAAACTGGGCAAAGATTTTGGTTCATTATGTACATTTCTGGAGTGATGGCCGGCAGGAAATCAACGATGAAATCACAAGAGTTCCAGACGACTTGCTGAGCAAGGCTTTCCAAGTCCTTAGAAGTGCCGACCTCACAAAACTAGCCGACCATGAACGAAAGGCTGCTTTGGTATTCGTGGAATGGTGGTCCCAAACACACCGAGGCTCTGACGGGAAAATTATTGGAGATCCCGATGTGCCGGTTTTGCCGCCCGACCCGGCTTCCTAAAACTGTTTTAGGAAAGGGGGCCCGAGTATTGACACGAAATGGATTGCGATGTGTTTCCACCCATGAATTCACATCAAGGGAAGGCGCGCCTTTGGGGGATGATCGTTTCCCGATCCCAGTTTTTTAACTTATCTCCGCTTGAGTTCTTCGCGGGCGGCACTGAGGTCGGCCTGTAATTTGGCCAAGGCTCCCTGATCATTCGATGCTTCAGGCAGGTCATTGATCTGGTGCGTTAGCTGTTCTACGCGTTGCGTCAGTTGCTCTACATTTAGATCGGTAGCAGGCGACGGTTTCGCCGGATCGTTAACAGGTGTCTCCTTAGCCATGAAGCAATCTTCCGTTCTTCCTCCTACCTGTCAAACGGCCTCTGTTTTTTCCTCCTAAATTCGCGACAATCTGCGCAATTCGTGTAAAAGCCCTTTAACTCAACACCCCAATCTTCTTCAACTTTAAGACCGCCTCCTCCGCCTTCTTCGATTCCCCCAAATCCACCTCAAACTCCGCGACCCAATCATTCGCCGCATCCGGGTCCACGAGCATCTGTTGCACGCGCCAGGTTTTTTTATCCTCGCTCGGCACGACGTAGGTGTGGCGATTGTTCCGGGCTTCGGGGTTTAGGAGCAGGTCGGTGTGGTCGGCGTAGTAATCGTCCAGGGCCTTCTTCAAACGCTCCGGCGTCCACGGTTGGCCGTCGGGGTCTTGCGGGGTGGGCAGGGAATCGCGGCTATTCAGGCCACTACCGAGCACCGTGAGGGCTTGCTCGAAATCGCCGATGATAAGGCCGCGGAGGAATGTGAAAATCTTGTTCCGGATAGCTGATGTGAACCCCTTGGGGTCGCGCGTGATATCTTTGTCAGCTTCTTCGGCACCGGCGGGGCGAACTTCTTTGGCTTCGGCGCGGGCGTAGTTGTGGTCGCGCAGTTTTTCCCATTCATCGAGCAGGCTGGAATCGACCTGCCGGATCATGGCGCCGAGGTAGAGTTCCATTTCGCGGACCTGGTCGTTCTTGGCGGCGTCGGGCACGGTCTGGGCGAGCACTTTGAACACGCTGTTGAGGTGGCGCAGCAGGACGCCTTCGGCGCGTTGGAGCTCGTAATCGCGGATGTAATCGGAGAAGGAGCGGAAGCCTTCGAACATCTCGCGCGCGATGGATTTGGGCCGGATGTTTTCCTGGCCGACCCACGGATGGCGCGTGGCGAATTCGTTGAAGGTGGAATAGACGAACTCGCGGTTGGGCTTGGGATGTTCGAGTTTCTCGAGTTCCTCCATGCGGGCGTCGTACTCGATGCCTTCCATCTTCATCTCGGCCATCTTCTGGTCTTTGACGCGGTCGAGCTGCTTGCGCAAAATGATGGCGGGGTCTTCGAGGATGGATTCCACGAGGGTGAGCAGGACGAGGGCGTAATCGGGCGCTTGCGGGTCCATCAGCGGAATGGTCTCCAGCAGGTAGAGCGAGAGGACCTGGTCCATGGAGAAATCGTCCTGCAACTCCACGTTCACGCGCAGGTAGACGCCCTCGGCGGTCTGCGGGATGAACTCGATGATCTTGCGGTCGAGGAGCGAGCGGAACAATTGCCAGGCACGCTTGATATGGGCCACTTTCTGGCGCGGTGTTTCGTGGGAATCGCGGATGAGCTTTTGCATGGCGGCACAGCCATCGCCCTGGCGGCTGAGGACGTTCAGCAACATGGCGTGGGTGACCGCGAAGCGGGAGACGAGGCGCTCCGGCGGCGCGGCGATGAGACGCACGTAGGTGTTCTTGTCCCAATTGACGAAGTTTTTCTCGGGCGCCTGGCGTTTGACGGTTTTCTTGCCATCGCGCGCGGTTTTTTCGGCGAGCTTGAGATTCTCGATGACGTGTTCGGGCGCCTGGGCGACGACCCAGCCCTTGTCGTCGAAGCCTTTGCGCCCGGCGCGTCCGCCGATCTGGTGAAAATCGCGCGCGCTGAGGATGACGGTTTTTTGACCATCGAACTTGCACAAGCGCGTGAAGAGCACGGTGCGGATGGGGACATTGATGCCCACGCCGAGGGTGTCGGTGCCGCAAATGACCTTGAGCAAACCCTTCTGCGCGAGTTGCTCCACGAGCACACGGTACTTGGGCAGCAGGCCCGCGTGGTGGAGGCCGATGCCGTGCTTGAGCCACTTGCGGATATCGGGTCCGTAGGGGCTGGTGAACTTGAAGCCCTCGAGCGTGTTGGCGATGAGGTTCTTCTCCTCGCGGCTCGCGACATTGATGCTCGTGAAGTCCTGCGCACTCTGCGCGGCATCGAGTTGCGTGAAGTGGACGACGTACACAGGCGCACGACCATCGGCGATGAGCGACTCCAGCGTCTTGGCCAGCGGCAGCTCGGAGTATTCGTGCGACAACGGCACCGGGCGATCCACGGACGACACGGTGGTTGTCACGCGCCCATTGAGCTTCGTCAGCTCGGCCTCGAAGAACGTCGTATCGCCCAGCGTGGCGGACATCAACAGAAACCGCGCCTGCGGCATGGTGAGCAGCGGCACTTGCCAGGCGACCCCGCGGTCGCGATCGGCGTAGTAATGGAATTCGTCCATGACCACTTCCGTGAACGGCGCGAGTGCGCCTTCGCGCAACGCGATGTTCGCCAGGATCTCCGCCGTGCAACAAAGGATGGGCGCATCGCGATTGACCGAAGCGTCGCCGGTGGCGAGGCCGACGTTGTCCGGGCCGAACTCGCGGCAGAGCGCCATGAACTTCTCGTTCACCAGCGCCTTGATGGGGCAGGTGTACACGGAGCGCTGGCCCTGCGCGATGGCTTTGAAGTGCAGGGCCGTGGCGACGAGCGATTTGCCGGAACCAGTCGGCGTGTTGAGGATGACGTTCTTGTCCTCAAACAATTCGAGTATGGCCGACTCCTGCGCAGCATAGAGCGTGAGCTTGCGCGCCTCGGCATACTCGAGGAAACGGCCCAGCAACAGGTCGTTGGTGGGGTGTTCCTCGCGCGGAATCAGGTCATAAAGCGTTGTCGCCACGGTAAGGCACTGTAACGTCTGGACGCACAGGGGAGAAGAATTTTGAAACGATATGGGCACTTTGCTGTCAGAACCACATTAAACCTGATTAACTCGTTGAAATCGAACGCGGGATTGGCAATCCTGTCATTTAACTAAAGTGCGACAATTTTACACCATTGCGTTCAACGCCTTCATGGAGTTGATACGGCAGCCGATTTTTCTGCTGCTGACCACGATTGCTTCCGTCTTCGAGATTGCCCTGGCCGTGCCCTATTACTTCGCTTTAGGCGATGAACCCAAGCTGGTGAAGAACAGTGTTTTAGCTGTGATGCTGCTGGCCGGCCTGTTCGGCGCGGTGTTGAGCGCCTCGTCCTCGCTCGCCCGCGAGATCCGCACCGGCACCGCCTTGGCCGTCCTTTCCAAACCCGTCGGGCGCGCCCAGTTCCTGATCGCCAAATTTGTGGGGGTCTGTGTCGCACTCACCCTCATGACCTATATCAATACCGTCGCGGCCCTGCTTACCAGCCGCATGTCCTTTGATGCCTACGGCGACACCGATGTATCCGCCCTACTTATTTTCGGCGGTGCCGTGGTGCTGGCCTACCTGCTGGGCGGTTTCTCCAACTATTTCCTGCGCCGCCCATTCGTATCGGACACTGTCCTGGCGATGGTCGTGCTGATTTCCATTGCCGCCTTCCTCATCATCCAATTCACCCATCAAGAGCAAAGCTTATGGAAGGCAGCCAGCGTGGACTGGCGAATGGTTCCAGCTTCGGTGCTTATTCTCTTTGCCCTGTTCATCCTTTCGGCGCTGGCCATCGCTTGCTCAACGCGGTTTGATACCATTCCCACGCTGGCTATCTGCTCGGCATTTTTCCTGGTGGGATTGATGTCGGATTATCTCTTCGGGCGCCATGCACAAACCTCATGGCCATCGTCTGTGCTTTACAGTGTGGTTCCGAATTGGCAGCTTTTCTGGCTCGCTGATGCGCTGGAAACGGACAAACAGATTTTCGCGTGGGGCTACGTGGCCAAAGGGCTCATGTACATGATCGGTTACGCCGGGGGGGCTTTGGCCGTCGCAACGGCATTGTTTGAAGAACGGGAATTGAGTTAAAAATGGATCGAAGTGTTCAAAGAAACGGGTTGGTGAATCTTTTCGCCGCGCTGGTCGTCTTTGTTGCGGCGCTCGTCGTGGCGGGTTATTCCAATTCGCTCGCCGGCCGTGCCGCCGCGATTTTCCTCGGTCTCAGCGTGCTGGTCGCCTTCGTCAGTTGGTTCCAGATGCGCCTCGAAGAAAGCGAACGCCTCGAGAAATTCGAGGTGGATGAACTCGCCCAATCCCGTGGCGAATCCGCCCTCTTCGAATCCAAGGACGCCGAACTCTTTCCTGCCCGCCGTGGCCGCGAACAGTTCGAACGCTTTTTTGTCCCCGCCTTCGTCATCCTGTTGTTGTTGCTCGAAGCTGCCGGGGCGTGGTGGTTGTGGAAGACGCTCAAAGTTCCCACCACCGGCATCCCATCCGACCGCGCACTGCCTGCGCTGGCATTGTTCTCCATTTTCTCGCTCGTTCTCTTTTTGCTTGGCCGTTTTTCCGCGACAGTGGCGCGCCTCAACAAACATCCGTTGCTGCGGCCCAGCGCGAGTTACGTGCTCCTGGGGGCTTACATCTGCTTCGTCACCGCGCTCGGCGTCGCCGGCATCAAGGCGGAATTTCCCAAGGCCGACCTGGTCATCGCCCGCGTGCTCACGGTGTTGCTCGTGTTGATGTCCGTGGAAATGCTCGTCGCCCTGCTCTTGGAGATGTATCGTCCGCGCGTCAAAGGCAAAGCCGTGCGTCCGCTCTACGACAGCCGCCTCGTCGGTGTGCTCGGCCAGCCCGAAACCCTTTTCACCACCGCCGCCCAGACGCTCGACTATCAGTTCGGGTTCAAAGTCTCTGACACCTGGCTCTTCCAGGTGCTGAAGAAGAACCTTCCACTGCTGCTGTTCATCCAGTTTGCCGCACTCCTCTTGTCTACCTGCGTGGTTTTTGTGGATGTGGGCCAGCAAGCCATACTGGTGCGCTTCGGCCGCCCCGTGCCGGGTCGTACCATCCTTGAGCCGGGTGCGCACCTGAAGTTCCCGTGGCCGATGGACCAGATTTATCGGTTCCAGACCGAACAGATCCAGAGCTTCAACATCGGGTTCGCCAATGACCCGGCGCTGGCGAACGTAAAATCGATTGTCTGGACCGTTCCGCACGATAAGCCTGAGAATTTCCTCGTCGCCAATCATCCGGACACCAACTCCACTACCACCATCACCAATGACGAATCCGGGCAAAAAGCCCCGCCCGTCAGTCTGCTGGCCGTTGGCATCCCGGTACAATTTCAGATCAGCGACGTGCTCAAGTGGTTCTATAAAAACGAAGGCGCCAGCGACCTGTTGCAGGATATCGCTGACCGCGCCGTCACCCGTTATCTGGCCAATGCGGACATGGAATACGTCCTTTCCCGTGGGCGCCTTGAAGCCGCAGACATTTTGCGCGACCAGATCCAGACCGGCGCCGATGCGCAAGACCTCGGTGTGAAAATTATCTTTGTTGGTCTGCAGGACATCCATCCGCCGGTGGAGGTTGCGGCTGACTATGAAAAAGTCGTCTCCACCACGCAGACGAAGCAATCGCGCATTCTCGTTGCGCAGTCTACCGCTATCCGCACCAATTCCCTGGCGGTCGCCGGTTCCGTGACTGTCCTGCGCGAGGCGGAATCCTATCGCCAGCGGCTGGAAGTGAATTCGGCGGCGCAGGCGGCCTTGTTCACCAATCAGATCCCTGCCTTTGAAGCGTCCCCGGATTTTTACTTCAACCGCACGTATTTCGAGATGTTCTCCCGGGCGACCGCGCACGTCCGCAAATACATCGTGCTCACCACCAATACGCAGGACGTCATCGTCTTTGACCTGCAGGATAAATTGGGCGACACCTTCGACAATATGCTTGTGGCGCCGCCCCGAAGATAATTTTTTATGAAACGCAATCTCTCCACCATCATCATCGGCGCGCTGCTGATCATTATCTTTGCGCTGTTGTTGTTCGTCTTCCAGGTGCGCCAGTCCGAGGTCGCCGTCGTCACCACTTTCAGCAAGCCCACCCGCATGGCCGACCCGGGCCCGCACTTCAAATGGCCCTGGCCTATCGAGAAGGTCTATACGTTCGACCAGCGCGTGCAAAATTTTGAAGGCAAACTGACTGAAAGTCTCACCCACGACCAGTTCACGCTGGATACCATGATCTACATCGGCTGGCGCATCACCGACCCCACCAATTTCTTCCAGCGTTTCCGTGGTGGTGAGATCAGTGAAGCCGAGAGCCGGTTGGGTGAACTGGCCCGCAGCGCCCAGATCAACACGGTCGGCAAACACCTGCTTTCTGATTTTGTATCCGCCAGTCCAGAGGGAACCAAACTGGACGCCATCGAGAAGGAGATGCTCGAAGACCTCCAGTCCCGCGTTAAGGTGAACAATTATGGGCTCGAGATCGAATTTCTCGGCCTGAAAAAGATCGGCTTTCCGCAGGCCGTCACCCAGGCCGTTTTCGACCGGATGAAAGCCGAGCGCAACGTCAAGATCAGCGTGTTGGAAAGCGAAGCCACCACTGAATCAGCCCGCATCAAGGCCGAAGCCGACCTCGCGGCCTCCAAGATGATGAATGACGCGGATGCTCAGGCCCAACACATCCGCGGCCAGGGCGAAGCCGCCGCCGCTGCTGCCTCGGTCGTGTTCGAGAAGAACCCCGAACTGGCCAGCTACCTCTTGCGCTTGAACGCCCTCGAGGCCGCCCTCACCAACCGGGCCACGTTGATTTTCGACCAAAGCAAGCCGCCGTTCGATCTGTTCAACGGCATCTCCACCAATCTCGTCAAGTAGCGCGATGAACGAGCACAACCATCCTCACGATCACGAGCCGCACGGCCACGAGCACGCGCCCGAGACGCCCATGGACGCCGGGTCGCAGGCGCTCGGCGAGGCGTTGCGCGCCAGTTTCACCATCGTCAAATTCGCGATGGCCGCGCTCGTCGTTGTTTTCCTCGCCTCCGGATTTTTCACCGTCGGTCCGCAGGAACGCGCTGTCATCCTGCGTTTCGGCAAGCCCGTCGGCGAAGGGCAAAAAGCCTTCCTCGGTGCCGGATTGCATTGGTCTTTGCCCTATCCCATCGATGACGTCCAAAAGATTCCCGTGACCGAGATCCAGAAAGTCACTTCCACCGTCGGCTGGTATTTTCAGACGCCGGAGCAGGAACTGGCTGGTCAGGAGCCTGGCGGTTTGCCTTACCTGAATCCGGACACCGAAGGCTATGTCGTCACGGCTGACGCCAACATCATCCATGCGAAGGCAACGTTGTCCTACCACATCGACAATCCGCGTGATTACATCTTCAATTTCGCCTCGGCCTCCAATGTGGTGCAGAATGCCCTGAACAATGCACTCGTCTCCACTGCCGCACATTTCAAGGTTGATGATGTGCTCACCCGCAATAAGGGCGGCTTTCGCGACGCCGTCCGCAACCGCACGGCGGACCTGCTTGAAGCCGAGGGTGTCGGTGTCACCGTCGAGAATTGCGATTTGGATGTCTCCGCGCCGCTCTATCTCAAAACAGATTTCGAGAGCGTTCTTGCGGCGGACATAAGCCGTACCCGTTTGTTGGACGAAGCCCGCAAGGCGGCCAACGACACCATCGCCCAGGCCACGGGCGATGCCTCCCTGCGCCTCGGCGCCGCTGAGGCCGAACGCAGCCGGCTGCTGGCCTCCATCGACGGTTTTGCCTCCCAGTTCAACCAGTTGCGCACCAATTTCGAGCAGAACCCCAACCTGTTCATGGAGGCTGTGTTCTATCCGCGCATCGGCAGCGCCCTCGCCCGCGTGCAGGACAAGATCTATATGCCGGAGCGGGCGGATGGAAAAAGTCGCGAACTGCGCTTATTGTTGAACCGTGAACCGCCGAAGCCGAATACGGTCCAATAACGAATAGATTTTATGCAGGTTACATCACTTTTGAGCCGCGAAGAGCACGCGCATCACCATCACGAGCATGACGATGAATGTGGATGTGGACACGATCACTCGCATTCCACGGTAAGCCTGCCCTGGATGGTCCTCGGCGTCGTACTGGTCCTGAACGCCTTCATCGTGGATTGGATCCTGAACCAGACCACCACCGTTGCCAGCTTTAGTGGATTTTTCGGCGCCATCATCCTCGGCGTGCCCATCGTCGTCACCGCTATCAAGGACTTACGGCTCGGCCGCCTGAGCATCAACGAACTCGTCGCTATCGCTGTCCTCGCGGCCTTTGCCTCCGGCGATTACAAGACCGCCGGCGTCGTCGCGTTCTTCATGCTCATCGGTGAACTCATCGAGACCCGCACCGCTGAAGGCGCGCGCACCTCCATCGAATCGCTCATCAAACTGACGCCTACCAAGGCCCGGCGTATCGTGAACGGCAACGAAGAAGAAGTCCCCGCCAGCCTGCTCCAGGTCGGCGATGTCATCCGCATCCGGCCCGGCGACAATGTTGCGGCGGACGGCGAGATCGTGAATGGCCAGGGCTCGTTCAACCAGGCCACCATCACCGGTGAATCTTTGCCGGTGGATAAAAAAGCGGGCGACGAAGTTTTTGCCGGCACCCAGAATCTGACCGGCGTCCTCGAGATCAAAGTAAGCCGCGCCGGCACCGATACCACACTGGGTCGCGTGCGCGAACTCATCCTCGCCGCCGAAAAGACCAAGCTGCCCATCATGAAGATTGTGGACCAGTACATGGGCTTTTATACGCCGCTCGTGCTGGTCATCGGCGCGCTCGTCTGGGCGTTCACCCACGACCTGTCCCGCGTCATCGCGGTGTTCGTCGTGTCCTGTCCTTGCGCTTTCATTCTCGCCACACCCACGGCGATGGTCGCCGCGCTTTCCGCCGCCGCTCGTTTGGGGATTTTGATCAAGAACGTCGCCGACATCGAGCAGGCCGCGAAGATCAACGCCTTCGTGTTCGACAAGACCGGCACGCTCACCACCGGCCAGCTCGCTGTGAGCCGCCTCGCGCCCATCGGCGAGACCAAGCCTGCTGAACTCCTTTTGCTCGCCGCTGCTGCTGAGAAATACAGTAATCACCCCACCGCGAAGGCCCTCGCGCAATTAGCCGGGGAAGCCGGTGTGCCGCTGCCCGAGCCGGTTGATTTCGCCGAAACCGCCGGTCGCGGTGTTAAAGCGAAGGTCAATGGCGCGCATGTCCTCGTCGGTCGTGCCCAATGGCTCAAGGACAATGGCGTCCAGGCGGGTTTTGAATCGTCCGTGGACCTTAACGAAGCGGAAGGGTGGAGTTTGATCTTTGTCGCCCGTGAAGGCCATTGCGTCGGCTGGGTTGGCATGCAGGACCAGACGCGCCCCGAAGCCAAGCAAGCGCTTGCTGAATTGAAGGAAGCCGGTGTCCGCCGCATCGCGATGGTCAGCGGCGACCGCCAGGCCGTCGCCACCCGTGTCGCCGCCGAGATCGGCTGCGAGGAAGCGAAGGGCGAATGCCTGCCGCAGAACAAAGTGGATTTTGTCCGTGCCGTGAAGGCCAAAGGTTACAAAGTGGCCGTTATCGGCGATGGCGTGAATGACGCCCCGGCATTGGCTGCCGGTGACCTCGGCATCGCCATGGGCGCGGCCGGGAGCGAAGTTGCCATCCACAGCGCCACGATCGCGCTGATGAACAACGACCTGCGCCGTCTGCCGTTCCTTGTGAACCTCTCGCGCAGCACCCGTGCCGTCATCAACCAGAATTTCGTCTTTGGCATCGTGTTCATACTCGTGGGCTGGATAACGACCACCACCGGACTTATCGGGCCGATCGTGGCGGCTATGCTGCACGTGGTTGGATCGTTGATCGTGATTTTCAACAGTGCGCGCCTCGTCCGCAAAGGCGAGGAACTGGAACATTTCCAGCCGGAACACGAAGAAGAATCGCAACGCCCGGCGACCGGCCAGTTGACGCCGAAGATGGCTTGAGCTTTAGGTTCGTGCCTGAAATGTTCGTGGATTGCTGAAGTAGCCAGATTCGATTAAATTGAAGTCATGAGTGCCAGTGAAATCATGCAACAAATTGAGGAACTGCCCGAGCAGGAGCAGCAGGAACTTTTTGTTCTTTTCGCTAAAAAAGTTGCCGGTGGCCAGGCAGGCAAAGAGAAGCCCTGGCTGGGTAAAAAACTTTCTTTTGAAGAAGCTTGTGATGTTGTTTTTCGGGAAAACCGGGAACTGCTTAGCGCGTTGGCCAAGTGAATGAACCAACCTTTTTGGCGCTCGATGAAATCCTCCCTATTCATGCCCGTAGTTTGGCTGAGCATGGTGGAAGTGACGGCGTTAGGGATTTGGGGTTGGTTGAATCAGCACTGGCTTCGGCGAAAAACATATTTTACTACACCAATGGCGATTTGTTTGACGTGGCAGCCGGTTACGCTTTTCACCTTGCGGAATCGCAGGCGTTTATTGATGGCAATAAGCGAACAGCTGTTGTCGCTGCCATGGTTTTTCTCGCGCGGAATGGTGTCTATGTGCAGCCGGCAACTTGGGAGCTTTACTCCACAATGATTGAAATCGCCAAAAAGCAGAAAACAAAGACTGACTTGGCAGATCTTTTTCGCAAACGAGCCACCAAATAAGATTCATTCATATGACGCTCGAACCAAATCCCCAGTCCGTCACCCGCAATCCGCAATCTGAAGTTGTGGTGTCGGTACGCGGCCTCACCAAAGTCTTCAAGGATTTTTGGAACCGCCCCAAGGCCCGCGCCGTGGACAACGTGGATTTTGAAGTGCGCCGGGGCGAAGTGTTCGGCCTGCTTGGGCCCAATGGCTCTGGCAAATCCACCACCATCAAACTCCTGCTCGGCCTGCTTTACCCTACGAAAGGACACATTGACGTGTTCGGCCATTCGCCGCGCCACGTGAAGACCAAGGCCCGCATCGGTTATCTGCCGGAGGAATCATATCTCTATCGCTATCTTGATTCCCGCGAGACGCTCAGCTTTTTCGGGAATCTGTTTCATCTGAACAAAGACGAACGCACCAATCGCACCGAACAGTTGCTCGAGATGGTCGGTCTCAACCAGACGCGCACGCGCACCGTCGGCGAATTTTCCAAGGGTATGCAGCGCCGCATCGGCCTGGCGCAGGCGCTCATCAATGACCCCGACCTCATCATCCTTGACGAACCCACGGCCGGCCTCGACCCCATCGGCTGTCGTGAGATCAAAGACCTCATCATCGCCCTCGCGCGCCGCGGCAAGACGGTCATCCTCAGCAGCCATCTGCTTTCGGACGTGGAAGATGTTTGTGACCGGGTGGTCATCTATTACGGCGGCAGGATCCAGGCGATGGGCACGTTGAAGGACTTGCTCGCCACGCCGGACACCGTCCGCATCACCACCCCCGTGTTGTCCCGTGAAACGCTGGGGCGCGTTTTGGAAGTCATCCGTCACGACGTCGCCTCGGACAAAGTGCACGTGGATAATCCCACCCAGAATCTCGAAAGCTATTTCCTCGATGTGGTGAACAAAGCGCGTGCGGCTGCCAAGGAGACCAGCGGCGCGCAATCCGGCGCCAAAGTTGCCGCTTACTTGCGCGGCACTGGTGAAGAAAAACCGGCGACCGACAAGTTGCTGGAAAAACTTTCACTGCCGCAAGCCGCGCCAGTCGCCGCAGTCCCCGTTGCGCAGGCCCAGCCGTCCGTGAACGAAAAGAAATTGGATGCGCTCAGCCAGCCGACGGCTTCGGCGCCAGCCAAACCAGCGCAGCCGGAAAAACCTGTGGACCTGGCCAAGGCGGACGAAAAATTGTCATCGCTGTTGGGGAAGCCAAAATGATATGCGGCAACAGCCAAATTTCATCATTTTCCGCTGAGTCCTTGTCCAATTCCTGATGCAACGAATCATCACCATCGCCGCCCTGACCTGGAAAGCCGCCTTCCGCTTCCGGCTTTTCATCGTCGTCGCAGTGTTGCTGCTGTTGGCGGTGGTCGGCCTGCCGCTTGTCCTTAAGGATGACGGCACGGCGCGCGGGTTCACGCAGATCCTGCTTACCTATACCTTGAGTTCGGTTGCCGTGCTGCTCGGGCTTTCGACACTTTGGCTCTCCTGCGGCACGCTTGCCCGCGATATCGAGGAATGCCAGATGCAGATGGTCGTGACCAAACCCATCGCCCGCTGGCAGGTCTGGCTCGGCAAATGGATGGGTATTATGTCATTGAACGCCGCGCTCCTGTTCATCTCCGGCACCAGCGTTTACGTATTGATGCAGGTGCGCGCCGCCAAATTGTCTCCGGAGGAACAGCACGTCTTGAAGAACGAGATTTTTGTCGCGCGCGGTTCGGCGAAGGAACGCAGCTACGATGCTGAAATCAATCAGGCGACCGAAATAGCTTTGGCCGACCGCATAAAAAAGAACCCAGATGTGAAGGCGAACCTGGACGAAGTGACCACCGCCATCCGCGAGCAGGTGAAGGCGCAGATTCAAGTGGTCCCGCCCGGTTACATCCGCACCTGGGACATCGAATTGGGCCCGTTCGCAAAAATCCTGCTGCGCGACCAGCCGATCTATATTCGCGCCAAATTCAATGCCGCCCAGCAAAGCCCATCCGGGACCTTTTACGGTGAATGGCAGGTGGGGGATGTGAACGACACCAAGAAACCGGTTTGGGCCAGCGGCCCCATGAGCCTCGCGCCCGACACCTTTCACGAATTTGAGATTCCAGCCAATCAGTTCAACGACAAAGGCACCCTCACCATCTCTTTCCGTAACGATAACCCCGTTACCCTCTTGTTTCCGCTGGATGACGGCATGGAAGTGCTTTACCGCCAGGGCGGTTTTGCGATGAATTTCGCGCGCGGCCTGGGCATCATCTTTTGCTGGATGGCGTTATTGGCAGCCGTGGGTCTGGCCTCGGCCAGCCTGCTTTCATTCCCCGTCGCAACGTTTGTGTCTCTCGGGCTGCTTATGTTGGTGCTATCCAGTGGAACCATCGAGTCAGTCGTCGCCTCAGGCCGGTACTTTACATACAACGCCGAGAAAGGCCCGACCGCCCCTTCGTTCCTTGACCATACCATTGTGGAGGGTTTCAAGGGCATCCTGGTGCTCGTGGACATGGTGAAGGAGTTTTCACCGGTGGATTCGCTCAGCCGGGGACGCAGCATCCCCTGGAGCGAGCTTGGCCGTGCCTTTGCCCAAATCGTTTTGTTGATGGGCGGAATCGTCAGCGCCATCGGCATCTTTATCTTCAGCCGGCGGGAACTGGCGGCCGCGCAGGGAACGCAATGAGCAGCCGCGCCAAAAAAATAATCGCCCTGGTGCTGGCCGTCGCGTTGCTCTTTGGCACGTCCCGCGTGCAGCAGGCCATGAATCGCGACCGCGAAACGCTGGGGCTGACGCACGCCGACGTGCTGGATGACGCGCCGCCAGTGCTGGTTTTCACCACCGTGGTGCTGGGCGGTTTTCGCGGCTTGATCTCCAACGCCCTGTGGATCCGCGCCAGCGACCTGCAGGAACAGGACAAATTTTTCGAAGCCGCTCAATTGGCTGATTGGATCACGAAACTCGAGCCGCATTTTTCGCAGGTCTGGGTCAACCAGGCCTGGAACATGTCCTACAACATCTCCGTCAAGTTCAAGGATTTCTCCGACCGCTGGAACTGGGTGCAACGCGGCTTCGAACTGCTCCGCGACCAGGCGTTGAAATTTAATCCCGACGACGTCCTCATCTACCAGCAGCTCGCCTGGCATTTCCAGCACAAGATCGGTGCTAATCTCGATGACGCCAGCATGTATTACAAGGAGGCCTGGGCAAAAGACATGGCGGATGTGTTGGACGGCGGTCGGGTCGATTCGGATGATTTTATCCATCCCCAGACCGCCGACATGAAGGCGCGCACCAACATCCTCATCGGAAAATACAAGCTCGACCCTGTCTTCATGAAGCAGGTGGATGAAAAATACGGCCCGCTTGAATGGCGCCTGCCCGAAGCCCATGCCATCTACTGGGCCGCGTTGGGATTGAAAAAAGCGGAGGAAAATCCCGGCAAGGTAAAACCGGAGGACCTGCTCCAATTGCGCCGCGTCATCTACCAGGACATGCAGACGGATGTCATGCGCGGACGGCTCATCCCGGGAGTTGTTTCCAACTCGTTCGAATTGGGCCCCAACCTCGATATCATCCGCAAGACGAGCGACGCCTATGAGCAGGCCATGAAGGATGAACCGCGCGATGCTGACAACATCCATCGCGCCCATCGCAATCTCGTCCGGCAGGCGGTGTATTTCCTCTACGAATACAATCGCATGACCGAGGCGGCCGAATGGTTCAAATATCTCGGGGAGAGATACCCGAATGATAATCTCATCACCGGCACCTCGGACACCAAGCCATCGCAGATGACGCTGGGTAAATATGTCGTGGCTCGCATCCAGGAGGATATGAAGGATACCAGCCATGATAAAACCAAGGCCTTCATCGACGCTGCCTTGCGCCGTTCTTATTTGCTCCTGATTTCGGGCGAAGATGACCATGCGGTGGGCACCAAAAACATTGCGCACGTTGTCTGGCAAACCTACCAAAGCCAGGTTCCCGCCGCTCGCCAGTCCGCCATCGGTTTGCCGCCTTTTGATGAAATGGATCGTGCGATACAGTCTGAACTGCTCGAATCCGACCGTCGGTTGCTGCCCCAATACCGCGCCATTCTCCGCAGCCGCCTTAACATGGTCCCGGAAGAGGTTTCCACTAACAATCCGGCCCCGGTGGACCTGGCACCCGTGGCCATCATTACGAATACGCCCCCGGAAGTGACCAACGCTTTCCGTCCCAACCCCTGAAAATGGCCTTTCCGGCCTCGTTTTTGGGGCAAAGAAGGGTCGGTTTTTGCCAAAAAACCCCACAAACCGCGCTTGACTCATCGCGTCCTTAGCCGATAACCTATCTGCAATGTTATTGAACATTCAACAAGTTGCTGTAGTACTGGTAGTCGTCGTAGCCGGCGATGCCGGGGCTCCTTGTTGTTAACGATAATTTCAACAAGAACCCACGGCTGGAAACGGCTGTGGGTTTTTTGTTACTCACGCCGCCGGCCACAACACACATAATAGTATGAGTAAACCAATCGAAAATGCCGCTGCGAAGCGCAAATCCGCTCGCCCCGCGTCCACTCCGGCCAAAACCAAACGCGCCGAGGTCGGCGCCGCCATGTTTGGCCGCGATATCTTCGTCGAAGCGCTTGAGCGCGAAGCCGTTGAAGTCATTTTCGCCTATCCTGGCGGCGCGAGCATGGAGATCCACCAATCGCTCACGCATTCCAAGATCCGCACTATCCTCCCGCGCCACGAGCAGGGCGGCAGTTTCGCGGCGGAAGGCTATGCCCGCGTCACCGGCAAAGCCGGCGTGTGCATGGGCACCAGCGGCCCCGGTGCCACGAACCTCGTCACGGCCATCGCCGATGCCTACATGGATTCCACGCCCCTCATCGCCATCACCGGCCAGGTCACCCAGGCCATGATCGGCCGTGGCGCATTCCAGGAAACCGATATCATCGGTGTCACGTTGCCCATCGTGAAGCACAGCTACCTCATCACCGACATCAACGACATCCCGCGCATCGTGAAAGAAGCTTTCTACATCGCGCAATCGGGTCGCCCCGGCCCGGTCGTCATCGATTTCCCCAAGAACATCCAGCAGCAAAAGGCGCAGCCCGTCTGGCCCACGTTGGAGCAGGTCAAAAAAGGCCTGCGCGGTTACAACCAGCCCGACCTTAAGGCCGACGACATCGCCCTCAACGAAATCATCGGCCTCATCGAGAAGTCCGAGCGCCCCGTGTTGTACGTCGGCGGCGGCATCATCTCCAGCGGCGCGGCGGCGGAACTCAAGAAGTTCGCCGAAGCCACCAACATTCCCGTCACCACCACCCTCATGGGCATTGGCGGTTTTCCGGAGACCCATCCGCTCTCGTTGCGCTGGCTCGGCATGCACGGTTCCGCCTCGGCCAACTGGGCCGTCAACGGTGAATACGAATACCGCAAATCCTTCAACGACCCCATGGTCAAGATGAAAGACGGCGCCGACCTGTTGCTCGCGTTTGGCGTGCGCTTTGACGACCGCGTCACCGGCAAGTTCGAGGAATTTTGCAAGCACGGCACCATCGTCCACATCGACATCGATGCCTCCGAGCTCAACAAGAACCGCAAGGCCAATCTCCCTGTCGTCGGCGACATCAAGGACGCGCTCACGCGTTTGAACAAGCTCGTCGCCCAGCGCCCCATCCAGAAGAAGCACACCGCCTGGCTCGCGCAGATCGCCGAATGGCAGAAGAAGGCGCCCTTCGCCTACCGCATCACGCCGGAGATCGCTAACAGCGACCATATGGTCGACCACATGGGCGGCAAGGAAAGCGAAGTCATCCTGCAGCAGATGGTCATCGAGACCCTTTACGACATGACCAAGGGCGAGGCATACATCACCACCGGCGTCGGCCAGCACCAGATGTGGGCCGCCCAATGGTACAAATACAAATACCCGCGCCAGCTCACCACCAGCGGCGGCCTCGGCTCCATGGGTTACGGCTATCCCGCCGCGCTCGGCGTCAAAGTCGCCTTGCCCGACAAACAGGTCATCGATATCGATGGCGACGGCTCGTTCCTCATGAACATCCAGGAACTTGCCACCGCGCACGTCGAGAAGATCGCCGCCAAGGCCATCATCCTCAACAACCAGCACCTCGGCATGGTCGTGCAATGGGAGGATAATTTCTACGCCGGCAACCGCGGCCACACCTACCTCGGCGACCCGAAAGAGCGCGCCGCCATCTATCCCGATTACGTCGCCGTCTGCAATTCCTTCGGTGTGAAATGCGAACGCGTCATGTTCAAGAAAGACCTCCGCGCCGCCATCCAGCGCATGCTCGATGCCGACGAACCCTACGTGCTGGACGTCATCACGCCCTACAGCACCCACGTCATCCCATTCATCCCCGCCGGCAAGACCGTCGCGGACATGATCTGGAAACCGTAAATTCATAACAATTAAACCAGCCGGGCGGCAATGATTTGTCGCCCGGCTTTTTTTCTTTCTCGAAAGGTAGGGCGCGATCTCCGAGCGCGCCGTCGTCCGACGTCATAAACCACCTTGAATTGGTTTGACCACAATTCGCGAAGCGAACAACTCTTGTGGGCACCTGACTCGTGGCGGGCTTGGGAAGCCACATCACCCTGAATCGGTCAGAATTAGGTGGGCGAGACGCCGTCGAGCCCTGATTCTGGCTCTCGACGCTCGACCACCTTGATTTACCTTGAGACGGCTTGAGATCGGGAGCAAGTCCTTCGTCCACCGCGCGCGAAGCGTCTTGGAGTGCGCCTGTCCTCTGGCGCTCTTTCCCAGCCTGACACTTGCCTGGCGCGCGTTACATGTCACTCAAAAGTGGTTTGAATCAGCCTGAATTGGCCTGCGTTCCCGTAGCGCAGGCTTTCCAGCCTGCGGGTTCACGGGACATTTTTACCACGTTTCACGTGGCCGACCGTGCTCCACCCCCCATGTTTTTCCTTAAAATATCTTAAAACAGTCGGACCACAATTCGCGAAGCGAACAACTCTTGTGGGCACCTGACTCGTGGCGGGCTTGGGAAGCCACATTGGTCGGATTGATCCTTGTTGAGTCCCGCACAGCGGGACGAAATCCCGATACCATCGGGAGCGGGGCGAGCTTTACCACGTTCCTCGTGGCGTTTCCCAAAGGTAGGGCGCGATCTCCGAGCGCGCCGTCCGACTCCCGAATCTTGCATCGCGATTCCCCTTTTCCCCATATCCCGCATCTTGAAACCCGTATCGCGCATCTATTTCAATATTTTCAAAGATCAGCCTGCAGTTATATCACACCTTCCCGATTTTGTAACTGTGACCATTACACAAAACGCATTTTCTTTGAGATGCATTTCAAGCCCGTCAACATTGAACCAAATGACTTTTTCCTCTGAATTTTGACTGCACAGCTTGTGCATCACTTTGGGAGACCTATAAAACCGTGGTGGGACGAGCGTACTCGCGGGCTTTACCACGCATGCCACGTCCCACGTGGTTCCACGCGGCGCCTTCTCTTCCCGCGCCAGCGGGACAAACTAAAAGCGCCGCAGGTGCGAAACGGGATAGCCCAGGGTAAGGAGGCGCAGCCGACGCAGCCCTGGGTTAACATTCCCTAAACCCCTATGCCTGACGGCGAAGTTTTGCGAAGTAAACGGCTTGTTTCGCAATATTAAATACTCGGGGTTTTGCATATCTCTCGCATCTCATCCCCACCACGATGACATTGCATTGGATCGCCAACCGGATAAAGATGGGGACATGGACCCATGTGACCAACCGGCTTCGGCATCTAAAAAAAGAATCCATGTCACTTGGCCACTCAGGACCCCTTATGACAGAACAATCTAAATATATCGTCCATACTCCTCACTTTCCGACGTACAAGGACGTTCGAACTCTTATTGGAATTTGGCGAGATGTCGTTCGCAAACCGGATGCGTTGGACATGATGAAAGCCGTATGGGATCAAGCCGGGACGCCTCAAAATACAGTGGATTGGACTGATCCCGATAAGTGGATCGATGAAAGGCTTACTGGTGAATGCGGGAAAATGGCCCATGAAGTCTGGGAAAAGAGTGGCAAAACAATCAACCCACGCCACATCTATGGATGTTATCTATTTATCAATAACTACAAGCTGCTTATCACTGATGGGTCTGAAACCTACCGCCTTTCGGAAACAGGAAAAAATTTTCTAAATGACGAGCCTTCGACTGTTCGCAAACTTGATGAAGCCGAAGGACTACCTCAGTTACTTGCCATTCTCGCGGCTCATTCGCCTGCCAAACGAGGGGATTTATTGACCGATTGGGGAGAATTGCTTCGCGCTCATTCAAAATACCGAACTGACTCCACAATTAAAGACACACTTCGCCGACGAATTCTAAACTTGGTTGATCGCGCGTTCATTGACCGGGATGGTAACACCTATACAATAACGGCAAAGGGAGTTGCATATGCCTCAACACCCGGAGTTGCTTCAGTTCAAAAGCCTCATCATGATGTGCTTAGTGCAATTAAATCTTACAATGATGCACAAGTCGCAGCTTTGCGTGAACTTTTAGGGCGAATGCACCCATATCGCTTTGAATCTTTGGTTAAGGACTTATTAGAAGCGATGGACTACGAAGATGTTATCGTCACAAAACAAAGTGGCGATAAAGGTGTAGATGTGGTCGCAAATTATGAGTTTGGAATCACGCAAATCAGGGAGGTTGTTCAGGTCAAAAGACATCAGGCTTCCATTACTCGACCGGTCTTAGATCAGCTCCGTGGCGCGCTACCTTACCATCGGGCAATTCGGGGAACTATTATTACGCTAGGGAAATTCGCCCAAGGATGCAAAGACGCTGCTCTATTTCCTGGCGCCGCCCCCATCACTCTGATCGATGGCGACAAGCTCATTGAGTTGATGTTAAAGCACGAGGTTGCAATCAAAAAGCGGCCTCAAGCCTTAGTTGAGATCGATGAAACTTACTTTATTGAAAGCGCAGAAGATCAGCCGCCTAAATTATCGGATGAAATATCCGAAACGGCTGACGAATAATATAAAAAGCCGGCTCCTAGAATTTTAACAAAACCGGGCAGCCACATCACTGGCCGCCCGGCTTTTCGTTACGCGCCCCGAGGGCTGACTAAAATTACGGCATCAAGACCGTGTCTATGACGTGGATGACGCCATTGGATTGCATCACGTCGTAGGTGGAGATGTTCGCCAGGTTACCCTTGGCATCCTTGAGCATGATGTTGTGTTCGCCGTTCATCATCGCCCAGAGTTTGCCGCCGTTGACGGTGGTCAATTCAGCCGAGCCATGGCCTGCTTTGATGGCTTTGGCGATGTCGTTAAACGTCCATTTGCCCGCGACGACGTGGTAGGTGAGGATCTTCGTGAGTGTGTCCTTGTTCTCCGGTTTCACGAGCGTGTCCACCGTGCCGGCGGGCAGCTTGCCGAACGCCGCATCCGTAGGCGCGAACACGGTGAACGGCCCGGCGCCTTCCAGGGTGTCCACCAGCCCAGCGGCTTTCACAGCGGCGACGAGCGTCTTGTGGTCGCCGGAGTTCACGGCGTTCTCGATGATGTTCTTCTTGGGAAACATATCCTGGCCACCGACCATGGTGGTGTCCGCTGCGAACGCGGTGGTGGCAGCGAAGGTGAGGGCGAGGGCGGAAGCTTGAATGTAACGGATCATATCTTTCTCTCTTTCTAATTTTTTGTTTTAGTTTTTACCACGTTTCACGTGGTTTCTGGGCGCCGGGAGTTTTTCATCAACCCTCAGCGTCATTACACAAAGCTTTACGCAAGGGCAGGGGACACAGATGCCTGGATGCATCGATTATAAATGAATTTAGAATGCATCCGGAAGAGCAGCGCAAGCGTATAAGCCCACCTCGCTTGGAACCGGATTTAGACCTCCCAATGCAAAATTATCGGCGAACGATTCTCCCTCTCCCACAGGGAGAGGGCAGGGGTGAGGGGGAAGCCAGCGAGACCAGCCCAGCGTGTCCTTTCGCCTTATCAACACGAATCTCGCGAAGCGTTTGGACTGCGGCGCTTCAGCGCCGCTTTACCCATTGGTTAGTGAAGATTGGAGTTTCTCTGGATGCTGTTTCTGAGTCCCGTCTCCGCGGGATTGGAGCGTGGTTGTTGGATGTTTCCATCCCCTCATCTGTGTTCATCCGTGGTTAAACTTGCAGCTGTCAGCACCTACATCACGTGGCCAGCCAGCACCATCGGCCCTTCCGCCTTCGGCACCCCGCCTTTTTTCTCCAGCGACACCGCAAACGTCCCCACGCCGCTAACACTGGACTTGGGCTTGAAGTGGAAATGCACCGCGCCCTTGTCATCCACGCTGAACACGCCGGCATCCACGGGATTCGCGATCTTCGGGTCCACGACCCACAACTGGTAATCCTTATCCGCCGGCAACGGCGCCAGGCCCGACACCACCAGCACACCATCCTGTTTTTCCGCATCCCACACGGAAACGGCCACGGCCTTCGGCGAGTTTTCCAGCAACGAACTCATCATCGCAATCTGCACCTGCGAGACGTGGTCTTTGGCTTTCAAATCATCGATGGCTGATTCCAACATTATGATTTTTTTATTCGCTTGTCTGTTGGCGAAGGCGGCCTTCTCATTTTCTAAAGTGAGAATACCCCCCACCACGGCGAAGCAAGCCGCCACTGCCCACGGCAGGAAGATGGCGAAAAAATTGCGCTCGGTGTGCGGCAGCGACACGACCTTCTGCGGCACCGGTTCGGCGATGGCCGCCATGATGCGGTTCTTCAACTGCGCGGACGGCACGGCATCTTTGACGTTCAAGGCCAGTGAGCCCGTCACATTCTGCATGCTCGCGTAGAACGCGCGCAACTCCGCATCGCGGCTCAATTGCGTCTCGAAATCACGCGCCTCTTCCGGCGTCAACGCGCCCAACGCGTGCAGCGCCGCGAGTTCCTGGAGTTGTTCGCTGATCATAACGCGCCCTCCAGTGTATCGCGCAATTTCAGCATCCCCCGCCGGATGCGCGCCTTGATGGTGCCGAGCGGTTCACGGATTTTTTCTGCAATCTGATGATGTGTAAGTCCGCCGAAGAACGCCATTTCGATGGCCTGTCGCTGGTCCGCTGGCAACGTGTTCACCGCCGTCCGAATGCGCGTGGCTTCATCCGTGCCGATGGCCTTGCCGGTCTCGACAACGTCACTCGCCGGGTCGGCGAGAGTTGCCTCTTCGACCAGGCGATTGCGGCGCTGCGAACTGCGCAGGCGGTCTATGGCTTTGTTGCGTGTCATGGTCACGGACCACGTGAAAGGTTTCCCCTGCGACGGGTCGAATTGGCCGGCTTTTTCCCAGAGCTGCACGAAGACCTCTTGCAGGACGTCCTCGGCATCCGCTGGATTGCCGACGATGCGCAGGGCGAACGAAAAAAGCGGTTTCGAAAAACGGTCATACAACGCCGCAAACGCGTCACGGTCGCCGGATGCGACGCGGGCCAATAGCTCCGCATCCGCCTGCGCCGCCGCGTCTGATATGATAGTATCGTTTGGTGACATTCGCACGCCGGAGCGGCCTGCTCCAACTGATTTCCGGCCCCCACTCAATCCTTAATTCACGCTTGTCGGTCATACATCTTGAAGCCGGATGCTTCATAAATACAACGTATGCCGCCGCCATTTGGATGCCTCTTTTCGCACCCAATGTCCGCGCCGATGAATAACCTACTCATTGCCCCGTGTAAATAGCCTACAAAACAAAGTCATCATCTGGCCTCGCGAAGCGTCCTGGAGTGCGGTAGTCCTCTACCGCTTTTTGGAGTTACGGGCTAGATTCGCAGAAAAGTTTAACTGTTACTCTTTGCAGTTTCCCTCGAATTGGAAGTTTTTACTTCAGCATCCATTCGTTGTTTCCTCATGTAAAAACAAGGGCCGGGCGGCACGTATTGCCACCCGGCCTTCAATTGAACCAGCGCACCGGTTCAGGGTATCCGTTTGGGCCAGGCTAAGCTGCCCAGGCCCACGGCGCACAATAACGCGCCACCGACGTAAAAATAAACCGCCTTATCCACCGGCGACCCGGTGACCGTCTCTTTTATCTGGGAGCCGACCGATTGCTGCGAATTATGACCCCATATCAATAACATTATCCCTATCGCCAGACAGGCGAGTCCAATGAACCGTTGCATAGTATCTCCTTTTTGTGGTCGTCGCTCCCTGTTCAGACCATAACCCACCTTTTCCATTTGTCGAATGAATCGATTGTGACACCTGCAGGGTAGGGCGCGTCACTCCGTGCGCGCCGTCGACCGAAGTCGCTTCTATCGGCCGCATCGCGCTTGCGTCCTGGAGTGCGCCAGTCCTCTGGCGCTTTCCCCACAGCAAGATGATGTGAGTCGGCGAACTGAATGCTTTCGCCGAATTCAAAGCACCCTGCGATCACATTCTCCTTCTCCCAGGGGGAGAAGGCCGGGATGAGGGCGAGCTGGTTTCTTCCCGCGTTAGCGGGACTAAATAAGATGGCAATTTAAGACACCGCTATTGAGCGCAATCACTCCTGCCGCTATCTTCCCCGCCTTATGCAATACCGCGAACTCGGACGCACCGGATGGAAAGTCTCCAGCATCAGCTTCGGCGCCTGGGCCGTCGGCGGCTCCTGGGGCGATGTGGATGACAAGGAATCCATCGCCGCCCTGCACCGCGCGCTCGATAAGGGTGTGAATTTCTTCGACACCGCCGACGTCTACGGCGATGGCCGCAGCGAACGCCTCCTCGCCCAATTGCGCAAGGAACGCAAAGAGCAATTTCACATCGCCACCAAAGCCGGTCGCCGTCTCGACCCGCATGCGACCGAAGGCTACAACCGCCAGAACCTCACCGCCTTCGTCGAGCGCAGCCTGAAAAATCTGCAGACCGACGCGCTCGACCTGTTGCAACTCCATTGCCCGCCCACGCCGGTGTATTATTTGCCGGAAGTTTTCGGCGTGCTCGATGACCTCACCAAAGCCGGCAAGCTCAAGCACTACGGCGTCAGCGTGGAAAAAGTGGAGGAAGCCCTCAAAGCCATCGAATATCCCAACGTCAAAACGGTGCAGATCATCTTCAACATCTTCCGCGAGCGGCCCGCCGATCTGTTTTTCACCGAGGCGCAACGTAAGAAAATCGGCATCCTCGCGCGTGTGCCATTGTCCTCCGGCATGTTGACCGGCAAGATCACCCGCGCCAGTACATTTGCCGCCGATGACCATCGCCAGTTCAATCGCCACGGCGAAGCCTTTGATCGTGGTGAGACTTTCTCCGGTGTGGATTACGAGACCGGCCTGCGAGCCGTCGAAACCTTGCGTGGCCTCGTGCCACATGGCGCCACGCTCGCGCAACTGGCCCTGCGCTGGATACTCATGTTCCCCGCCGTCACCTGCGCCATCCCCGGCGCGAAACGCCCGTCCCAGGTGGACGAAAACGTTTCCGCCGCCGACCTCCCGCCGCTTTCCGATGACACGATGAAGAAGATCCAGGCCCTCTACGAATCGCAGATCAAACCGCTCGTGCATCAATACTGGTAAAAGGGTTGTATTGAACTTTAAGGCGCTTCCAAAAATCGACCTGCACCTGCATCTCGATGGCGCCATCCGCGTGCCCACCATCGCGGCGCTCGGCGACGAACTCGGCATCAAACTGCCCAGCTACGATCCGAAAGAACTCGCGAAATATGTGCAGGTGAACCGCGATTGCCGCAGCCTCACCGATTTCCTGAAACGCTTCGAAGTGTTTTATCCCATCCTGCCCTTCGCCAAGACTCAGGAACGCATCGCCTACGAACTCTGCGAGGATTGTGCCCGCGATAACGTCATCTATTTCGAAGCGCGCTTCGCCCCCGCGCTTGCGACGAGCAAAACCTTCTCGATGGAAGACGCCGTCGTCGCCGCGCTGGAAGGCTTTCGCCGCGGCCAGCGCGATTTCGGCGTGCGTTGCGGCACCATTCTCTGTTGTTATCGCTCCATTTCCGTGCAGGAAAATATCGAGACCGTGAAACTCGCGCATAAGTATCGCGACAAAGGCGTCGTGGGCATCGACCTGGCCGGTGATGAGAATCATTTTCCCGCCATGCCGCACGCGGAAGCCTTCGCGCTCGCGCGCAAGCTGGAGATTCCCATCACCATCCACGCCGGTGAAGGCGGCCATCCCGAGCACATCCGCGAAGCAGTGTTTACCCACGGCGCATCCCGCATCGGCCACGGCGTCAGCCTGCAACAAGACCCCGAACTACTGAAAGCCGTCCGCGACGCAGGCACCACCTTTGAGATCTGCCTCACCAGCAATCTACAGACCTGCACCGTGCCCTCCGCCCAGGCGCATCCGTTCCGCAAATTTCTGGATGAAAAAGTCCGCGTCACTCTCAACACCGACGACCCCGCCATCAGCAACATCACCCTGACCCACGAATTCGAATTCGCCGCCCGCCAATACCACCTCAAACCCGCCGAAGTTCGTGGATTGGTGCTGAATGCGGCAAGGGCGGTATTTGGTGAAGACTCATTGCGGGACGAATTGGTCATTAAATTTGAGCGGGTCAAATTGGCGTAATTTAACGATCTCCTTGCCTCGACCTTCTCCCTACCAAGAAGGAACGGAGGCAGGCTGGCTTTGGTTGCCATGCGACACCGGCTAAATCACGACACTCAACGTGCTTGAACGTGAACATTTTTCTCTTGAAGGTTACCATTTGACTTGACGTAGCAGCGGTGTCCAATCTCATACAAACAACAATTTTATCATGCCAACGATCAGCAAGGAAAACGCATTAAAACTCATGCGAACTCAACATGATCAAATCTCAGATTTGAAGAAGATGACTGCTACATCGACGGAGTTCAAGAAGTGGAGGCAAATGACGAGTCTTTACACCGAAAAGATATTCGGAAGCGGATCTAAAAACTCTAAGACATTTGAAGGACTGCACTTTTCACCTATGGTCTGGTATGACGGCATGGATGAAAGGTATTGGAACCAGAGGTGCTATGAGGAGGGGCTGGGCGAGGCGCAAGTATTGCTGAGCAGATTTATCGAAGAGTTGGAACTTTTTGATATAGATTCGTCTGAAACAAGAGAATACGTGAAAAAAGAATCTGTCAGGAGTTCTAGAAGAAAAATTTTTGTGGTTCATGGGCACGACGAAAAGTTGAAAATGGAAGTTGCCCGGTTTCTTGAAAAGCTGGATATCGAACCAATAATTTTACACGAGCAAGCAGACCGCGGTCAGACAATTATTGAAAAGTTCGAGAAGCATTCCGAAGTTGCATTTGCGATTGTCCTGCTTACTCCAGATGATATTGGGGGCCAAGACAATAGTTCTTTGCGCAAAAGAGCTCGGCAGAATGTAATTTTCGAATTTGGATATTTTATAGGAAAACTTGGGAGGTCAAATGTTTGCGGACTTTATTGCGATGGAGTCGAATTGCCGTCCGATTATACAGGTGTGCTTTATACGAAAGCTGAAGGAGGTTGGCAGTTAAACATTATAAGAGAATTGAAGGCCGCCGGGTTTTCTGTCGATGCTAATCGTATTACGTAATTTTCAGCTACTCATTTTCCCATTTGTATCCGCTGATTTTTATTTCATCTTTCCTGTCACAGATTTTTTATGGCTGAAAAACCGAAGAAATTGTAGGCGGAGCGCTATTCCCGTTTGACCCATCATTGTCTGGAACGTACGTTCGGGACACTCATGCGCCGTTACCGCCATCTCTTTTTGCTGTGGGCATTCTTTCTTGCCATAGGCAATGCCCCGGCGCAGCCGGCCTACGTCACCTATAACAGCCTCGAATTGCGCGTCGTCCAGGCGCAGTCCATCGTTCGCGGCACCATCTCCAATCTCACGCGCACGGTCCTGGCCCCGCCACGCGGTTTCCGCACCAATATGGCGCTGTTGAACGGCAAATGGCAGTCTTTGGTGAGCCAGATACCGGACGATGGAATCAGCTACACCTTCACGGTGCACGTGGATGAGGTCTTGAAGGGCCATCCACCTCAGACCATCGAAATGACCCAGGTGACGAGGGGATTTGACAAGCGGTTCGAGCAATGGGCGGAGCAACATACCTCGTTTCTTTGGTTCCTCGGCGACCCCACCTGGAGCAATCTGGGCGGCTGTGGGACTCGATCAAATGCGGTCTGTTGCAGCACCATCCGGCTCGGCGAACCCGTACCCGGAGAAAGTGTTTACTCAGGTGATCCACCCGTGATCGCGGACTTCCGGCCGGTGACGGACCCAAACGAAATCCTCGCGCGCACCCGCAAGCTGGCGAAGCAACCGGCAGCCTCAACGAATGTCTTCACTTTTCAACATATTCCGCAAAAGCCGCTGGAGAATCCCTGGGCGTCGCTCGCGGTGCCAGCGACGCCGGCGCTGGAAAAAATTGCCCGGGAAATGATCGCCGACCCCGAACCATTCATTGGAAGCGAGGACTCCCTTGCCACGCGCGTATGGATGCGTTGCCAATGGCGCGCCATCGGCGTGGATGCCTTGCGTTATTTCAAATCAGCCCGGAACATCCGGCTGATGAAGTCGCTGCTTAAAGATCCTCAATTCTATAAGAGCGATCCCGATGCCGCGACCAGGCAATATGTCGTGCGCAGCCATGCCTACGAAATCCTGAAGTTATGGGGCATCGATGTGTCGAAACCGGTCGTTGAGGAAGCGGTTCCCACCATAGGCAGCACTGGCAAACAGGACTAACGGCTAACTTTGACGAACAACATTCCCTGAGTCGGCGGATGATTCTCCTTCTCCCGGGGGAGAAGGCCGGGATGAGGGCGAGCGTAACGAAACCATTCCAGTTTGACATGTAGTTGACAGGGGTGCAGGCTCGAAGCCATCGCAAAAAGTGCATGTTAAAGCCTAAAAAACACGTAATTATTCTAGGTGCTGGTGCTTCAATTACGTCCGGCTATCCCGACGCAAATCGGCTCACAGAATTAATGTGTGACCGAAAAACGTTCTTTCAAAAATTTATTGAGCATGCCGTTGCTGATGGTGAAAACAACACTGGAGAATGGGCGCGAAATAGCACTATTTCGAGATATTACGATTCATTCCAGGAAACGGTTCGTCTTTTGAGAAATGGCGATTTTGCAACAATGGATGAGTTGAGCAATTTGGCAGCAGGAGGAAAGCACGCCAGTGAGATTTCAAACCTTAAGAGACTGATGCGATTCGTGTTTGGTCTAACGAATCCGGAAATAACTCATTGGCCTAAGTCGGACTATCGAACATTCATCCACGCTTTGTTTGAGCGTAAGAGTCAAATTCGAGACGATATTTCAATAATCTCTTTTAACTATGACCCGTATTTTGAATTCAGATTAGTCCGTGCATTACGTGCTCGGTCACATATTCGACCTGTTTCGGAAGAATATCTGGCCAGAATGAATCAGGCCTCCACCAGTGGATTTTTATTTCCTGCTGACCTTGAATGGACAAAGACGCCCGGATTTTGTCATTTAAAACTACATGGCACCGCCGCCTTTCCCGCGCGAAAAATGGAACAATTGCATTGCCCGCCTCAAGCTGGGGAATCTGTTGAGCTAACAACGGCTCGAATGTTTGGGTTTGAAACTTTGCCAAGGCTCTTACTACTTTCAAGTTCTCAGTTTGCGCTCCAAGACCCTCCGACATTGCTGCCTTGGGAAATTGTTTCTACGGAGGGAAAACTGCTCGATAGAGACGCGTTTGAAGCGCAGGTTGGGTCAGATTGGCAGCATACCTCTTTGTATCCTTTGTTTGCCGGTCTGTGGCAGCGCGCCAGGCAAGAAATTCAAGAAGCTGATAAAATATCATTCGTGGGTCTGTCCCTCGGAGCGTTTATTGAGCCTGAGTTGCGATTTCTGTTTAGCGGAAAAAACAATATCGTTCAATGTGTCGTCGCTAACCCCGAAAATTTGAAGTATAAAAATTTTGCAGATCCATTTTATCCAACAACACTATGCGGAAGGTTGTTGGATATGCTTTATAAAATTTGTCCAAATCTGGCATTTAACAGGTCTAACAGTGAGGGCGGACTTTCCATAACAGGCAGACGAGAAAGATCTGGCAACACAACCAGAGACGCTAGTGAAATCACTGCTCGAAGCGACTTTGCCGACTTCATTCAAAATGAGTTATAATAGTCATCCTTGGCCAACTCTGACGCACGATATTCTACGGTTTGGCGGGCAATTCTCCTTCTCCCCGGGGAGAAGGCTGGGATGAGGGCGGGCGTCTGACTGTTAGAGAATCCGCAGTTTCTCTTGCTTGCCTTTGTTATCCACTAAAACAATTTCACCACCTTCAGCGGCATGTTCGGTGACCAAATCGTATAAAGCGAGCGAACGCCGCAATACTTCGGTCAGGAGGCTCTCGCCCGAGCCAATCACAGGAAAAAGGCGCGGAAATTCAAATTTTAAACTCATAATATTTACAAATAAATCTTTTGTGGTATATATATTTGATATTTAAATAATAAACCATGTATTATGAAAGGAATTGAGATATGACCAGAAGAGGTAAAATAGCGCGGCTGCCCAAGGTGATCCGTGACGAGTTGAACCTGCGTTTGCGGGACGGAGGGCGGGTGGACCATCTGCCGGAATGGGAACAGACGCAGGAGGTGGCAGAGCTGACGCGGGGAATCAGTGACTATCCTGAGCGGTTTCAGGATGGGTTGAAGGGCACGCTGGCCAGCGGGTGTTTCTCGACGCTATTGGCAGTGAATCTGGTGGAGTTATCGAAGCTGTTGTTGGATAACTCACAGAGCCTGGAACTGCGCTGGAACCGGTTTTGCCGGGTACATGAGCAGCTGTCCCGGCTGCGCCGGGATGATCATCGGCGTGTCAGGAGACGGCTGGCGTTTTAGGCGTCCGACTGGATAAAGGCCAATCAAGGCTAATCGAAGTGAAATTTTTTTAATGCGACGCCGGAAAACACATGAGCCGCCCGCTCGAAATATTTCAAACGCTACCGGCGGCAATCTCAGGATAAGCCCCACTAGAGCGTGGTCGCATTTTCCCATTTGCATCCGTTGATTTTTATTTCATCTTTCCTGTTACAGAATTTTTATGGCCGAAAAACCGAAGCAAGTTTACGACGAGAGCAAGATCAAGACGCTGAGTTCGCTGGAACACATCCGCCTGCGCACGGGCATGTACATCGGGCGCATCGGCAATGGTAACAACCCCGATGACGGCTGTTACGTGCTGCTCAAGGAGGTCGTGGATAACGCCATTGATGAATACATCATGGGTCATGGCAAGGATGTCGAGATCACCATCGATGAGAACAAGGTCAGCGTTCGCGATTTCGGGCGCGGCATTCCCCTCGGCAAAGTCGTGGATTGTGTCTCCAAGATCAACACCGGCGCGAAATACAACGACGACGTGTTCCAGTTCAGCGTCGGCCTCAACGGTGTCGGCACCAAGGCCGTCAATGCGTTGTCCAAGAATTTTTTCGTGCGCAGTCATCGCGATGGCGAATACGCCGATGCTTCGTTCAAGATCGGCAAGCTCAAGAAAGAGGACACCGGCAAAACCAAAGAGCCCAACGGCACGTTCATCGAGTTCGAGCCCGACCCGGAGATCTTCAAGGACAGTCAGTACAAGCTGGAATTCGTGGAGCGCCGCCTGCGCCATTACAGCTATTTGAACACGGGATTGAGGCTCATCCTCAACACGCCCGAGTTGGCCGAGCCAAAAATTTTCCAATCGCGCCACGGCCTGATGGACCTCGTCATGGAAGACCTCGCGAGCGACGGCAGTGAGCCCATCTATTCACCGCTGCATTACGCCGGCAAGACGTTGGAATTTTGTTTCACGCACAGCAATTCGCGTTACGGCGAGACATTTTATTCCTTCGTCAACGGCCAGTACACCAGCGACGGCGGCACACACTTGAGCGCCTTCCGCGAAGGTTTATTGAAAGCCGTGAATGAATATTGCAACGGCAAGTACGAAGGCGATGACGTGCGCGAATGCATGATCGGCGCGGTGTCCATCCGTTTGAAAGACCCGGTGTTCGAATCGCAAACGAAGAACAAGCTGGGCAACACCGAGATCCGCACCGAACTCGTCAACAATGTGCGCGAAGAGTTGTTGCACTTTTTCCAGCGCAACAAGCAGATTGCTGATACCATCATCGCCAAGGTCGCCGACACGCAGCAGTTGCGGAAAGAATTGCAGAACGTGAAGAAGCTCGCGCGCGAACGCGCCAAGGCCATCACGCTGCGCATCCCGCAATTGAAGGACTGCAAAAACCATTTCGACCAGAAGAAGGAAAAGGGCAAGGGCACGATGGTTTTCATCTGCGAAGGCCAGTCGGCCGCCGGGTCCATCACCAGTTGCCGCGATGTGAACAACCAGGCGGTGTTCATCCTCAAGGGCAAGCCGCTCAACGTCTGGGACCTCAAGCGCGACATCATGTACAAGAACGACGAGATGTATAACCTCATGCAGGCGCTCAACGTCGAGGACAACACCGACGGTCTGCGCTACGACAAGGTCATCCTCGCCACCGATGCCGACGTGGATGGGATGCACATCCGCAACCTGATGATCACGTATTTCTTCCGGTTCTTCGAGCAACTCGTCCAAAACGGCCATGTGTATGTGCTCGAGACGCCGCTCTTCCGCGTGCGCAACAAAGAGAAGACGATTTACTGCTACAGCGAAGCCGAGCGCGACAGCGCCATCACCGAACTGGGCGGCAAACCCGAGATCACGCGGTTCAAAGGTCTGGGTGAGATCAGTCCCAAGGAATTCTCACAATTCATCGGCAAACAGATGCGCCTGAGCAAAGTAGAATACGCGCCGCGTGCTGAATCCGGCCCCATCTTCACCTTCTACATGGGCAAAAACACACCTGAGCGCAAAGATTACATCATGGAGAAGTTGGTCGTGCCGGTGGAGGATTGAGATTCTTATGGATTATAAAATTGAGACCAATGATTGTTGGCGCGCAATGTCGTTTTTGACCGCATGATTGACCTTAATACCACGGATTACGCGACAGCTAGGCCGGCGGCTATTTTTGTTATCGATCTTGTCAAACATTCGGCACGACCAGTTTCTGAGATTCAGCAAATTCAAAAAACACTTGAAGCTACTTTGAAAGAGGCCCTTGCTGCTTTGGGCGTTTCTGGTGTTATAACAAAATATACAGGTGACGGATATGTCTGCGCATTCGTGGGAGACTCAAGTGCTCGAATAGTTGATTTCATAAACATTGCATTCCCGGAACTAAAGAGGCGTCTTGAAGTTAGCAAACAAGCGTTTCGAGCAGGAATCGATTTTGGACTAATTCGTTTGCGCCCAAATCAACTCACGGGTGAGCTTGAGCATTTTGATCGCCCGGGGATCCAAGCGTCTCGACTGGAAAGCGCCGCACAACCCAATCAAATTCTCTGTACGCAAACAGTTTGCGAGATTTTTGCATCTCTTTATCCAGATGCATTTGCATGTAATCCCATAACGGTTCAAACCAAAGATAGGCAAATTTTAGCCTTTGAAATCCATCCGTTTGATTTCGCTGATGTTCAACGAGCCTTCTCAGATTATATTTTTGGGCCGCTCATTGATTCGGCCCACACTGCCCAGTGCACCGGTCGCATAATGGTGGTGGACGACGAACCAACTGTGCGTGAAATGCTTCGAATGTCCCTCTTGAAGATATTTCCTAAAGTTGAAGTGTTGACTGTAGATAGTGGTGAGGCAGCCTTAGCTTTGTTCGAGCCCGGAAAAATCAACGCCGTCATAACAGACTGTGTAATGCTAGGCTTGAGTGGGGTAGAATTGACCGAACGAATTTTATCCCTCGATCAACATGTGGTTTTAATGATGATGACTGGTTTTCCTTCAGAAATCTCATCTAGTCGTTTTTACGAAGTTGGCGGTTTTCGATTTTTTGCAAAACCATTCGAAATTGAATTTCTCAGAAGAACTATAGAATATGGTTTAAGCGTCCGCTCCTCGCAGTTGTTTGCTAGTTTGCGAGCGGTTTCTGATAAACCAGGGCGCGTCCTGAGAGAGCTTCAACAAATATCTGACTCTCTACTCGAGGTACTCCGTTGCGCGAGTAGAGAAGATCATATCGCGCAAACACTGCTTCGCCACAAAGTTAAACACACTGTTGCGGAATTTGTAAAATCAGTACGCCCCGGTAACGATGTTCTAGGGCGAGCTGAGTGTGTTCGGGTACAAATGTATTCTCTCCAGCGGCTCGCATGGGATGTTGCCCGAGCAGAAGGATCTTCTTTTCCATCATTCTTAAAACAGTATCTTTCCGATTTAAAAAAACGGCATCGCAACCTTAGGACAACCTTAAAAACTGGCCAAGGCGTTGAAAGCGCTATTAAAGGACAAAGAGTCGAAATGGTTCTTGGTTTAGTGGTATGTGAACTCATTGATAACGCAATAGCGGCAATGTCTGAAAATGGTAGTGTGCTGGTAGATATGACTTTTCTTCCCAGCATTCGTCAGTTGAAAGTTGTTGTACAAGATAAAGGTCCAGGGGTGGCAGGGGAAAATGTTTCTCATTTATTCGACCAAGGATACTCAACTAAAGGTCCAGGACGCGGATTGGGGCTATACTTGGTGAAAGAGGCTATCGAGCGATTAGGCGGCACAATTACCTATGAGTTCGTCGCTGGCGCGCGTTTCACAGTATTTATGCCTTTGGTCGTTTAGTTTCCGTTTCTCCCAATTCATCGGTAAACAGATGCGGCTGAGCAAAGTAGAATACGCGCCGCGTGCTGAATCCGGCCCCATCTTCACCTTCTACATGGGCAAGAACACGCCCGAGCGGAAGGATTACATCATGGAAAAACTGGTCGTGCCGGTGGAGGATTGACGTCGATCACGGCAAATTGGAGCGCAGCCGGTAAAACAAGTTCGCCGTCACTGGCGCCGAATTGGTCCACGCCATATCTGCCAGGCTTGCGTTGGTGATCGGCCAGGTCCCGGGCGCCGCGTTCCACGCCGGCGCGGAAAGATTCGTGAGGTTTCCACCGTGTACGCTTCGCCCGCCCCGCGTTCAGCCCACGCGAGCACCGGCTGATGCGCCGGATTCCACTTGGAAGATTTGATGGCCAGCGGTGTGGTGATCAACCGCCCGTATTTAGGATCGTCCAATTTGTCGTACACCACGCTATCCGTATTCGGGTTGCTCCACGTGTTATACAGCGCCAGGACATTGGCGCTCGATGGCGAGCTCGACCCCGTGAACAGCACGTCATTCGTATACGTTGCCGGCTTCGGCGATTCAGTGAAAACATTGCCACCATGACTGCCCAGCACGCCGCCGCCCAGGTCGATCCCCTTGTAATTCAGTCCGTCCAAAACCACGCCCCCGATCGTTGAGTTCAGGATTTGATTATCCTGCACCGTGATCTGGTTGCCGCCGATTCCAGGCGAGCCATAGAAGTACATCGCCCACGGTGCATTCGAAATGGTGTTGGCAGTGATCGTCACTGTGTTGCTGTAACCATTCACGCTGATCGCGCTGTGATTGAACGTTGGATAGGCCGGCACCGTCTCGCCTGCACCGCGGTACAGGAAACAATTGGTGATGCGCACGTTGGAATTCACATAGGTTCGGATACAATTGCCATAGGAGCCCATAGACGTGCGGATTGTCGCATTCGCAACCGTCATGTCGGAATGATGGTTCGATGCTCCATTGATGTTGACCGTGTGGTCGATCCGCCCGCCGTTTTGTGACAGCCCGTTGATGACGCCGGTGCAACCATCCAGTTCCAGGCCCACATCGCATTGGATCAACAGGTCCCGCGTCCATAACGCTGTATTTGTCGCCGCCAATGTCCCGTCCGTTACCGTCACCATGAAATTGATGATTTGGTTCACCACAATCTGGTTCAACACCAGGTTCGCGTTCGTGGCCGTGATGCCCTGGGACGATGTGCCGTTGTAAAATCCACCGAGGTAAGTTCCGCCGTTGATCTCCAAACCGGAGAGCGTCACCATGCCCGGCCCGGTGATGGACACCAGCGGAACATTCGTGGAACCGTACAGCACGCAATTGTTCGTGCCGCTGCCCGCCAGCGTCACGCTTTGAGTGATGACGAGAGCCTCATGATAGCGCCCGGCAGCCAGGTGAATCACGTCGCCCGCACTGGCCGCATTGATCGCTGCCTGGATGGTCGGGTAATCGCTCGGGACATAAATATCTGCGCGCAGTTGAGCGGCCAGCTCAAGCCATGCACATAGAAATGCGATCAGACTCCGGCTCATATTGGAGAAGAGAACTCGCGTAATAGCGAAAGAAAAAATTGTGCCCGTGCCCAAAGACACCTTTCAATCTGCCCTGACGTCGTTGCTAAATCCTAGCACAACATCCCGGTGCGCGCTAATCCGAACCATCAATGATAAGTTATCGGATAAAGGTGGCTTTTACGCGTCGTGATTTGAGCATGTAAAGAACCCATACAACCGTCATCACAGTGACGGTAAATGCCTGGGTGGCAAACAAGGGGTCCGCTGGCCTGGATTGCGAGGGGAGGTTTGCGGCCAGGATATGGTCAATCACGATAAAAGACGCATTGATGACCAGCAAGGTGATGTACACTTTGGGAAAGGTTCTGCGCCTGCCGAAAAAGAGGACCAACGCGAGCAGAATCACGCCGAGGAGAAGCACGTTTGACAAAACTTCAAACACCAAAATGGGCCCGTAAAGCGGATGATAAGAAGGGCTGCCCGGCGTGGTGACCAGCTCCCATATATTCATGGAAAAATATGCCTTCCAATGTATTCCCAACGTCATCAGCCGCACACAAGGTGTAACGATGAGTCCAAGGCCCACGAGGATGAGCCATCCACGCAAATCCTGGAGCGGGGAAGCTTCGGCGATGACCGGCGGTAGATTTTTATCCGTTGAGGCGCTCGCCCACCAGAACCAGCCACAGCCAACGCCTACGACCAGCGCGCAGAAACCGGCGAGGACGATCATCAACAGATTCAGCCGGGTGGGTACGGGCTTTTCTGTCGCGGGCAGCGTCAGGGTCAATGTCGTGCCCAGCGCCTTTTTTACTTCTTCGCATTTGTCCAGGTACGCGGCGACGTCCCCCGGGGGAAGTTGTTGTACACGCGACTCACATTCCACGCTTAAATAAGCAACTGATCCATCATAGTGATGGTGCGATTGAAAATGAAACGCCGGATCGTCGATCAAATGGTCTGTATCCGGTAAATTCCAACTTCGGTCCGGAAAATAAATGACCAATTCCTGCTTGCGATGCATCGGATGATTGATGCGCAATGGCAGCTTCCGCAACCGGGTGCTGGGGTCAACGAGCGCATCGACCAGCGCATCGGCATAAAACGCGGCCTGCAGTTTCATGTCCGTCCGATTGGTCTCCCAGAGATTCCGGACTTGGTAATGTTCCGTTACGGTAAGGATGTTGTCCGCGCGATCGTCGGAAATCCATAGCGGCAGGGGCTTTTGGATGCCTGGATAATATCGTGCATAAAAATTCATGTATTGCTTCAACGTATCCGCCGGGTCGGTGCGGGCGAATGATTCACGGTAATAATCGGCCTGATTGCCACGGTAAACCGTTTTCACGATCAAATCTGCGGGTAAATAATAATTATGGATGTGGAACTCGGACCGGACTTCCGTGCCGACTGAATAGGTGGCAAATGCGGGGACATCTTCCAAGACCTTGACACCCGGGGCGACAAGCAACGCTTTGCCGAAGGGTGAAACATACCGCTGCCAAATATTACCCCCTTGGTATGACATGGTGGGATCCACCCAGACCGGACGGCCCTCAATCATCATCTTCACGATCACGTGGTCAAAATCAAAAGGGGAGGGCAGACGCCGGGCCACGGCCTCATGGACCGTTGCGTTGACGAGCGCAGGCGCCGCTTCGATTTGCATAGCCCGCAAGAGCGTGCACAACAGCAGGACTTTGCCTTTGCAATCGCCAAATCTCTTGGCAAAGGTGTCCGCTGGCGCCGCCGGACGGAATGAGTCCGGCCCCAGCTCCAGCGCCGTGTAACGCAAATCGTCCTGCACGAATTGCAGCGCCCGGCAGGCTCGTTCGGACGGTGACGTGGCTTCGCGCATCCACGTATCCACCTGCTGCTGCATGGCGGGGGTCAGGGCGGCCTGATCGTCATAGAGCAGCAGGGCCCAATCCACGACTTCTTGCCAATTGGTAAAGTCGCTCAACTCAATAAATGGATAACGCTCAAAACTCTCGGGCACGTAATCCTCGTAAGGGATGGATTCGAGGTGCCCAAAATCCCAGGAGGATTCAACATATCCATCAGTGGATGTTTGCCGGGGCGGGCCCGTGACCAGATGCTGGCGCCAGTTGAGCGCGCTTTTTTGAGGCGCCACCACACGCATGCGCTGCCGGTCCACCGCAACGCCGGTTTGTACATAGAACCGCGTCGCAAAATGCCCGTTCATGATCGGGTTCGCCCCGCGAACGGTGTAAGAGCATTCGAGAACATCGCCCACGCGTAGGTCTTCTACGAACACGAGGGCGTTTTGTATCCCGGTCAACATATGCACACCCAGGTTTTCTTCCGGTTGGATCACTTTTACCTTCGCCAGGTCCAGCCGGTCCAACACCTGGCCGTCGCGATAGATCTGCACCTTGTGGAAAATCAGCTGTTCGTAGGCGGGATCAAATGAAAACGACAGGCTCCCGCAATCCTGGACCCCCGCTTCATTCTGCATCAAGCGCATGGTGCGGGTGTAGCTCTCTTTGAGTTCAGGATTCTCCTGCTGCTCGAACAATAGATAATGGGCACCTTCGGAATTGTCATCGCGGGCCGGATGTTCGGGAGGTGTCCACTGGCAAGGCTTCACCCACGCTGGTTCCGGTGCCACAAAGAAAGCATTGGTCTGGGCAGACGCTGCAGATCCACTACAGAGAAACGCCACGCACACTACCGGGAGAAAGATAAAATAAAAATGGCCCTTCAGATTCATTCAAACAGTGCAACGCGCGGAGAATGACAGAGCTGTTACATGGCCGCAATCCAGATGCGGTCACGCGAAATCAATTATGAGCGGGATCCTTGGTCTCCGTGAATGAAGTTCAATTTCCGGGCACGGCCTGCGTTTCGTTGGCGAGTGAGCGCATCTTCTTTAGGGCTTCGGGCAGCCGGCGCAATGCGGCGTTCTGTCGTTTGGCTGCCATGCCGGCCTGTGCCGGGATGCCCCAGACGGATGTGCCGGCCGGAACATTCTTCGTGACGAGGCTCAGCGCGCCGACCATGGCGTTCTCGCCGATTTCCACATGGTCTACCACGGCCACCGCACCTCCCAAAGTGACGTTATCGCCGATGCGCGTGCTGCCGCCGATGCCAGTCTGGCCGGCGATGAGGCAATTCCGCCCAATGACGACGTTGTGCGCGATCTGCACCTGGTTATCGATCTTGGTACCGCTGCCGATGATGGTGGAATTCATCGTGGCGCGGTCGATGGACACATTTGCGCCGATCTCCACATCGTCACCGATGATGACACCGCCGATTTGCGGCATCTTCACGATGCCCGTGGGCCGGCGCGCATAACCAAAACCATCGCTCCCGATGACCGTGCCGGAATGCACAATCACCCGGCTGCCCAGTCGCACGTTGGAATAATAGCTGGTGTTCGCATGCAGCACACAGTCCGCCCCCACCGTGACGCCCTCTGCCAAAACGCAGTTCGCCAGGATGACCGTGTTGTCTCCGATGGATGCGCCTGCGCCAACGACCACGTTGGGGCCGATAAAAACGCCTTCGCCCAGATGCGCGTTTTTTGCAATGCGCGCCGATGGATCAATACCAGCGGAATAAAGTTGCGGCGCATGAAAGATTGTCATGGTCACCGCAAACGCCTCGCGACTGTTCTCCACACGGATGAGTGTTCTCGCCGAAGCTGGTGCGCTGTGCGGAACCAAAACCACCCCCGCCGGGCTGGCAAAAGCCTCCAGACAACTCTGTGCACTATCGGCAAATGTCACATCCGTGGCGCAGGCCCGCGCGATGCAGGCAACGCCCGTCAGCTCCACATTTCCATCGCCTTCGATGGACCCGTGTAAACGCTCAGCCAAAATTCTTGCGATGATTTTCATGATGCGCCTTACTGGATTTCCAGACGCACTATCGTCCTCTCCCATTGTAATTGCAACAGTTTCAACGATTTTTATTCGGCATTTGTTACAACATTGTCACGGATACATAACCTTTCATTTTTAAAATCAGCGATTGAAAGCTTCGCTCATCTGCGGCTTAATTCGGGTGATACATGAGCGCCGCACGACGTAAGAAAGATTCCGGTCAACCTGAACTGCCCATCGAAGGGGCGCCGATATCTGCGCCTGCCGCTAAACCCGCGAAGAAATCCGACGCCAACGGCAACGGCTCTGACCATATCGTGGCAGAAGCGGTGGAAGGCATCGCGCATCGCCCGTTCGACCCCAAGAAAGTCGGCCTGGGCCTGCACACGCGTGTGGATCGTGGGTTTCTGGATTATGCGAGCTATGTCATCCGCGACCGCGCTATCCCGAATCTGGCCGATGGCCTGAAGCCCGTGCAACGCCGTATCCTGTGGGCCTTGCATCGCACGGATGATGGACGGTTCACGAAAGTTGCCAATGTCGTCGGTGACACGATGAAGTATCATCCGCACGGCGACGCCTCCATCGGCGATGCGCTCGTGGTCCTCACCAACAAGCGTTACCTCATCGAAGGACAGGGCAACTTCGGCAATATCTTCACCGGCGACCCCGCTGCCGCGCCGCGTTACATTGAATGCCGCCTCACCGAGCTTGCGCGCACCGAGCTGTTCAACGACGAGATCACCGATTTCATCCCGAGCTACGACGGACGCAACAGAGAGCCCGTCACGCTCCCGGCCAAGCTTCCGTTCACGCTCATGCTCGGCACCGAAGGCATCGCCGTCGGCCTGAGTGCGCGCATCCTGCCGCATAATTTTCCCGAACTGCTGGAAGCGATGATCGCCATCCTCAAAAAGCAGCCGTTCAAATGCCTGCCGGATTTCCAGACCGGCGGCCTCATGGACGCGCGCGATTATCAGGACGGCAAGGGCAGCGTCAAAGTGCGCGCCCGCATCAAGACGCGCGATGAATCCACCGTAGTCATCACCGAAGTGCCGCCGACCACCACGACCGATTCGCTTATCGCCTCCATCGAGGACGCCACGCAAAAAGGCAAGCTCAAGGTCAAATCCATCAACGATTTCACCTCTGAGAACGTCGAGATCGAGATCAAGTGTCCCGCCGGTGTGGACGCGGAGAAATTGATCGACGCGCTGTATGCGTTCACGGATTGCGAAGTGACCATCGCCAGCCGCATCGTCGTCATCAAAGACAATCGGCCGGTCGAATTGACCGTGAGCGAAGTGTTGCGTGAGAACACGGACCAGCTGGTCGCCGTGCTCAAGCGCGAGCTCGAGCTGCGTGAGAAAAAGCTCCAGGACGAGCTGCATTACCGCACGCTCGAACGCATCTTCATCGAGGAACGCATCTACAAATTGATCGAGAAGTGCAAGACCAGCGAAGCCGTGTCCGCAGCAGTCTTTGACGGTTTCAAACCCTTCAAGCGCCAGCTTGTGCGCGAAATCATCGACACCGATGTGGAACGTCTGTTGCAGGTGCGCATCCGCCGCATCTCGCTTTTCGACATCAACCAGCACAAGGAAGAGATGGAGAAAGTCGTCGCCGACCTCGCCGAGACGCGCAGGCATCTCAAGAATCTCATCAAATACGCCATCGGCCATCTCGAGGCGTTGCTGGAAAAGTACGGCCCTGTTTATCCGCGCCTCACCACCAAGTCCGCGCGCCACGAGGAAGTCGACGTGAAGGCCGCCGCCTTCAAAGCGTTCAAGGTCGCTTACGACCGCGAAACCGGTTACGTGGGCTACAAAGTCAACGGCGAGGAATTCAAACTTGAGTGCACCAAGTTCGACAAGATCTTGCTCGTCTTCAAAGACGGCACTTACAAGGTCACCGAGCTGCCCGAGAAATTGTTCGTCGGGCCCGAATTGTTTTTCTGCGGCCTGCCGGATCGCGAAACCGTTTTCACGTGCGCCTATACCGACCGCAAGGCGAGTTACCTCAAGCGCTTCAAGTTCGGCGGCACCATCATGAACAAGGCGTACCTGTGCATCCCGGACAAATCGCGCATCCTGTTCTTCGCGCCCGAGACGCCCAAGGTGCTTTACGTGCGTTACAAACCCGCGCCGCACCAGAAAGTCAACCAGCAGACCTGCGACCCGTCCAAGATCGAGATCAAAAGCCCCAAGACGCGTGGCCGCCAGATCTCCATTAAGGACATTTCTTCCGTGACCGCCGAGCCGACCCGCGGCTGGGATGAGAACGCGAACACGCCCGAGATCGTTTTCGTTTAGGGCGTTTCGATAACGCTCAAACGTGGAGAGCGCGCCACACGTCGTGGCGCGCTCCCTTGTTTTCATTCCACTAACCATTCAGTTTTTTTCTATGTGTTTCCCGTCGGTCTGGTTGCGCAGCATCATGCCGAGCAATCCATCCACCAATCCGGTGCTGCCATTGTTTCCGCTCACCGCCACGTCCGGCACGATCCGCACATTGCGCTCGCCGACGATCTGCATGAGCTGCATCACCGTGTAACCCTGCGCACCCAGCGATTCCACGCCCGCCCGATACGCTTCCGCTTTCGCCATGCCCGTCGCGCGGATGGCTTCCGCTTCGCCGATGGCGCGCAGCCGCACCGACTCGGCTTCGCCCGTCGCCTGCTTGATATGCGCATTGGCCTGGAGCTCGGCGATATTCACGCCTTGCTCGGACCCAACGACCTGCTGCTGGATATCCGCCAGCGACGTCTGCCGCACCAATTGTTGGCGTTGCACCTGCGCAGCTTCCTGCACCTCGTAGGTCTTGCGTTGTTCTTCGGCGATCTTCCGGTCCGTCTGCGTCTGCATCAACTGGGCCGGCGGATTGATATCGCCGATCAACGTGTCGATCGCCTGCACGTCATACGCGCCGAGCGCGGTACGGATATGTTCCGCGGCTTCCTGCTGGCGCTCACTGCGCGCACTCAGGAAATCCAGCACCGTGTAATGCTGCGCCGAATTGCGGAAATAATTTCCCACGATCGGTTGCAGTACATGGTCCACCAGGTTCTGCATCGAGCCCACGCGCGATATCACTTTCGGCGCGTCGAGCGCACCCACGTGGATGATCTGCGCCACGTCCAGGCTGAACGCGAACCCGTCCTTCGACCGCACCGTGATCGACGACAGTTTCTCGTCGAAATGATGCGCTTCCGTCCGCGTCGCCCAGTTCAGGACGATATTCGTCGTCGGCACCAGTTCCACTTTCATCACCCGCGTGTTGAGCGGATGCTTGCCCGGATACAACGGCGTGACCCACACGCCCTTGTGGCCCACGTTCACCAGGTCGCCGTGTTTGAACTCCAGTCCGCTCACATCCACGTGTACCATCCCCACGAACGAGATGACCACACCGATGTAACCGATCGGGATCTGCACCATCGGCACCTGTTCCACCTGCGCGAACCACGGGTTCAGGTTCCATGTGCCGGATAGCAGTATCTGCTCCTGCAGACCACGCCGTCCGCCACCCGTCAGGAACGCATGCGCATTCTGGAAGTTGTCGTGGCCGGCGATCACCGGCCCCGCAATTTCCCCGGCATCGATGGACCGCCCATCGAGCGTCGTCACGATGCCCACCTGGTCCGGCTGGACCCGTTGCAACTGCAGTTGGTCCACCGACATCCCGTGCTGCGACGCCGTCATGGACGTGATCACGTTGAACAGCGCGCCGTTGATGCGGTACGTGCCCGCCGTGAGGATGCCCAGTTGACGGCCTTTCTCGCCGCCGTTCACCAGGAACTTCCGCGCATCCTGGAAGTTGTCGCAATCCACGACCTGGCCCAGGATGCGTTCCGTGGGGATAGACGCGCCGGCTTCCGCCAGCACCAGGGCGATCTCGCCCTGCGGCACCACGGTGACCGGCATCTTGATGATGCGATATTGCCACCGCCAGAAACCGAAGTGCAGTCCCGGCGACAACGTGTCCGCCTGGTATCCCGCTTCACCGTTGAGCGCGATCAATTGGCCCGGCGGCAACGAACGTCCGCCGAACTTTTTCACGACCACACCCACCTGCCGTTCCCGGATGAACACCGCCCCGAGCACCAGTGGCCCGAACACCAACGGAAAGACCACCACGAATGCCCAAATACCGATCTCAACCGGGGCTAGATTATCCATTGCGAATAGTGTGTTCATATATGTCTCCGATGTGGTTGCACACGGCGACGGTTTCCCGCTGCGCAGTGCGCAACGCGATTTCATACGGGGTGAACTTGATGTCCCGTTCCGGCGGAACCCAGAGGATCGCCCTTCCACATGCCGGCGAGGTTAGCTGACGGGCTTGGTCTTGAAAGTGACCTTGGCCACGGTTACCCGCGGCCTTGCGCCCCATCCTCGAAACCTTTCGAGGAATTGGGTTCCCCCGCGCCGGCCTTCAGGAAGGAAAGCCGGCTTAGGCTGCATACCGACACCGCACACATCCCACATCGCCCGGAATAGTCAAAGATGACAGGTGTAAATGGCTCATCATGAGGAAAATACATTTTATTGGGAGAGGTTCTTGCATTCATCCCCACCCGGCAAAACTACCCTGACCACAGTTCGCGATAGCGAACAGCCCTTATGGGTATCTAACTCGTGGCGGGCCTGGGAGCCCACATTGGTCGGAATCAGTCGGAATTGGTCGGATTCACCCTGTATTGTGTAGTCCGGATGCATCGGGACGTCGCGCGATTGGTTGGGAACGTCTACCACGTTTCACGTGATCCCACCCAAAACTTTTACCTCCGACCGCCTCAAATTTTTGCTTGGATTTGGTCGGATTAAGTCGGATCGGACCGTTTGGAGGTCCGTCCCGCACTCCGGGACGGCTCTGCGCCCTCTGTGACTCTTTGGCAAAAAAAGATTGTTTATTTTGGTCGGTAGAGGCCGGTAAAGGCCGGTATTACCGGGTAAGAACCCGGTAAACTGGTGGGGCGAGGCTGCTGACGAGCCGTCCTGACTCTCGGCCTTCGACCTTCATTTAACCATTTAACTCGTTTAACGAATCACCGATTTTCAATTGTCAAAGAACCACAAACATGTATACAATAAAGTAAAAGTTTGTCAATATGTAGATTTACTATTATCATCGGGGGTGCATCTAACGTCGGCTTCCCAAATCGGCAATTCGAAATCCGCAATCTGAAATTACTAACCGCCCATTCGTCATTCGGATTTCGTCATTACCCGACCACCTTATACCGGCACCACATCGCGCTTCCGGGCAGTAGTTTATGCCAGAACAGCCGCAACCTGGCCGCCGCATGGGCCGGGGTTTTGCCGGGAATATCGAACATGCTCGCGACGTTCATTCCGCCGTCCGCCACCGGCACGGTGATATGGCTGATCTCATCCACAAGTCCCGCGTGTAACATCGCTCCGTTGAATTTACCGCCGCCCTGCAACATCAGTTTCCGCAGGTGGAACGCGCTCCTAAGTTTGCGCAACGCCACATGCAGGTCCACCGCCTTCTTGCCGCAGAAGAGGTAAGACACGCCCGCCGCCTGGAGATGTGCTAGATAATCATTGCTCACCCGGTCCGTGACCAATAGCACCACATGGTCCCCACCCACTTCATTGTGCTGGAACCGCAACACGCCTTTCGCATCCACCCCGATGCCCAACGTTTTGGCTGTTTTGTTCGCGATAAAGTCCCGTCGGACGATGCGTTTTTTCGCCCGCGGCAGCTTCCCCTTGCGCCCGTCAAATTCCTCCATCGTCGTCGTGCCTACCAGCCATGCCCCGATGCCAAAGCTCGCCGCCGTCGTCTCGAACAACTCGCTCTCGTGTTTGTAACCGGCGAGTTTGCCCCAGCGATGCCCGATGATTTTTCCATCGAGGCTCGTGCACATATGGCAGATCACATAAGGTCTCATGAATTTTCCTTGGTTCAGTTGCGGGAAAAAATACCCAAAAACCACCGCAAAGCGCCACACTCTTCCCACGATAACGGGATAAGATACACCAACTCCTTACTGCGCCTTGTGGGTGGATAATCCTGAGATACTTGTGTCCTGGAAATAAAACCGGCCTAAGTGCCTTGCTTGACCTCCCTGTGAAACATGTTATACTAAGCCCATGAAAACGATTACCATCCGTGATTTGCGCCAGCGCTGGCCGGAGGCGGAGGCGGCTTTGCAGGTCGAGGAGGAAATCCTCATCACCCGTGATTCCAAGCCTGTGGCTAAACTCGTGCGCTTTACGACAGCCCCTGTAAAACGTCCCCGCTGGAATGCCGAGGAGCATGGGCGATGGCAGAAAAAGGTTTCCGGCGGAAAAATTTCGCGTAGTGATGAGGCACTGGCTCAGAGTCGTGCTGACCGTGTATTCACCGTCAAGGGCAAATGATCTATCTGGATACCAGTTGTCTGCTCAAACTGTTGTACGATGAGCCAGAGAGCGCAGACGTGCGCGCCGCGATAGAATCCGAAAGCGAAGTGATTGTTTCATCCTTAGCCGAACTTGAAACCGAAGTGCAATTGAAGGGAGCTGCAGTGGGCGGCGAGGTTCGCACGAGCCAATGGCGGCAATATCAAGCGCGACTTGCGGCCATGCGCAATTCTGATCCTTTCCATTTCCGCCATCTTCCAGCGGCTGTTTTTTCAACGGCATTGCGCCAACATCGTCATCCGGGCGCTGTGTATTGCCGTGCCCTCGACCGGCTGCATTTGGCCGCAATGGAAGAACTCAATCTGACCAGGCTTATGACGTTGGACGAGGTTCTGGCGAAGGTTGCAACAGGACTGAAATACGAGGTCATTCGTCCGGGCCGCGATTAAGCAATAAATCCCTCCATGACCGTCCAATCCGCCTATAACGATTGGTCCCGGACCTACGACACGGACGAGAACGCCACGCGCGATCTTGACCACACCGTCCTCAAACGCGTTGTGGGCGAATCACATTTCACGTCCATCATCGAAGCTGGCTGCGGCACCGGCAAGAACACCGATTTTCTCTCGCGCATCGGCAAAACCGTGACCGCTCTTGATTTCTCACCCGGCATGATTGCGCGCGCCAAAGAAAAACTCGCGCACTGCACCAACGTCACTTTCGCCCAGGTTGACCTCACCCAACGCTGGCCGTGCAAAGACCATTCCGCCGATTTCATCACCTGCAACCTTGTCCTTGAGCACGTGAAAGACCTCGCACCGGTTTTCACTGAAGCTGCCCGAGTGCTGGCTGATGACGGACAATTCTTCGTCAGCGAACTCCATCCTTTCCGTCAATACCAGGGCACCGTCGCCAATTTCCAGCGCGGCGACCAATCCACCCGCATCGAGGCCTGCGTCCATCACATCACTGACTTTTTGTCCGCCGCGAATGCCGCCGGCCTAAAGCTGAAGTCCTTGCAGGAATGGTGGCACGAGAAGGACAAAGACAAACCACCCCGTCTGGTCACCTTTCTTTTCAATAAATAATCCCGTTGATGCATTGGTCGGGAACGTAATACGTCGAATATCGGAGTTCGCGAAATCGCCTTAGGAATGAAAAAATCGCCCCCACCGCTGTTCCCTCTCCCCGGGGGAGAGGGTCAGGGTGAGGGCGAGCGTAAAAACTAACTACGCGCCTCTGCTTTCCTATGAAGGCTCAAGCCGCAATCGCAAACTCCGGCTTCTCAGCATCCGGATTCTCGCGCTTCTCGATGGCTGTACGCATCTTCTTCAACGCAATCTCTTGTATCTGGCGGATGCGTTCCCGCGTCACACCAAACTTTTTGCCCACAACTTCCAGTGTTTCTTCGCGGTCGTTATCCAGGCCAAAGCGCATGGAGAGGATCGCGCGTTCACGTTCCGGCAATTCCGCCAGCGTTTCGCGCACAAGGTCCACGTCTGCTTCGCCGGCCAACCGGTCTGCGGGTAACACCACGTTCGGGTCCGCCACGACTTCCGCGACGTGCGATGAATCGTCATCGCCCAGCGGCGCATCCAACGATACTGGCGACCGGGACGCCTCACGATATTGCCTAACCCGTTTCGGCCTCATCTTCAATGAATCACCCAACTCTTCATCCGTCGGGTCGCGGCCGAGCAATTCGCGCAACTTTGTCTCCGCCTTGCGGAGGTGCGCCACCTTATCGATGACGTGGATCGGCAGCCGGATGGTCTTGGCCTGGTACGCCAATGCGCGCATGATACTCTGCTTGATCCACCACGAGGTGTAGGTGGAGAGCTTCGCGCCTTTTTTTGGGTCGAATTTTTCCACGCCCTTCATCAAGCCGATGTTGCCCTCGTTGATCAGGTCGAGCAGGGGAACCCCCAGCCCCTCATAATCCTTGGCGATCTTCACCACGAGGCGCAGGTTCGCCTTGATCATCATTTCACGCGCCGTTTTGTCGCCGCGTTTCGCCCGGCGCGCGAGCGTGATCTCTTCCTGCGGTGTCAGCAATTTCACCTGGCCGATCTCCGTGAGATACAGGTGCAGGATTTCGCGCTGCGGCGCCTCCGCCGACGAGGTGACGACCGGTTCGTCTGCCTCGACCGGTGTGGTGCGCACCACCGCCTTGGTTTCTGTAAATGCTGCCGGCCGGCGACCATTCGCGAGCCGGGGACTTCGGACTCTTCGATTCAATGTCGTATTCATAGCCTTCAAATAGTTGATTGTCAGGTGCCCCCCGATGGGGCGATTTCAGTTACTGGCCGCGAGCGCTTCCAAAGTGCCCACGATGTTTCGTTTGCTTGTAACCCCGATGCTCTGGTGCCGTGCCCTGCCATTCGCGAAATACACCAGCGTGGGGATGGAACGGACGCCAAACTGCGCCGCGAGGCCTGGATTCTGGTCCACATTGACCTTGGCCACTTTTGCGCGACCGGCCTGTTCTGCTGCGACTTCATCCAACACCGGTGCCAGCGCCTTGCACGGCCCGCACCATTCCGCCCAAAAATCCAACACCACGGGCTCTTTGGAATTCAATACTTCGGTCTCAAAATTCGTTTCGTTGATTTCAATGGTCGATTTCATGTTCATCTCTTTCTCGTTTTATAGGTTAAGCCGCCCAGGCCAACGCCCGGCCCGGCCGCCGCACTTCCTGCTGGCGATGCCAGTTGATGACTGCCTGCGCCTTCTCCATGGCCAAGGTCGGAAACACCAGTTGCGGAAATTGCGTCTGGAACGCCGCTGCTTCGGCTTCGTTCAGCGCCAGGCGGAGCAGATGCTCTTCCGTGGGCATGGCGTTGTACGATTCGGCAAACACCGCCTCTTTGACCGCGGTGAGCTGTTTCAAAATCTTCTGGCACGCGACGGCGCACGCATTTTTAAAGCTGCTGCCGCCCGTCCGGGTTTCATGGTTCAGTTTCATATCTCTCATCTTTCTATTTAATGTAACAACTACAGTTACATATTAACCCAAAAAAAGAGAACGTCAAATAATTATTTTTTGTCGCAGCAACCACTGGCTTTGACCGTCTCGATCAGCCCTGCCAGCGTGGTTTTCTCCAGGTCCTGCTCCATCGCCAGCTGGGCCGAGGTAAAGATCTGCTCCAGCGCTGCCCGAATGCAATGGCCCACCGGGCACGCCGGATTCGGCTTGCCGGACGGTTTGTTGAACGCCTCATGTTCCTCAACTGCACGGTAAATCTGGGCCAAATTGATGCGTTTGGGCGAACGGCTCAGGCGGGAACCAGCCCCCGCTCCCTTGCGCGTCTCGATCAATTTGGCGCGCTGCAACGAGAGCAACAGCCGGCGGATGATGACCGCGTTTGTGTTCACGCTATTGGCCAGCATCGACGACGTACAGGCGTCCCCTTCTTTATACGCCAACACCGTCAACACGTGCACGGCCATGGCAAATCGACAACTGGCTCTCATACGTGCAATATTAGTAACCGCTGTTATTACATTTGTCAACGCCCCCAATCTCCTAAGTTGCCTTTATGCCCTCGCCCGCTTGCGGGAGAGGGTGCGGAGCGATAGCGAGGCGGGTGAGGGCTTTCTCCCGCGCAGCGGGACTGATCAAGAAGGCAACTTGGCAACTTGGACGAACTGCTTGTCGATTTCCCGCCGTCGGGTTTAAATGGCCACGTGCAGTTTGAGTTCATCCTGAATCCGTTCCGGCGTCCGCCGGAGGATCCTTGCCTGCACGTGAATGGCCGTGAGGTGCCGCTGGCCCTGGTCCGCAATCTCCGCGCGCGCCGTTACGTCCTGCGATTGCGTCCCGATGGCTCCGCGCGCGTGACCATTCCTCGCGGCGGTTCAGCCGCCGGTGCCCGCAGCTTTGCTGAACGCCAGACTGCTTGGCTGGATCGCCAGCTCCATCGCCTCGCTACCCGCTCAACCCAGCCCAAAGAATGGCTGGTCGGCACAGAAATCCTTTTTCGCGGTGAGTTGGTGAAGATTGAGCAAGGTGCGAATGGAACCATCCAGCTCGGCGATGCAGCCATCAAAGCACCTCTCTCCACCGCAAACCTGCGCCCTGCGATTGAAAAGCATCTGTGGCGACTGGCTGCAAAGGAACTTCCGCCTCGCGTCCTGCAATTTGCCAGGGCCCATCAGCTCACCGTCCGTCACATCACCGTGCGCAACCAGAGATCCCGTTGGGGCTCGTGTTCCCGTCGCGCCACCATCTCGTTGAACTGGCGGCTCATCCAGACGCCCGTGCATGTCCAGGACTACATCATACTCCATGAATTATGTCATTTGCGTGAGCTGAACCATTCCCGCCGCTTCTGGAAGGAAGTCGAATCCGTCTGTCCTGAATATGAAGCTGCGGAAAGCTGGTTGAAGAAGCATGGCTCTTTGTTGCGATAAACCAGTTCCACAAATACCACCGGCCCGGGCAATTTCGTAATTGCACTGCCGCACCGTATTACTATTGTTCGCACATGTCAGGAGATGAATTCTTCGCTCTAATTGTCAGTGCTATCATCGGCATCGTGGGCTGGAAGGAATGGATGGGCGGTCTTTTGCTTTTAAGTTCATTATCGCGTCGGGCAGTCACGCAGATTCTTGGCTGGGTCATGCCATTGTTCGCCGGAGGCGTCATGTTCTTTGTGCTCAAACGGTGGTCTGCCCATGACGTCCGGGACAGTGGAACCTATATCTTTTTTTACATGGTCATGTGGTTTGGCTGGACTGGGATATGGAATTGGGTGCTGGGCGGGCTTGATCTGCGCTGCCGTGACGATGTGCTGGAGCGCGACAATGACGCGGCAGGTTTGGCGATTGGCGGTGGACTCCTGGGAGCAACCTTTATTTTCGCTGGTAGTAATATTGGCGACGGGCCGGGGTGGTGGGTCGTGGTATTCTGCGCCGGAATTGCCACCACCTCGTTGCTCTTGTTTTGGGTTATTGGCAATCTGATCACTCATGTTGATGAAGCGATAACCATTGACCGCGATATGGCCGCAGGGTGGCGCACGGCCGGCGCGTTTATCGGTTCCGGGTTGATACTTGGCAATGCTGTGGCCGGTGATTGGCACTCCGCTCAACAAACCATGACTGATTTTGCTGCCAAAGGTTTTCCTGTCCTGATCTTGTGGGCCATCGCGATTTGTTTGGATCTAATTGGTCGCCCGACGCCAGAACGCCCCAGGCCCAATTCTTTTTTATTCGGAATTCTGCCCGGCCTCCTGTTCATAGCTGCCGCTATTAGCGTCGTCGTTTTACAAGGGCCCTGGTGATGAAACTACCCTGGCAAATAGTCGAGCCGCTGGATGCACGGGTCTTCGCCGAGGTCCGGCTGGCAACCATCTTTGACTGCTGTAAATGGGACCCGCAGGTTGAAGACGTCTGCACGCTCTCACCGCTGCCATTGGTGCTCACAAAAGAAGCCTGGCGGGAATTGGTTTCGCTGGCTGAAAAACTGGCGCAGGAAACCGTCGCTGCCGAGTTGGCCATTCTCCAAAAGCCCCATTTGCTAAAACAACTTGGGCTGTCCTGGCGGTTGCGCCGGCGATTGTCTGATCCGGAAGTTGCTTCCAGGCACGCCCGCCACACCCGTTTGATCCGGTTTGATTTCCATTTCACAACTGAAGGCTGGCGGATTTCTGAAGCCAACACCGATGTGCCTGGTGGCTTCAACGAAGCTTCTGGTTTCACAAAACTCATTGCCCGACATTATGGGCGGACGACGACACCCGGAGACCCGGTGGAAAAAATGACGGAAGCAATCAGCGATGCCGCTGGCAAGTCCGCCGCAATCGGCCTGGTTCATGCGACCTCATTTGCCGATGATCGTCAGGTGATGGTTTTCCTGGGCCGTCGTTTGCAGGCCGCCGGGCATAAGACCCTGCTCATGGCTCCTGACCACCTGTTCTGGGAAAACGGGCGGGCGTATGCCGTTTTCAATTCCGCAAAAGAACGGGTAGATTTCCTCGTCCGCTTTTTTCCAGCCGAGTGGTTGCCCTCCCTGCCACGACGGTGCGGTTGGTGGAACCTCCTCGGTGGAGCAGAGACACCCCTCTGTAATCCCGCTGCTGCGATTATCAGCCAGAGCAAACGATTTCCGCTGGTCTGGGATGAATTATCCGGCCGTCTTCCCACGTGGGAGGCAATGTTGCCGAAAACATTTTCACTTCGCGATGCGACGGCGCAAGGTCTGGGGCCGGAATCTCTCGTGTTCAAACCCGCTTTCGGCCGCGTAGGCGACATGATCAAGATCCACGGCGTCACCAGCGACAAAGAAGCTGGAAAAATCGATCATGCCATCCGGCGTCACCCCAAGATGTGGATCGCCCAGCAGCGGTTCGAAGCTGTTCCTATGTCCACGCCTTCCGGTGACGTCTACCCATGCATCGGAGTCTATACACTCAACAGCAAGGTTATCGGGGCCTATGGACGCGTGGCGCAGAGACCATTGATAGACCATCGTGCGCAGGATGCGGCTGTGCTTATCGCTGAAGATGTTTTTTCCCCTTTGTCGAAACAACCCCCTCAAGATGAAACCATCCGAACTCTACAAACTGTGGGCGCCTGAAGATTCGATCTGGTCGAACTGGGCTAAGCCGGTGTTATTCGCCGATACGATGTTCATCGACCATGAACCGCCGCCTTCCACCCAATGGCAATCTTCGAACATTGCCTGGGCAACTGGGCTGAACAACGAAACTGCTATTGTGCTGGATTTGCCGGATGCAGTATCGATCTGGGTCGGCATTGCCTTGACCCAGCGCGGATTTCGACCCGTTCCGCTTTATAACGGAGTTGCCGGGCCATTTCCCATGGGACCATCCCCGCTGGTGGACACCTTTCGAATCGTGCAGGCTCTTCACGGAGTGATCGAGATGTTGGTCGGATTACGGCTGCCGCCTGATGCTCCACCCGTTTTTCTGCTGGATTCGAATCGGTTCAACGGGGGTGCATTTGCCACACCCGGAAGATTTGACAACCGCTGGTGGATTTTTCCGCAAGATTTTCCCTCTGCAAATTTTCTTTTATCGCGCAAAATCCAATCCGTCGTCCTGGTGCAAACTCAACCTGGCCGTCTCCAAAAAGACCTCGCTCATGTGTTATTGCTCTGGCAGCAAGCCGGTCTCCATATCTTATCGGCCGGTATGAATGACCAGGTGTCACCACAGCCGCTACAGGTTGAACGGCCCGATTCGTTCCGCGCCTTATGGTATCGCGCCCTGGTGCTCGCAGGATTGCGGCGGAATAGTGCGGGCGGTTTCGGCGCCATCATTCCTGAACCCAGTTCAGGCGGTGGATATGGCTGACCAACCAAGATTTGGTTTTTCGTTGGTAGGAAGAAAAAATGGTGCATCCGGAGGGATTTGAACCCCCAACCTTCTGATCCGAAGTTGTGCAAGATGTGTTTCCCCATGTTCACGGGGGTGTCAAATTGTTCGCACAACACCTTTGTTTGCAGGGCGATCCCCGGGTTCTGGAACACCGAAAAACATCCTGAAACAGGCATAAGAATTGAGGGACAGAATACTACTATTTATACTACTCACACATTGGATCATGCTCAGGGAAGCACGGTCAGCGGGATGAACCATGCCACAACAAATCATATCGCGAAGACTCAGCATAGGATCTGAGTTGACGAATTCGGTTGGGAGCAAAAGGGGTCTGCTTGTTCCATTCACGCCATAGCAACACTGCCTCTGAAAAATCGCTCAACCGCTCTGTTTCACATTGATGCAAGTATGCTTCGACATTGAGTTCCCCACCCGAATCGTCAATCCCCGTTGCAAGACGCAGCAGAACTCGCTCACAAGTCTTCTCATCCTGCGCACAAATCAGGCCGGCGTTATCCGCCGTCATTTCGGAATCGCGCGCCCACCGGAGAACGGGCAACAGCGGTGAAATGTTTGCGTCCCCAAGGAAACTGAGTTTGTCGGTGATAGCGTTCATCTGCTTGATCAGCATCAACCATCGTGTGTGGTTCGCTTTCACATGACCCAATTCGCGGCCAATCAGAAAACGCAGTTCCGCTGATTCCTTGAATCGGTCGAGTGTGCCAGGCTGGATTATCACGACGGGTTCAGCGTAATTCTCGGTTGTGATTGGAAACCTCGCGCTCGCAGAAACAAACACCCTCGGCACTTTTTCAAGATGGAGAATGCGGGCGCATATTTGCACCATCGAAAATAATTCAGAAAATTGTTCGCGAGTGACCTCAACACCTCGAATCGCCAACATCCGTGTTCTCACGTCATCCGACAATGGCTTCACGAAATGCGGATCCGCGATTTTGGTGAACGGATTATCTTCCGCCTCACTCAACCACTGCATCAGTTGCTCGTCCCCATCGGTTTGAAAATCCGCGAGCAGAAGTCTGGTGGGAACCGCAGGTGGCACAAGCTTGCCCGCGCTCAAAGATGGGGCCAACCCTCTGAATGAAACCCACAGTCCAGTCGCAAGACTGGCCGCTGCGACGACGGCAAGGATTCTATTTGTGTTTTTAGTCATGTCCTAGATGCGGATCGACAGGGGCAACTGTTCCTTCCGTCGCAAATCAATCATTATTAGTCCGACTTTCTTCGCATGGCAGCTCGAGCTCGGATCTGGCGAATTTGGGTTCTTCAGACTGAGTTGGCCTTCGGCCATATCCGTGGTTCTCCAACCACCAGCTCATGTATTCTTCTCCGCACCTTGCCTCGGGGGGCATTCCACTGAGGAGATCGAGTAATTTCGCAATTATGTTTTCCATATATAATACGTCGCGCCCACAAATCGTTTATGATCCTACGGTCGGTATCAGTTTTGCCCTGCCAAACGCTTCAGCGAACCGTGTATTACCACAGAAAGAACGACAAACGTCGCAATAAAAACTGCGGCATACCCAACTACTTTCGGGCTTGGCCGCTTGTCAATGAGTCGAGAAATGACCGACTCAGCCCCCACGTTTTGAGATGATCCGGCTGATGCTGTCAACGGATCGTATCGATGCTTACAACAACCCCTATTGGCAGAATACGACGTCCGCACTGATCTCGGCAGCTTTAACCATGTTGGCAAGTCGCCGAAAGCGGACGAGCTTTAGTGAAGCAGTTGAATTCATGCGCGCCTGGTTTATTCAGATCGAAGGTGCCGCAATGCCCAAAGCAGTCACGGACATTCTCGAAACCGCAAGACGAAAAGCTGCGAAGCCTGGTGCCACTTCCCAGTTGCGAATTGCGATGGACCATGTGCTCGTGTGGCGTCATTTGGATCAACGGACAAAGAGCAATCTCCAGAGTTGTTTGCTAAACGTAATCGGAGGGATCTCAGGCGTCGCAGCAACAAGGAGCTTTGAAGCGAAGGACCGCCCAGCATTTCATCCCGGTTGTGTAGTTACCGAAAATAAAATCTGCACGGTTAGCGCCAATGCCCTAACAGACCCCCATTTCACAAAATTCATCATGCGACTGGCCCGGCGACAATTCTTTGATGCGGTTCACGCCCGATGCCAAAACGAACGGAGGCTGAAGTCAGCCCTCATCGTCGATGAATTTCCCCTCATCGTCCAACCGGAGGATGCCGACCAATTGGCTACGCTTAGAAGTAAAGGCTGCAGTGTTCTGGCCGCTACCCAAGGATTAGCCGGGTTGGACGAAAAAATTGGCCAGCGTTCACGCCGCTCCATTCTGCACAACTTCAACACAATTCTGTTCATGAGGACCCGGGAGCAGGAGGCTGGCGAGTTCGCAACGCTTAGCTTGGCCGCTCGCCCGCGAAGATCTACTCGCTACTTGGACAACCAGTGGATGGATACCGATGTGGCGTTAGTTGCCAGACGCGCATTTAATTCTCAACCGTTGCCAGTGTGTCCTCCTGGAGCGCTCGGACAGCTTCAACCTCACCAAGCATATGTTCTGAAAGCAGATGGTAGCCGGACACTCCATCCGGTGTGGTTTGTTCCATGGTTTGAGAGGACAAATGCGCGATTGGTTCCAACACAAAAGAAGCGGACTCAGAGATTTACCGTCGGCGCAGAGGACATCGAACGACTGCTGCAAAGCAGCCGACACGTTGCGGTGCTCTCGTCTGAAGTGCTGACGGCTGCGCTAAAATTGGACGCGAATCTTTACGAGCGCGCTCTGTCCCAAGCGCGCGAGTTCTTTAGTAGGAAGGCTTGCATGATCCCTGAAGGTTTAGAATCTCTGCCTGCAAGTTGGTTGGCAGGTTTGCCGGGAATTCTTTGGGCGAGGCGCAAGCCGCATTGGACTCTCCTGCCTTTCATGATTCGAACCGTAACATGCTCCGACGGCATTCTCTTATTAGATTTTGCCCAAGAAGGGCGGCGCGTGAATTCCTTTAATGCGTGGGACAAGATCAGGGTTGCGGTAAATTGCTGCATTTATCCGAACAGATGGCGTCCGTTGTTGCGGGTTCATCGGATGGCGTTGTGGAACGAACGCCCGGAGTTGCGACCACAACTTCGGGCGAACGATTTTGACTTGAACTGATGATGCTACGATTCGTTTGGAAGCATGATTGTTGCTACCGGACGCCCATCGTCACCTGGGCCAATCACGAGTTTGACTTTGAGTTTAGTCTGACCGCGTCTGAATTCGAAAACCGTGAGTTTTCCAAATTCGTTTTGGTCGACGAGTTCAGGAGGTGTCAAGTCAGCTTCAGCAAAAGCAATTCCATCACAGAGATCCAGCACGACTGGATGATCCGGGCTGAACAAAGCTTCGCCTGCTAGTCGCTCCCACAGGCCCACGGTCATTACAGTCGGCAACCGAAGTCCTGCGCGAATGCTGGCTGATATCTTGAGATCGAGCAGATAGCCGTCCCGAATCGCGTCTGCACGGGTGTAGCGGAAGATTTCGCCTCCGAACAAATCATCTGAATCGCGCGAATCGCTCATAGGCTCATCGGCTCCCCTTGGACAAACCCCGGTGTTATGTCCGTTTCGATTTCCGCGATGACTTCCCGCGCCAGTTTGCGCACACGACGGACAAGATCGCGATTCATATCGTCCATGCCTGCGCGGCCAATGTAGTCGTCATCGAGAGAACGAGCCTCCCAGTCTCGGACGATATCTAAGAGCGAAGGTTGGTGCATGCGTTGATAAAGCTTTTTGAAAAAAACGCGGTGTAAATCGCGACGAGACAAAAGATCGCGCGGGTCCCGCGGCTCTACCGGATCGATCGCGTCTGGTTCCGATTCGGAGTCGCCGACAAACAAATGCTCATGACGGTTGCGAGCCGCATTGACGAGGTTGTAAAGATCGCTGCTAATAATCCCCTTTACGCACGCAATAAACGCCTCAATATTCACGCGATTGTGAGCTTTAAGGTGTCGTCCCAATGACGGATTGCATTCGCCGAGGTGGAGTTTCAGGAATGCCTGATTCACCAAGTCTTCCGCATCCATGACGCCAAAACATCTCTGCAACCAAGTAGAGTTCGTTGCTGCACGGAGGCGAAGCCGCGCAAATCCCACCAGCCGATGATATTGATCTTCCGATAACGCTGACAGGAGTTCCTCGACAGAATGACAGCCGAATTTCTCCACCAGCCCAATAGTTGTTGATGTGTTTTTTTTCATCGCCTTTGTGTTTGGCGCGAATTTGAAGTGGGTCGGGTCGATCGGGGGCGAGACAGATAAGAAGTTGAGAAGCGTCCCTTTGCGGAGGAAAAAGGGATCTGCACACCGGCACAATCTCGCGGGCAGAACCAAGCTGCCGCCGCCCCAAGAGTGGTTTGCTTGCCGCCGCTATCGTCGTTAGCTGGCGACGTTCAGCGGACGAAACCGCACGCTTCCTCAGGTGACATTAAGGTCATGGCCGGCTCGAAGTCGTCGCCGGGATGAGCCATGGCTTTGACATCGACTTTTCGGTCGAGAATATTCACCTCGAACCAAATCGTCCGACTCCAGTCGTTGCGATGCTCCCGGGTGTAAACACGTGTCGTAAGCATCAAGAAAACAGCCCAACATAGGCTGATGGCGCGCGGATCCTGTGCATGAAAGCGGTCATTGTCAGCGATGGCCCGCCACAACTTTGGCGTGATTGATGCCGGCATATAGATCTCAGTCATGCGGGCTGTCTCCGTAATATCGAGCAACCTGCCTGCTCGAAGCAGAGCTGCACGATCCTGATGAAATGGTCTCTCCTTCGATTTCATAGAATTCCTAACTGTCTTGCAGTTCGTCTGTTGTCGGGGGAAGACCAAGAAACTGGCGAATCCGTCGTGGTAACCCGCCGAAGTCGTTCGGCTTCTCAAGGTATCCAACGGCGCCGACCTGCTTTGCCAAATCGCCGGCACCCTGCCATGCTGAACAGATCACAACCCCCAGATCTTGAGTCGCCGAATCCGCGCGAAGGCGAGCGCAAAGTTCAAAGCCGTGCGTGTCAGGCAGGTCCAGATCAATCAACGCGAGGTCGAAGTGTTCTTTCTGTGCCAGATCGAGCACGCTGGCGGCAGTCCGAGCGGTCGCGACATCAAAACCTGCGCGGGAGAGCGTGCGGCTCAATTCGGTTGCTGTCATCGCATCGTTTTCAGCGACCAGAATTCTGCGTCTCAGCGGCTCTTCGAATTCGTCCGGCAGCAAAAGCCGGAGCGAATTGCTTTCAAAACAGATTACAAATTTTGCATCCTCGTTTAGCCGTTCTGTCTGCAAAAGCGGCAGTTCAAGGAATAACGCTTTCCCGCGGCTTGCGCGGAGCCAGCGTGCCGGAATGTCGCCGCGAATCGCGAGATGCACTTGCGAGGCCGCCCGCTGTTTCTGATCTGAAAATGCTCGCGAAGCAACCGAGTCGCCTTTCCGAGCCATTTCAGATCGTCATGCAATCGGCGAATTTCAACGGTGGCAAACATCTGCTGAGCACCTCGCGAGTATCCGGCGAGGGGTTCGAGCATTTTTGCTCTTACGAGCACACTGATCGCTTCTGGGTGAAATCCCAGCAGGACGGCGGCCTCTTCGACCGTGAGTCGTGCCGGGAGTCGTAATGCGGTTAGAACTTGTTTTGTTTCCATGCCGAATTGTTTGACGTGTTTTTCGATTGAGACGAACAGCGAACGCCTTTTGGCAATTCGGAGTGAGATCGCAACACTCGACTTTCTCGCCGGATAGCTTAGCCTTCACGGAAGAGCGCACCCGTAGCTCAACTGGATAGAGCACGTGACTTCGGATCACGGGGTTGCAGGTTCAAATCCTGCCGGGTGCACCATTCGCTCAGTTTAAGGAGAGCTCCTGCCGTATGTCGAAACGGTGCGTTGGTTCGTCGTTGACCTGCTTGATGCATTCGGTTTGGTTTCAAGTCCCGGCCTTCCTCTTGTATCTGTCGATCGCTTTATCGCATTCGTGCACATCAAATCGAACGAATCGCCCGATCTTCACAAACGGCAAAATCCGCCTGCGCATGAAGTTCGTAATTGTTCGAATGTCACAGCCAAAATGCTCAGCCATCTGCCGTTTGTTCCGCCAAGGACTATTCGGTTCTTCAGGTAACGGTTCGGTATGATCGTTCATGAAGTTTGTGTTTGACGCATTTTGGGGTGAGGTGATTTCTGCCATTCCCGTCGCCTGTGGCAGGGTGCCGGAGCGCCAAAAACAGCTATGGAACGCAGAGGAACGAGGAGGAACGCAATACTACTATTTATACTACTCTCTGCCGTGTGAAGAAAATCAACCTGCGTAAGTGCCTCAAAATCTACGAGTTCGCTACGCCAAATCCCGGTCAACCCTTTGATCCGAAGTCAGAAGCTCTATCCAATTGAGCTACGGATGCTGAAGAAAAACCGACAAAATTCAACGGTTTCTAACTGTTGAATTTTGACCATTTGCCCCTGATCGAACGGTGCAACTGGGACTAAACTGCGAATAAAATGCGCACAATCCTGATCGGAAACCAGTTATCAAGGTGCTCGACATTTTGGGCCAGAGTTTCACAGGGAAAAGCATACGAAGGGAAATGAACGTCTGCAAGCCCTGTGAGACAGAGGCAGAAATCTATCGGGAATTTGTGCATGTTATCCCACGAGTCTGGATCTTTATTTAGTTCATGTGCCGGGTGCGGAAAAAAAGCGAAATCTTGAAAGAAAGGATTATCCGGTACGTAAGGTATGAAGGTAGGCGAACTAACTTTGCGCGGGCTAAGGATCGCAGCGGGGCAAGTACCTCGTGAGCACAACCATGGGGGAGAATCTCAGGCTCTTTCCTTATCCCGCGCTATTTATGGAGGGGAAGACTGGTCTTTGCACGCCAAGGGGGTGCAATTTTGCTGCTCAGCCCAGTTTATGGGCCCGTTTCACCTCTACCTTGATCAACTCAACGATTCGGTGTTTAGCAAGGTAGACCTGGTTGATTGAAATCCCAAAATTGTCTGCGACTTTCTGAGGGGGCCATTCTTTGTTCACCAGAAAATCAAATATTTGGTATTTTTCCGGGTCGTGGCGGCGTTTTACCCTGGTAATCGCAATCTCCAAAATCATTTTCTGCCATTCGGTTTCCCAAAAATGATTCCGGTCGACGCTCATCGGATCCGCAACATTATCAATCCATTCCGTTTCTGTGGTAGCGGCAGAAAGTGACACCAGCTGACCCCGTTTTCGAAATTGATCGCGAATCCGCCAGTGGGTCATGTTCAAAAGCCACCTTTTAAAAGAGCCGATTTTTCGGTCGTACCTGAAACTGGAAATATGTTTCGTGACCGAAACCATCGTTTCCTGAACGACGTCCTGCGCTTCGGCTTCGGTCAGCCGGCTTTTGAGAGCGACCGCATAGATGAGCTTTTTATAAGTCGCAAAGAATTCATGCCAACTTAATTGATCTCCCAGGTCGCGAATACGCTCCAGCAACGTTGTTGACGTCGGAATCGACTCATGGTGCCTAGCTTCCATCACATCAAGTTAAAAGCCAAAGGGTTTCGCTTGGCAATAAAAATGAGTATTTTTGTCCGCTAGAACAACATTTGCTCGCGTTCTTACGTAAGGCAGTCATCATTGAGTATCAATTCGTATCCGGATGAGTGGGTCATTACTAAATGCCGGTTGGCCGTTGCTTTTTTTTCTGGGATTTCTCGTCACTACCCCTCTGTCGGCGCGGGGGCAGGCCGGAGGTGAAACCAATGCAGTTCGTATCGTGGAACTTCAGGGGCCTGCCCAGGTTTTTCTGAACACCGCGCGCGCATGGTCACCCGCCCTCACCAACCAGATTCTCCATCCCTTTGATCGTGTTCGTTCGGAAGCACATAGCCGCGTGGCATTGCTCTGGCTCGACCAGAGTGTGGTTTCATTTGCCGGGGCAACGGAGATTGAAATCCTGCCCGCTGCGCCTAACTCCCAGCCCGGATTACATCTTATCAGTGGTGTGATTTCATTTTTTCATCGCGGCAGTCCCAGCGAAATCAAGATTATCACGCGGGGCGCCGTAGCAGGTGTGGAAGGCACAGAATTTGTCCTGTCTGCTGATGCGGCCGATAAGACCACGCTCTCAGTGATCGATGGTAAAGTGCAATTTGGCAATGAACTGGGCAGCCTTTCGCTCACAAACGGCGAACAGGCCGTAGTCGAATTGAACCAGCGCCCGGTACGCACCACCGGTTTCATTGCCAATAACCTGTTACAATGGTGCTTTTATTATCCAGCGGTGCTTGACTTGAATGATCTGTCGTTCGCGCCCGAAGAACGGGTTTCGTTCCGCCAATCGCTCCTGGCCTACGAGGCGGGCGACCTTCCGGCCGCACTGGCCGGCTTTTCCGGGGAAGCTTCAATTACCTCAGCCGACGGGCAGATCTATTATGCCGCTCTATTGCTTTCCGCAGGTGAAGTGGATAATGCAGAAAAAATATTGGCTGCGATACCCAATGATTCTGAACGCGTGCAGCGATTGGCCGATTCGTTGCGCGAATTGATTGCCGCAGTGATGCGGCAACCACTTGTCACTGGCCGGCACCCACAATACTCGAGCGAATTGCTGGCCGCATCCTATTACGAACAATCCCGCGGTGCTCATGATAACTCGTTGAGACGCGCGTTGGATTTTGCGTTGCTGGCTGCGACTAATTCACCGCGTTCCGGCTTTGCCTGGGCGAGAGTTGCGGAACTCGAATTCTGTTTCGGCAGAGAAAGCGAAGCATTGGCCGCTTTGGCAAAAAGTCTGTCGCTTGCCCCCCGGAACGCCCAGGCGGTCGCCTTGAAGGGCTTTATTTTTTTGGGCCGCAATCAGCCCGCCAAGGCGAACGATGCTTTTCAGGAGGCGTTGGGAATCGATTCATCATTTGGCAATGCCTGGCTGGGACGCGGCATCAGTCGTATCCGCCTCAGCGACGCTATCGGAGGGCGGGAGGATTTGCTCGTAGCTGCCGCGCTGGAGCCTCGTCGTGCTGAGTTGCGCAGTTATCTGGGAAAAGCCTATGCCAATGCTGGAGACATTTCTCACGCTACCAGGGAACTTGAACGCGCCAAAAAAATGGACCCGGATGATGCGACCCCATGGCTCTATTCTGCGCTGCTGAATCAGGAGAATAACCGGGTCAATGAAGCCATCGGCGATTTGGAAAAATCCGAGGAGTTGAACGATAATCGCCAGATCTACCGCTCTCAACTTTTGTTGGATAAAGACCAGGCCATCCGCAGTGCCAACCTTGCGGCGATCTACCGCGATGCCGGGATGTTCGAAGTAGGCCTGAATGAAGCTGCCCGGGCGGAAAATTTTGATTATGCCAATTATTCGGCGCATCTGTTTTTGGCCAATAGTTATCAACAATTATTGGATCCTCAGCGGGCCAATCTGCGCTATGAAGCAGCGATGGGAAATGAATATTTGCTGGCCAACCTGCTTTCGCCGGCTGCCGCTGGCGCGCTTTCGCCCGCGCTCGCCCAGAGAGACCATACCACTCTTTTCAAGCAGAACTATATGGGCATAAGTTCAGACACTGCTTATCTCAGTCGCGGCGCCTGGGAGGAAAGTGCAGTGCAATACGGCACGTATGGGAATTTCAGTTATGCATTTGAAGGAGATCATCAATCAGATAATGGAGAGAGGGTTAATGATGATTTTGAACGAAATGTTCTGTCTTGGAGCTTCAAGCAGCAATTAACCCCTGCGGACAGTTTGTATGCTTCGATTCAGACCTATGAGAGCAGTGGAGGAGACGTGCATGATTATTATGACCCATCCATGGCGAGTTCCTCTTTCAGGTATAAAGAATCGCAACAACCTACGACCGTTTTAGGATATCACCATGAATGGGGGCCAGGCTGCGACACCCTCTTATTATTCGCGCGAGTGACGGATGATTTCTCGTTCACCAACATGAACCAGGCGATTCCCCTGGCCTTCCGTCCTGAGATCGGCCCGGGAGAGCATCAACTTACGTCAGTCCAATCCCCGGTCTTTGACCAGCAACTTGAGAATGAATTGACGCTGTATTCGGGTGAGATCCAGCAAATCCTGCAAACCGCAAAACATACTACGATTGTGGGAGCCCGCCTTCAATATGGCGATTATCAAGCGGTTGCCTCACAATCTCCGCGTGATTTTGTGGGCGTGTTTGTTCCCGGGGGCTATGTGCAGGATGTTAACAATTATTTCTCACGGGTGAGTGTTTATGGTTATCACCAGTGGCAAATTGTTGAACCGTTGAGATTGATCGGCGGGTTGACTTATGACTCGGTGACATATCCCCGCAACGTTGGCAGCTTGCCGCTTTCCGACGCGGAAGGCTCCATTGGCCAATGGTCGCCAAAGGCCGGATTGATCTGGACCCCCGCTGCGCGCACCACCGTGCGCCTGGCCTATACGCGGTCCGTGATGGGTGCGAACCTGGATCAAAGTTATCAATTGGAACCATCCCAGGTAGCAGGGTTTTTGCAATCTTATCGCAGCGTCATTCCGGAAACCATTTCGGCCACAAGTCCAGGAACGCAGATTGAAAGTTACGGGATTTCTTTGGAGCATGAATTTCCGACCCGCACTTACGTCACCGCATACGGGGGGGTATTGAATGCTCATGTGAGCCGGTCTGATGGTTCTTTTGATATATTTCCTCCGGCACCGTATGCCGTTATTTCGGACGCAAAAGAAGTGATCGATTATTCCGAAAAGACATTTCAGCTTACAATCAATCAATTATTGGGGGATGAATGGTCGCTGGGAGCACAATATCGTATCAGCGACGCAAAAATAAAAGACGATTATCCGGAATTAGGAACGGCGCTTTTCTTCGACGGATTTCAACCCCGCAAAGACGGAAGCGCGGTGTTGCAGCAGCTATCACTGTATGCCATTTACAATCATCCGTCCGGATTTTTTGCGCGAGGCGAAACTTCGTGGTATCAGCAGGATAATTATGGCTACCACCCCCACTTGAGCGGTGACGATTTTTGGCAGGCCAATGTATTCGCCGGCTGGCGATGCTTCCATCGCCGGGCGGAAATTTCCGCCGGTATCCTGAATTTAGCGGATCAGGGTTACCGCCTGAATCCGCTAAATCTTTATAGTGACCTGCCGCATGAACGAACGTTCAGCGTTCGTTTTAAGTTGAATTTTTAGTTCAAGGTTTGAAACCCGTCAGGATGATCGGGTAATTGGTGGCCGGAACGTTGTTCGTGAAATAGATCGTGAAACGATAGACGGGGCTTATTGGGGGATTGGGAATAGTGACAGAACCTTTGGCGCAACCTTGATCTCCCCAGCTTCCAACGAATTCAACGCTTACATTAGTCCTCCCCGTTCCGTCGGCGGCTGTGTGCGTTGTCGTGTTAGTGGCGGGAGCATAACCCCACGCCAGGTTGGTCTTGAGGTAACAGCTGTATCCGATCCAATTTCCCGGACAAGTCCCTTGGGCGCCGGTGCTTACGACCGGAAAGCCATAGGTATAGAATGAATCTGCTAGCCCATCCAATGCTGCTAAGATGATGAATACAGTCAGGACCAACACGGATTTTAGGGTTCGCATAAGTTTTATAAGTATTTTAATTACAGTTACATATGTATAAATGTTATTTAAATACGACATTTACACATCCTTGTAATACGCCAGAGATGCAAAAATCTTTCACTAAATTTTTAAAAATCTTTGCCCCTTATTATACAAGTCTGGCTTAAATATCTTTTTTCCTCTGAAAAGAACTGCATTCGCTGATGGTTAAATTATTATCTCCATGGTGTTTGGTTTCGCGCAAAAAAGAACTTCTATTTCCCTGATCGGGATAATCGTCGTGACCTTCGCGGGCCTGGCGCTTTGGAAAAGCGTTTTGGGGGAGCCATGGGTCAATGCCAGCTATGATTATCTCTTTCGGTTTAGTGAACGTTCAGTGACGAATGAGGTGGTCGTTGTTTTGATGGATAATGAGTCTTTTGACCATTTTGGCCAAACCCGTGGCCAGCCCTGGGATCGGGCGTTACACGTGCGCTTATTGAACAAACTGGCAGATGACGATTGCCAAGCGGTCGTCTTCGATTCTTTTTTTTCCAAACTACGTGACCCCATGGTCGATAGTGCTCTGGCCGAGGCCATGGGCCGGGTGCGAAAAGTCGTGTTGATGGCGGAGCAAACCGAAGTCACGGATCGCAAATTTTCTGCTGCCACGCCGCTGCTTCCGGAGTCACTTTTCTTGAAAGCGGCTAAAACCAATTGGGGAGTGGCTTGGCTGGATCCCGATCTTGATTTGGTTGTCCGTCGGCATTGGCCGTTTCCCTCGCCGGGTCTGTTTCCTAGTTTGCCCGAGGCGACCATGCTGGAGCTGGGTATGAATCTGGACCGGACACCACAAGAGCGTTGGTTCCGGTATTATAGTCCCTCCGGCCCATGGCCGAAATTAAGCTACAAAGAGGCCCTGGCCCAGCCGCCGCACTACTTTAGGAACAAAATTGTTTTTGTTGGAACGGCGCCAAAGACTTCGATGGTTGATGCCTCCAGCGATGCATTTAGCACTCCATATACCCGGTGGACAGGCGAGGCGACTGGTGGCGTGGAATTGATGTTGACCGGGTTTTTGAATCTCGCAAACAGCGACTGGCTTAGGCGTTTGCCCTGGGCGGTAGAAGGCCTTGCCTTGGTGCTCAGTGGAATCGTCATCGGGATTTTTTCTGCGCGGGCCAAACTCTGGGGGTTTTGCATCTTCGCCGTTGGCTTTGCCGTTGCCGTGAGTATTTCCGGCCTATGCCTGAGCCACTATTCAAATTTTTGGTTTCCCTGGCTGCTGATCGTTGGCGTGCAGTTGCCTTGTGCGGTTGTTTGGACGTTCGCGGTCAAGCTCTTTGGTTTGTTCGCCACCCTTTATGGGCCGAAAGGTGTGTCGGTTCGCAAACCAAAGACGCCGGGATACAAACTATTTGGGGTGCCCATTGGGGAAGGAGCGTACGGAAAAATTTGGTTGGCCCGCAACCGGCAAGGAGGGTGGTTCGCCCTCAAAGCAATCTATCTGGATAAGTTTGAGGATCATGTCCGCCCTTACGAACGGGAATTCAATGGCATCAATCGCTACAAAAAGATTTCCCACGAATACGCTGATCTGTTGAGGGTTGATTTTGTGAGCGAAAACCTGAACGGATATTTTTATTATGTGATGGAACTCGCTGACTCATGCGACCCGGAGTGGCAGCGACAACCTGAGAAATACAAACCCCTGGATCTGGCCAACGCCTGTGCCCGGCTGCCCGATTCCCGGCTGCCAGTCCGCGAATGTATTGAAGTGGGATTAGTGCTGACTGCCGCTTTGGAATTTCTCCATCAACGGGGCCTGGCTCATCGGGATGTGAAGCCACAAAACGTCATTTTTGTGGGTGGTCGCCCGAAATTGGCTGATTTTGGATTAGTTGGCGAAATCCGACCGACCGACGAAATCAAAACGTATATTGGCACGCCGGGTTATATGCCCCCACCTCCTGAACCCCCTGGCACGCCTGCTGCCGATATTTATGCGCTGGGCATACTGCTTTATGTGATCAGCACCGGGCGAAAACCGGCATTTTTTCCGGAGATTGCGACCACTTTGGTTGACAATCAAGCGCCCGATAACTTCATGGTGCTTAACCGCGTCATTCTGAGGGCCTGCCACGTTGAATTGGCAGAGCGTTTTTCCTCGGCGATTGAAATGCATCAAGCGCTGCTCGCGGCAAAAAAATTGCTCGGCGCGGGGTAAGCTGGTTTAGCGATCAAACGATCGCCTGCATCCGCTATTTCATTTAGAAACGGTCGAGCGTGGGCATTGCTGTAGCAATTCGGGCTCGGATGGAAAATGGGGTGGCCGACGGGACTCGAACCCGCAACAACAAGCTCCACAAGCTTGGACTCTACCATTGAGCTACGACCACCAACCTCGCATAGAATAGGCATTTCCCGCCAGCGCGTCAAGAATGGCGCGGCCCGTCAACCGGCGTTTTGAAGATTGAAACTTCGCCCGCCTTTACCTACGGTTGGATGTGCGTCAAACAAAGGATTTTTGTCCGCATACCGTGAACCAATCATCATTTTCCATGAAACGCTTCCTGAAATTCAACCTCGCTGCTGCGGTTTCCGCCCTTGTTCTCATCACGCAGTCGGGCTGCAACAAGTCCGCGGGCGACAATTCAGCCGCCTCTGACACCATCAAAGTCGGCGAGTTTGCTTCGCTGACCGGCAGTGAAGCGGCGTTTGGGCGCTCGTCACATAACGGAACCGTGCTGGCCGTGGAACAGATCAATACCAACGGCGGTGTGCTCGGCAAACAGCTTGAATTGATCACCGAGGACGACCAGTCCAAGGATGGGGAATCCGCCACCGCCGTGAAAAAACTGATCTCGCGCGACAAAGTCGTCGCCATCCTCGGCGAAGTCGCCTCCGGCCGTTCGCTCGAAGCCGCGCCCATCTGCCAGGAATACAAAATTCCCCAAATCTCGCCATCTTCCACGAATCCCAAGGTCACCCAGATGGGCGATTACATCTTCCGCGTGTGCTGGGAGGATAAATTCCAGGGCGGGGTAGTGATGACGAAATTTGCGCTCAACAGCCTCAAGGCGAAACGCGTGGCGCTGCTTACGGATGTTGGTTCAGCGTACAGCGCCGGCCTGGCCAGTTATTTCAAGGAAGGCTTTACGGCCGGCGGGGGCGAAATCGTCGCGGAACAGAAATTCACCAAGGACGACAAAGATTTCAAAGCGCAACTGACCGCCATCAAAAGTGCGAACCCCGATGCCATCGCGATTCCCGCCTACTACGGGCAGGTGACGCTCATCGCATTGCAGGCGCGGGAACTGGGCATCACCGTTCCACTGTTTGGTGGTGACGGCTGGGAAGCGCCGGAGTTGATCGAGGGACCGGGCGCGGCGGCGGCGCTGGATGGCTGCTGTTATTCCACGCATTTCTCGCCCGAACAGGATTCCCCCAAGGCCAGACAATTCGTTGCTGATTACCAAAAACGTTTTGGCGTCATACCGGACGCTATGGGTGCGCTCGGTTATGACTCCGTCCTGGCGCTGGTGGATTCCATCAAGCGCGCCGGTTCCACCGATGGCAGCAAGATCCGCGATGCCCTGGCCACCCTCAAAGACCTCGACGGCGCAACCGGCAAAACCACCCTCGACGAAAACCGCAATGCCCGCAAACCTGCTGTCATCATCGAAATTAAAGACGGCAAATTTGTTTACAAGGAGACGGTGAATCCGTAAGTCTGGCTCGTGTCAACGATGCCATGACTGAATTCCTGCAACAGTTGATCAACGGACTTTCGGTCGGTTCGATGTATGCCCTCATCGCGCTGGGCTACACCCTCGTCTACGGTGTGCTGCGTTTCATCAACTTCGCTCACAGTGATGTCTTCATGGTCGGCGCGTTCGTCGGTTTCTATGCCGGGCTGAACATCCATCAAACTTCCTGGGGCAGCGGTGTCCTGGTGATGATCGCCGCCATGCTCGTTTGTGCCGCACTGGGCATCCTCATCGAACGGCTGGCTTATCGTCCCCTCCGTGGGCGCTCCCAGCTTTCCGTGCTGATCACCGCCATCGGCATGTCACTGCTGCTGGAGAATGCCGGGCAACTGATTTTAGGCCCGAATGAAAAGTCGTTTCCGGAACTTTTTCCGTCACGCACTTTTGATTTCGGCGGGGTGGTGGTTTCCAGCAAGGACATCGTGGTTGTCCTGGTGACCGCGTCGTTGCTGGCGCTACTGCAATTCATCGTGTTGAAAACCAAAATTGGCACGGCCATGCGCGCCGTCTCGTTCAATTCGCAGGCCGCCTCGCTCATGGGCATCAACCCGAACCTCGTCATCAGCTTCACCTTCGGCCTGGGTTCTGCGCTGGCGGCGGCCGGAGGGATTTTGTGGGCTTACAAATTTCCCAAGATCGACCCGCTCATGGGCATGGCACCCGGCCTCACGGCGTTCATCGCGGCGGTCATCGGCGGCATCGGCAACATCCCGGGTGCGGCGCTGGGGGGACTACTCATAGGCATCATCGAAACATTTGTGAAAGGCAGCCGCTGGTCCACGTGGACGGAGGCCATCTCATTTGTGCTGTTGATCCTCATCCTGCTGTTCCGTCCCGCGGGATTGCTCGGCAAACTGCAACCGGAGAAAGTCTGATGTTCACGCGCCCTCGCACCTGGTTTCTTATCACGCTCGCCGCCAGCGCTGTGCTTGGGTTCTTTCAAGACCGGATCGACCCGTATTTCACGGATATTCTCACGCGTATCGGCATCAACATCACGCTCGCCGTCAGCCTGAACCTCATCAACGGGCACACCGGCCAATTCTCCCTCGGCCACGCGGGCTTTATGGCCATCGGCGCTTACACTGCCGCGGCACTGACGATGTTTGTAGGGCCACATTTTTTCCCTGCGTCACCGCCCGCCATCCTTTTGCTACTCTGGTTCATGGTGGCATTATTCGCCGGAGGTCTTGTGGCCGCCGCCGCCGGTCTGCTGGTGGGTGCGCCATCGTTGCGGCTTAGAGGCGATTATCTGGCCATCGTCACGCTCGGTTTCGGACAGATCATCGCCGTCATCTTCCGCAACATCGAGCCACTGGGCGGCGCACTCGGGCTTAACGGGATTCCGCCCTACACCAATCTGTTCTGGGTGTTTGCCACTGCAGCGCTCACGATCTATGTCATCACGGCGATGGTCAACAGCACCTACGGACGCGGCTTCATCGCTACGCACGATGACGAGGTCGCCGCTGAGGCGATGGGCATCAACACCACGCGCTGCAAGATCGTCGCATTCGTCATCGGCGCATTTTTTGCCGGCATCGCGGGCGGACTCTACGGTCATTTTACGCTGACCATCAATCCCAAGGGCTTCGATTTCTCGCGCAGCATTGAGATCGTCGTCATGGTCATCGTTGGTGGCATGGGTAATACCGTGGGAGTGATTTTCGCCGCCATCCTATTGACGTTGCTGCCGGAAGGTTTGCGCACGCTCTCAGGATTTTCGCCGTCATTGCATTGGATCGGTGAATCGCGGCCGCTGCTGTATTCCATCATGCTCATCGGCCTTATGCTATTGCGGCCGCAGGGGCTATTCAGCTTCCGTAGATCCATGCGAGTCAAAGTATGAGCGCCGCACTCCTCCAACTCGACAAAGTCTCTATCCGCTTCGGCGGATTGAGCGCCGTGTCGGATTTGGACCTGCAGATCGGGGAAAATGAGCTCGTCGGGCTCATCGGCCCCAATGGCGCGGGCAAAACCACCGCGTTCAACCTCATCACCGCCGTCTATCAGCCGACCAGTGGCGCAATCTCCTTTCGCGGACAGCCCACCAAACATTTCAAGCCGAGCCAATTGACGAAACGCGGCATCGCGCGCACCTTCCAGAACATCCGGCTCTTCACGAGCATGACGGTCTTCGATAATGTCCGTGCGGCCACGCAGTTGCATCGGGCCCACGGCATCCGCGATTCTATCTGGCGCGGAAAATCCTTTCGCCACGGCGAGCAAAAGGTCGAGGCGCAGGTCATGGAGCTGTTGGGAATCTTTGGCCTGGAGAAATTCCGCGATGAACCGGCTACCCGTTTGCCGTATGGCGAACAGCGCCGGCTCGAGATCGTCCGCGCGCTCGCCACGCACCCGCGCCTGTTGTTGCTGGATGAACCTGCTGCCGGCATGAACCCCACCGAAAAGATCGAGCTCATGCGGCTTATCCAGTTCATCAAAGACAAATACCAGATTTCCGTCCTGCTCGTGGAACATGACATGCAGGTCGTTATGGGTATCTGCCAGCGCATCGCTGTGCTGGATTACGGAATCAAGATCGCCGAAGGAACCCCGACAGAGATTCGAGCAAATCCGAAAGTCATTGCCGCTTACCTGGGTGACGAATTAAAAATTCAAAATTAAAAATGAAAAATGCCGGACAGAGTTCGAAAGATGCAGGATCATAGTTTCAACCAAACGAGGCAGTAATGGCTGATTTTTTAATTTTGCATTTTTAATTTTTAATTCGAGTCATGTTAGAGATCAAAAATCTGACAGTCGGCTACGGTGCCATCACCGCGTTGCACGGAATCTCCTTGTCCGTGAAGGCGGGCAGTATCGTCACGCTCATCGGAAGTAATGGCGCGGGCAAGAGTACTACGTTGCGCACGGTTTCTGGGCTGCTCAAACCGAAATCCGGCGAAATCCTTTACGACGGTCAAAATATCGTCGGCCTGCCCGCTTACACGATTGTTGGGCGGGGTTTGTCGCAGGTGCCGGAAGGGCGCATGATTTTTGCGAACCTGACCGTGATGGAAAATCTGAAGATGGGCGCCTATCTGCAAAGCGACAAAGCCGCTATCGCTAAAGAGCTGGAAGAGGTTCTGGTTTTGTTTCCCCGGTTGAAGGAGCGCGCGGGCCAGGTGGCCGGGACGCTTTCCGGCGGCGAACAACAGATGCTCGCGATCGGCCGTGCGCTGATGAGCAAACCGAAATTCCTGATGCTCGATGAGCCGTCACTCGGCCTCGCACCCTTACTGGTGAAGACCATTTTTGAAAAGATTGTGGAGATCAACCAGCAAAAGGGCATCACCATCCTGCTGGTGGAACAGAACGCGAAGCTGGCACTGGAGATCTCAAATTTCGGATACGTCCTCGAGACCGGCAGGGTCATTTTGCAGGATAACTCAGCCGCGCTGCGCGCAAACCCGATGGTCAAACACGCCTACCTCGGCGGCTAAATTCACATCCACTTCCGGATTTTATCCTGGTATTTGTTATACAGGAATCCGAGTGCGAGCAGCACCACCCCCAGCGCCATGAAAGTCAGGACGCGATAGATGGTTTCCTGCTTCCACACATCATAGAGCACCACGCGTCCCAGCGCCGCGGCGAGGATGCCCAAGCCAGCCCAGCGATAGACCCGTTCGCTGAGAAGAATGCCGGCGGCGAATAACCCAAACGCCAATACGGACCAGCTCGCGGTCAGGTAAAACCCGCTCTGGCTCTGCATCACCCAGCACGAAACATAACGCCACAACGTCACGCTTCCGACGACAATCTTCACCGCATCAATGTTTCCAGCCGCGACGAAACGTTTTGACGAGCGCCGGTCGAGTTGTTGGTGGGCCAACAGCAACAGCACCGGCAGAAGATTGAGCAATTTCAACCATTCCTGCTCAGGCGACAGCCACAGTTTGCCGAACGCCGCTGCCAGAACAGCCAGCCCGGTCCAGTGATAGACCGGTTCCTTCAGGAGGACGCCAGCCGCAAAGAAAATCAGCGCGAGCGCGGACCAGCTCGACGGGAAATACGAGCCATTTTGCTCCGGGGTGACCTGCATGACCCAGCACGAAATGAAGCGCCAGAGCGTGAGGCAACCGACGAGCATGGTCGCGACATGCAGATTCTCCTGCGGCACATATCGGGCGGGCAGCCGGCGGGCGATCTGTTGTTGGCAGAGCAGGGCCAAGATCGCCAACAGGTTCGGCAGATAAATCAAACGGTCCCCGTCCAACGCCCAAAAATTTCCGAGGGCCGCGAGGGAATAGACCGCCCCGAACGCCACCGCCTCAAAGCTTCGCCGCCAACCCGCCAACCCAAACACCGCCGCGCCCACGGCCATGAATGCCCAGACCCGTTCACGTTCGTTGATGTATTGTTGGATCCAGCAGAGCGATAACACCAAAGCAACCCAGCGATAAGCCATCGCGAATTTCAACAGCGGGTCGCGGATCCCGGCTTTGCTGTCGGGTTTTGCGGCGAACCAACGCATCGTTGCGAACGACAACAGACCAAGCGCAACGATCGGTGCCAGTGGAAAATACCAAAGAGGTTTGTTGTCCAGCACCTGGAACACAAATTGGCAAAGGCTGATGACGAGAAAGAGTTGGCCGCAAATCGCCAGCGCCCACGCGCGCGTGTATACGCCGTAAGCTGTAACGACCACGGCGAGCAGGCTCGTCAACGCGAGCCAATCCGGTACGGACGCCAGCGCTTGCAGCCAGCCATACAAAACTCCCACGATGGCCAAGGCATAGATGGCCTGGCACCCAAACCCGATCCTTTTGTCGTCCGCCACAATTTTTTGCTTTTGCCACCAGTGACTTAAGCCCAGCGTGATCGCCAGGAGAATGAGGGGGTTCCACCAGGGCGGCAGGGGCGCCTGGTTAAAGTAACGGGCGATCCAATCGCCATTGGCCATCGCGAGGAACAATTGGCCCAGCAAGGTTATCTCGCGCACTCGGAATAAATAGATCGAGAAAGTAAAAAGCGCCGCTTCGACCGCGAAAACCAGCGGCAACGTCTCTTCATGTGTGTTGAACCACGTCGTTGCCCCCCAGGCGATCAATGCGAGGGCCGAGAAAAAGGTCGGTGCTGGCCGCAGGTGGTTTTTATCTTCCTTTTGGTTCCGATGCGCCCAAATCGCATTGACCGTCATTAGCGCGCCCAATCCTGAACCCATCCAGATTCCTTTCGGGTCAAAGTGTTTGAAGTCAGTAAGCGCCCAACCCACAGCCATGCCGGCGGACGCATATGAGAAGAGTTTCAGGACGAGGCTTTGCCGCTGGGTCCCCATCACGTACAGCACGACGCTCTCCGCGCCAAGCACCAGTGCCAGTTTCAAGCCGGCGTATTTGAAAATGAAACCGAGGGTGACAAGCAACAGCCCTTGCGTGAGGTAGGCGTTTTTCGTCGGCGGTTCCCCGGGCAGAAATCGCCGGGATAGTTCCGCCAGCACCAGCAATACCGTGCCGTAGGCGAGCGCGAACTTCCAAAAGCCGCCCGTGTTCACCTGCAACATCGTGAGGATGAAGAGCGCGAAGAAGGCGCCGTTGTTCAGCGTGAGAAACGCCGCGCGGTCTTTCCCGGCGTACTTTTCGTTTTTCGAGAGAAACCCGGCGGCGGTGAACATGAGCCAATAACCCGCCAGGAAATAAATCCCGAACCACAGGCCTTCGTCCGGCGTCGCCCAATGCCATTCGCCATGATGAAAGAACCGCCAGAACGCATATCCGACGTATGTCGCGATGAGGCTGGCGAAGGTCAATCCCGCCCAGCGATTACGCACGAGGAAAACCACGGCCACCGCCGTGAGCACGAGGTTGGAATACAACGTGAACGCGCCTACCGTGGTGATGACGGAGGTATAATACGCCAGCACGACCGCAAACAATGCGAGCACCTCGGATTTTTTCCGGTCGGCGATCCACACGATAAAGCCGGCCCAGGCCAGCAGCAGCGCCCCATCCACCAGCGGGCTTTGTATCACTTGCAGCGCCGGGATGTGGTGGGCCACATAGGTTGTGAAATAGACCGCCGCCAATCCGGTAGCGAAGATGACCTGCCCGTAATTCTTTAGAGCTTCCCTGGTCGCCTTGCGCAGCCACCACGTACCAGCGCCCAGCAAGGCAAAGCTCGCGAGGTAGAGCAGGCCGATCTTGCCAGCGGGGCCAAGTTTGAGGATGAAATTGTGGTAAGCCAGGTTGCCGAAGAACACCAGGCCCGTCAGCAACATCACCGCGCCGATGCGTACCAGCCAATACGTGCCCAGCCGCATCTCAAACGAGCCTTTTTCCGGTGGGGTCGCCGGTGTGCCGGGAGCCGGAGCAGGTTCCCCGGCTTTGAACGCTGGTTGTGTCGCAGCGATGGGCGGCGGCGGTTCCGCCGTTTTGGAGATTTCCGGTGGCCGGGAAAAAGCCTCTTTGCGTGGCGGCGCGAATCGCCATGGCAAAGTTTTGCTGGTTTCTAATGGATCCGGCGCCGGCTCAGGGGAAGGTGCCGGTTCGCTGATGGGCGGTGGTGGTTCCACCGATGTGGGGATCTCGGGTGGTGGTGGGAAAACTTCTTCCCGCGCTGCCACGAATTCCGGTGGCGTGGTTTTTTTGACGTGCAACGCCAGCGGGGTTGGTTCGGCAGCAGGTGCAGGGGCGGGGGCAGCCGTGGGTTTTGGTTCGGTTGCCGTTGGTTGAGACGGTGGTTGGGCGAGCGAATCCCGTATCGCTTTCTGAAGGGTGACCTCGAGGTGGATGATGCGCGCTTGCAGCTCAGAAATGCGGCGGCCATCCTGCACCACACGCGAAATCAGCCAGAGGAGGGCGATCAACGCCCCCATTACAATCAACATCGCCAATAAAACAGCGCCCGCAATATCCATAATCACCTCTGCGGAGAAACGGCCTGGTTGAATGCAGTGTTCAACCCCGCTCGCTGCGTAGCAAGCGGAAACAGCCCTGATTCTTCAAGCTCACCTCACCCTCCTTTGTCTCGCGGCGTTGACTTGCGTGTTGGCTTTGCTACCGTCGCCGCGCTCATGGATCTCAGTTTTTCAACGATCAGCGAAGCCAAGCTTGGCTGGGGCGTGACCCTGCTCATCGCGTCGCTGCGCCGCGCCGGCCTGCAGAATCGCGTCGAGATTTTTTCCACCGACGAAGCGCCGGAGCTGGAACGCTCGCTCGCGCAATTCGGCAACGTTAAGATGCACTTGCTGGATACCAGCAAGGACCCGCGCAATCCCTGCTTGCGCAAGCCGGAGACGCTGCTCGCGCTGGAGACCGAATACATCGGCTGGTTCGACAACGATTGCATGATCATCGGCGACATCGGCAAATATTACATGCCGTTGAACGGTGAATTCCAGATCCGCATGCGCGGGCTGGAGGAAAACGCCTGGGTCTTTGAGCGTTATTACGAGCCCGGCGAGAAGCGCGGCCCCACGCCGCAGAAAATCCTGAAAGACTGGCAGGCGGACGTGGGCGAACGCACTGAGCCGCGCGTGTTGACCAAGTGCCTGGCGAACAGTTTCATCCTGCATCGCAAGCATCGCGCATTCCTCGAGCATTGGCAGCGGCAGAACGACAAGATTTTCCCCAAGGAACGTTCCGTGGGAGTGGTGGACCGGAATCGTCCGGCGTATTTCATGACGGATGAATCGGTGCTGTCCTCCATTCTGGCCTTTGCGAATGAGATTCCGCCCATCTCGGAATATCGCTTCGACAAAGACCCGAAGAATTACGTGGCGCATTTTGCGTTGCGGCCCAAGCCATGGGAACGCTGGCAATGGCGCCTGTGGAAATACTACGACGAGGTGCAAAGCGTGCTCCGCTGGTGCGAGGAGCAGAAGATTGTGCTGCCACCGCTGCCGCCGTCATTCCAGCGCCGCAAAAAACTGCTCTACGGCCTGATGTCGTTCTCCGAGAACAAGGCGCGCTTTGTTGCGCGCAAGGTTCGCGGGCGGAAATAAGCTATTCGCCTGGGAAAACAGGTTATTGGGCTTTCTCTATTTTGGGATGGTGGGCGAACCGGTGACGGCGTCTCATGCCGGCGGAATCGTGGGAGGATTGACGGTCTTGTTCGTGATGTGCGTGGCCGGGCGCAGGATTGGTGGCCGGAAATAAACGCCTGATTAGAGATATCACGTTGCGAAACATCCATGTGACGGTGGCCAAAAGCGCGGAGCTGAACACCAATGGGGTGGTGGGGCTCAAAATTGAGAATGTAGAAGTTCAGCAAGCGCAAGCATAGGAGAACAAACCGTAGGGAAATTCTGGGTGCTACTTATACCAATTCTAGTTTGTGATTGCACTATTTGAGGGACATGGCAAATGAGTTCATGCCCAAGCGATATCACCTGAAACGACCGGATTTGGCAGCGGCTGTGACGGTTGCTCTGGCTGATTGCCAAGAGGTGCGCTCCCAGCAACGCCTGCTGGCGATGCGCCTGGCCGCCAGCGGCCAGTTCACGGCGGCGCAGATTGCCGAGCAATTGGGTATCAGCCGCCGGCAGTTTTTCCACTGGGTCAACGCGCTCAAGTCCGGCGGCGTGGACCAACTCCTGGAGCGCGCCCATGGCGGCGGTCAACCGGCGCGGGTACGCGGGCCGGCCCTGACCGAGTTGCGGGCCGGTTTGCAAACCGGTCGCTGGAAGCGGGCCAAGGAGATTCAACAATGGTTGCGGCAACGCCACGCCACCCAGCTCACCGTGAAGGGCGTGTATTACTGGCTGGGAAAATTGGGCGGAGTCTTGAAAGTGCCGCGCAAGACTCACACGCACAAAGACGCGGCGCAAAGCGCCGCGTTCCAGCGGACGCTGTGCGCACGGCTCAAGAACTTGAACGTGGCTGGTGGAAAACGGGTGCGCGTGTGGGTGGCTGATGAACACCGGTATGGCTTGATTCCCGTGGTGCGGCGGTGCTGGACGTTGCGGGGCGTACGCCCCACAGCCCCGTATCAAACCAAATATGAGTGGAGCTATCTCTACAGCGCGCTGGAGGTCGATGGCGAACACGCCGCTGAGTTTGCGTGTCTGCCCGGGGTGAGCCTGGCGCTGAGCCGGATTTTTCTGGAACGCGTCGCCGCCCGCGACCCGCAAGCCGAGCATGTGGTGATCTGGGATCAGGCGGGGTTTCATCCCCAGCCTGAGCGGCACGCCCTGCCGGCCCGCATCCATCTGCTGCCCTTGCCACCCTATAGTCCGGAACTCAATCCGGTAGAGGTCATCGGAGAGGTGATCAAAGACCGGATTGCCAATACCCTCTGGCCGACGCTCGAAGCGCTCGAAGAGGCCTTGGGCGAAGAACTGCGCCCCATCTACGAAAGCGCCGAACGCGTGCGGAGGCTGGTTTCACATCCTTGGCTCGTCGATCAGCTAAACGCTACCGCGCCACTGAATAGTGCAATTACGAGCTAGAACGGGTATTATTTCTAACCCGCTGTTTTAAGAGCAAAGCATTGCCATGTGATGGAGCTTCAGATCTGGAGAATTGATGCGCGTGTGGAAACTGAAGCGATGCGCGCGTTTGGGAAATTCGTTTAATGGTTGGAGCGGCGATGGCAAATTGGAAGTGAGATTTTGAAAGAAAGCATCGGCGTCGCCGGCCAGAAGATAGGCGATTTGAGCACCTTCACCAACCAATGGAGCGGCAATGCCATCGGAAAACTTCTTCATATCGCCGAGATACTCTGCGAGGGTGGTTGCCCAATTGAGGTGTTCGCTGACGCGAAGCTGGCGCAGTCAGGCATTGGGGTTTTATTCTTTAACCCGGGGTGGTCGCTCGCGAATGCGAGCTCGACCCCGGGCTAATATCTGGTGCCCCTTCAGGGCACTCAGTTAGGGCTCTCCCGACAAGCCGGGAGAGCCACAGCTTAAAATTTGGGCGGTGCCGCAGCACCGCCCTACTTGAGATTTAAAACATATTGACAAAGTTTGACTATTGTGATAAATGGGCGGGTAGTTCTTTGACATTGGCCGCGTAGCGGCCACGGTTTCGGGTTTCGGGTTTCGGGTTTCTGGTTTCGAGTCCGGAAAGGCTGCCGGACAGGGGGTCCTAAGGCTATCTAAGCCTATTTAAGGTAGGTTTTTTCTGCGCGAGGCGGGAAGCGGGTTTCAAGATGCGGGATGGGAAGCGGCTCGTCAGTAGCCTCGCCCGCCGAACTAGGTGTCAGGTGCCGGGTGTCAGGCCTGAAAATGACGGCTGGAAGCGGATCGGGGCTGAGCACGAATTTAAGTAAATTTAGGTAAATTTAGGTCCTTTTTTTATTTGGGGCGATGGGCGGGATGGTTGTAACGCAGACGTTCTTGTCTGCGGGTCCGGGCGACTTTGCAGTCGCCTGTGGATTTGAACACGGAACAGGCTACGTGGAACGTGGTAAAAATGTTCCGTCAACCCGCAGGCTGGAAAGTCCGCGCTACGAGAGCCAGACATGAATTTACGCAAATCCGGGGTTTTTGTAGAAGCTATTCGAAATCAATGGTTTATGCAAAAACGGCCACAGGCAACACCAGCCAGCTCCAGCCAACTAAAGGATGTTTCAATTGAGAAAGTGATAGGTGCCGGGTGACGAGTGGCAAGATGGGGAACCGCCTAAAGGCGGAACTCCATACGAAGAAACTGGACCGTTTTCGAGCGATTCCGACCAATGTGGCCGCCCCGGCCCGCCACGAGTCAGTTGCCCATAAGAGTTGTTCGCTGCGCGAATTGTGGTCCGACCACTTTGTGGGGGGTGACATGGGACGTGTGGCAAGAGGCAGAGCCTTCTCACGTCGTCTCCTACAAAATTACGAAGCGGCTCGTCAGTGGCCTCGCCCCACTCCCGACACGTCGGGACTTTGGCGCTCGCCTCAGCGTTAAAAGGGCCGATTCCGACTGAATCCGACCAATTGGCTTCCCAAGCCCCACTAGTTAGTTGCCCATAAGTGATGTTCGCTTTGCGAATTGTGGTCAAACCACTTTGTGGGGGTGATGTTGGGCGACGGCGGCCGCTCAGAGATCGGCGCGCGAATTCACTAAATTTGTCGCGAACTGCCAAGGCACCAGTTCCACGTGCGTATCCGCAAACGCAACGTTGGCTTTGCCGCCGTGGCGAACGGTGAGCCAATCAACATCAGGCATCCAACGACCATCCTGGATGACTAAAGGTGGCCGGGTCTTGGGATTATCGGCCGGGTCTACTGAGCCGGGCTCTTCCGCCACCATGATCTTCAGGGTTGGATTGCGCACGGAACTGAACTTAAAGAGTTTTACCGTCGTCAGGTTATCTTCGTCGCCGATAAACACAGAGGCCATGCCCAGATTGGTTTGACCCAACAGGCCGATCTCCTGGCGAATATCGAGACCATAGCCGTTGAAACTGTAACTGTAGAGGTAAGGGCCCTGGTCATCGACCACGGTGGTGATGCGGTCGGCATTGTCGCGGTCGGCCGGACAGCGGAACAGTTTTTCGCTGGCAGTGGCCAATAACGATACGATGGGACTTTTTACCAAGGGATGGGCGGCGTCATTCGTACGCCAATAGATCCAATCTTCTGGATGAAAGCGGTTATGGCGTGAGGCGAGGCCGGGCGAAGTGTCATCATTATCGTGCAAATAGAGCATCAGGCCAGTGCCCAACTGGCGGAGATTGTTCAGGCAGTGGGATTGCTGGCCTTTAGCGCGAGCCTCAGATAATGCTGGAAGCAGCAAGGCTGCAAGAATTGCGACGATGGCCATCACTACGAGCAATTCAATCAATGTGAATGCCCGTTTCATTCCTAAAGGTCAGCGCGTGAATTCACGAAATTTGTCCCGAACTGCCAGGTGACCAGCTCCACGTGGCCGTCGGCGAAGGTGACGTTCGCCTTGCCGCCATGGCGCACGGTCAGAAAATCGCGGTCCGGCATCCAGCGCCCGTCCTGCACCACGATCCAGTCGGTTGAAGGATTATCCTTGGGTTCTTTGGTGCCCGGCTCTTCGGCCATCATGATCTTTAGCGCTGGATTCCGCAGGCTCGCTTCTTTGAACAGGCTGACGGTTGGGCTGTTGATATCGCCGGTGAAAACGGAGGCCATGCCGAAATTATTGTTTCCATCCAATCCCCAGAATTCCGTCAGGCTGACGCCGTAGCCGGTGAAACTATACGTGTAAAGATATGGGCCGTTGTCATCCGAGACTTCCGCATACCGTTCGTCATCGGTCCGGTCCATGGGACAGCGGAGGATGGACTTGTCGCTGGTGGCGGCTTCCACAAGCACCGGGCTTTTCTCGACCGGCGGATAGAGCGCGGTGTTCGTGCGCCAATAGATCCAATCTTCCGGATGATAACCGTTGTGCAGGGAAGCCAGGCCGGGGAAGCAGTCTTCGTAGTCGTGGGTGTAATTCATCATGCCCATGCCGAGTTGGCGGAGATTGCTGGCGCACCGGGTCTGGTGTGCCCGGTCGCGTGCGGCTGAGAGCGTCGGCATCATCAACGCTGCGAGAATGGCGATGATGGCGATAACGACCAAAAGCTCAATGAGCGTGAAGGCGCGCCTGGCTGTCATGGTATATAATACACCAGAGGAAGCGTTTCGTTACAAGAAAATGTGACGCAATGACACACCTCCTGCGCCAAAAATTTCCAATCCGTCTCTAGCAGGGAATTCACCGTCGCTTTGAAAGGCTTGATTTTATTGGGTTTCTTGCCAATGCCGCCTTTGGCACCACCAAAGCTAATCATTCAACTGGCAGGTTAAACACAAACGAAAGGTACAAAATGAAATTAGCACGATGGTATAAACCAGAGGTCGCGACCTTCGGCCGGCTGGCCGATTTACGCGAAGAAATTGATCGGTTGTTTGAGTCTCCGCTCTCCGGATTGGCCCGCACGAGCCAGTGGTTGAGCGGCTGGAACCCGGCGTTGGACGTACGTGAAGATAAAGAGAACTTCACGGTCACGGTCGAACTGCCCGGCATGAAAAAGGAAGAGATCCAGGTATCGCTCCATGACGGTGCGTTGAGCATTTCCGGAGAACGGAAGAGCGAGACTGAGCACAAAGACGTGGAAGTCTATCGTTCCGAACGTTACTTCGGGCGATTCCAGCGCTCGGTTACGCTGCCCACAGCAGTGGCCGCAGACAAGATCCGCGCACAATACAAAGATGGTGTTCTCACCGTCACACTTCCCAAGGCTGAAGAAGCCAAGCCCAAACAGATCGATATCAACATCCATTAAACCGAATCACTGAAATTAAAACCAAAATATGAACGCAACATTGCAAAACGAAAATCGCACAGAAGCCCGGCCGGCGGTGCAGGAATACATCACGCCGGAGGTGAACATCTTCGCGACGAAGGACGGCTACGTATTGGAAGCCGAGATGCCGGGCGTCGCCAAAGAAGGATTGGAAGTCACGGTGGAAGACCGTGAGCTCACGATTGTGGGACATCGAAACACGCAGGCGCCGCAAGGCGAGCCGTTGTTCTGCGAATGCCCTTCGGCGGATTACCGCCGCGTGTTCGAACTCGATCCGGCCATCGACACCGGCAAAATCAACGCGCGCATCCATCAGGGTCTGCTCACGTTGACGCTGCCGAAATCCGAGGCGGTCAAACCGCGAAAAATTACCGTCGACTGAAAAGCCGGCGGACTGCGCAAACCCGTGGCTTCGCAGAGGTCACGGGATTTTTTTCAATCGCTCCGCAAGCGGAAGAAACGCCGCGGGGCCGTCATGGCGTTGGTGTAGGGTGAAGTGGCACTGGGAATGTCAGAGTAGACACCGATGGCGTTCGTGGCGGATTGCAACGTAAAGGCGCCGTTCCAGGAAAGGATGAAGTTTTTCCCGTGCATAGAAAAGTCCGGCGTAGGCGGTACCACGATGATGCCGGCGTAAGGTGACACTTGCTCGTAAAAACCAGGCGAGGTGAAGTTCTCGAAGATGGTTTCGCGGTCAGTATCCGTGGCGCCGCCGGTCGACGAGACAGTCATGCCAATGATCTGATTGTTGGTGTTCAAGACCATGGAGCCCGAATCGCCCGGGTTCGCCGCGCCATTCAAGAAAGGCTCGCCCACGGGAGACATGGAGATTCCCAGATAATTTGAGTCGGCTTCGACATCATCTGGAACCCAGGTCACCAGGTCGCCGCGAAAACCCATGGGGTCGCCCGTTTGCGATAAAAAATCATTCGTTGTACTCGGGTAACCATAGCCGAGGGAAGTGGCGATGCCGGTGATTGGGTTTCCGCTCCCGGGATAAGGAATGGAATTTGTCGGTGCCAATGCGTGCACCCAATTGTCCGGTACTACAGTTGTGCTGCTATAGATCGCCACGTCACCGGGGGTGCCATCTGGCAAATCCGGATCCCAAAAGGGGGATTGATATTCCAGTTGAAGATTGGTCAGCACTAATCCGTCCTGGTCGTTGAAATTTTTGCTGCCCGCCAGATACACATTTTGCCCGGGGTAAGCGGATGTATGCATTGGTATAGCGATGTAGGTCTTCAACACCTTGCCGGTGGAATCTTTTTCGATGCCGATGACAAATCCGGAATCATCATAGTCGAATGGCGGATCGATACCCTCTGGATCGGTATAGGTTCCCTGGACCCAAAGCACGCCCGGTGTATTCGAGGCCAAAGTGTAGGAAGCCGAAAGCTGCGTAGGGATCAAAACCTCGCAGGCGCGGGACAACCGGAGCTGCAAGGCGGGTATCGCCAGCAAAATCATGGCGATTCTTAATACGTCGCTTACGAAAATTAAATGGCGCCTTGGACGCTTCATTACAACAACGGACAAAATGGTGGGCCCGCTCGGATTTGAACCGAGGACCAAGCGATTATGAGTCGCCTGCTCTAACCGCTGAGCTACGGGCCCAAACTCCTTAAAATAAATGTCTTATCACTAGATTTTCGGGTTGAATTTCTTGATTGTATCCCGGTTTTGTATCCCGCAAAATATTTGCGCTTATGAATACAAATACACCTGGCTTGAACGAGATGCCGCCCGCCAAATCCAAACGTGCGAATTTTTCGCCGGATGGCAAATGGCGGTCATTCCCCAAAGTTCCGAATCTAGTGCAATACGTTAGCACGGGAACCTATTTTGGGCGCATTAAAATCGAGGGCAAGGTTTTTCGGGAAAGTCTGGACACTAATATTTTCACGGACGCCAAGCTGCTCTTGGGAGATTTTATCAAAAAGAAACGCAAAGAAGCGGGGCGGGTTGTGTTGGGGACATTTGCAGCAGCGCGCGCTTTGTACGAGGCAGACTTGGCCGCAGACCATACTCTAAAAGAAACCGCAAAGCTTTATCCGATATCACGACGTCGAGACAACTGGCAATGCCAATATCAATTGCCGCCAAGGAACCGTCCGCTTCTGGTTCAAACCCGATTGGAACAGCGGTACGGGACCAGGCACGGCTGGACGATTGATTGAAATCGGCGATCCAACGTCAGCTGATGGATGGTGGGCGATGCTTTTTGATACGAATTGGACCCATCTCTCTTTTTGCACAAAAACGAATGGTTCGGCTTCAACCAATCTAGTAGCGCCGTTTTCCTGGACGTCCAACGGATGGCATCAAATCGCACTGACGTACACACCGACCAACAGTTATCTTTATCTGGATGGGCAACTGGCAACTAACGGCACTGGTGCCAGCCATTACCCGAATCTCACCGAACGGGCAAAGGGTTTTAGGATTGGCAGCGATCAAAATGGAAATGCTCAGGCCAAGGGAACCTTCGAAGAATTGGAGACTTTCAATTATCCGCTAAATGCGTCAGATATCAGCAGCAATTATTTGGCAGTCAGTCAGCGAGACCGGGATGGCAATGGCATGTCCGACCTATGGGAGTTACAGAATTTTGGCTACGTCGGCGTTGATCCCAACGGTGATTCCGACGGTGACGGAATCAGCAACCTTCAGGAATACCAAAACGGGACTGACCCGCATCAGTTTACGCCAACTCGCTTGGGCTATTGGCGGTTTAACGACGTTCCTGCCTGGCGAGATGAATCAGGCCTTTCTCCCGTGAGAGCCTATCAATTGGTTCCACTTCCGTCATGGAGTGCCGATTCTGTGCGAATCGGACCTAAGAGTCTGTTGAGCTATCCTGGCGTCCGCCCAAATGGTTCTCTTCCTGCTGCTGTTACCAAGGGAAGCATTCGCTTTTGGTTCAAGCCCGATTGGAGCGCTTCTGATAAGGTTGGTGACGAGGTTCGGCTTTTCGAAATTGGACAACAGTCAACCAATGCCAGTTATGGGTGGTTTGCCCTGTCAGTGAATTCAATCGGAACGAAATTATTCCTTACAACCGAGGGTGATGGAGTGCCGACGGAATATTTGCGCTCGTCTGTTCAGTTTGATTTTCATCTTTGGCGACAAATCGTACTTACTTATGATTCGACGGAAACAAAACTTTTTATAGATGGCAATCTAGTGGCAACAGATTCTGGTCTGCTTCATATTCCACCGTTGGCCGTCGTAAAACAGGGTTTTCAGATCGGTTGCAGTTGGGACGGCATTCATCAGGCCAATGGTTGTTTCGACGAATTTGAAACATTTAACTATGTGCTCGCCCCTACGAATATCTTGGCGGATTTCCAGTCGAAGATGAACCTGGACACCGATGGAGACGGCCTTGCCGATATTTTAGAAGATGGATTGGGAACCAGGATAGATGCAAAGGACAGTGATTGCGATGGCCTTCCAGATGGCTGGGAAGTTTCTCACGGTTTAAACCCACTTGATCCGGGTGATGGCATTCAGGAAAACCTTTCTAAATACATGGGCATCCAAGACCAACTGCCCATTGGTTGTTTAAGCACACAATCTGTAAAGAGTGTCATGCAAGCTGGCAAATTTTCGTTCGGATCATTTCCGGCAGGCTATTATACGGTTTGCTATTCCACCGGAGCATGGATTTGCAGTACCCCTTCTTGGTGGGCGGTAAATCAGACCTCTCCCGGGTGCGCCCCGACAAATTCCATCACGATGACCTATAACGCCGGTTGGGGGGACGGCACTGGCCATGCCGAATTTACTGGGTCGCTCCGGTGCGATTACACCAACCAGGATGACGCACAGGCGGGTGCCGTTGGTAGCCATTCGTCCTTTTCACATTATGGAGGAGACATTTCCATTGCCTTTGTAGACTACCCCTATGCTGACAACCAGAACAGCTTCCCCTATTCGCCACCGACGTATTATCTATATCAGCCAGGATTTGAGGTGCAATCATCCGATATTGTCTGGCTAAATGCCACCCAATGTTGTGCTACCTTTACGATTCATAATAGCACAATAGCAGATCGATCAAACTTAGCCGTCAGGCTGTTGAATATTGAAGGAATTCCAACCGCCAGCGGTGTGGTAACCAATTGGTCAATTAATAGTCAAAGCACGTCCAAAGTCTCATTTATATTCAACGCAACGTCTATAATCGAAGCCTCAACGGCGACTCTCGAGTTTTCGGAAAATGGGAAAATCTGTTTTGAGCTTAGCCGCAATCTTGGTTTTACGGTGAGACCTGGACAAGAAGCGGCCTACCTGATTTGGGCCCCCTATGGAACTGGGACTGCCACTTATAATATTTGGCGCTCAAGCGGCACCTCTAACAATTGGGGATCGTCATCCATAGCTACGACGACCAATCTGTACTATCAAAATACGAATCTCACCGCCGGCGTAACTTATTATTACAAAGTGCAAAGTGTCAGCGGATCGAGTAATGCTTGGACAACCGTAATAGGAGTATCGCCTTTTACCTGCCCAGCTTTGTTACTGCCGCGGATCGATTACGTGGACGAATTAAATCTGCCTGCCAATAATAATGTTTACCCATTGAACTTCAATACATTGCAGACAAACTCAGATGCGCTTGATCCACAAGGATATCCCCTCGTTTTCAAAGTTGAGTCGGTTGGAATCGGTTCATTAATGATAAACGGCGAGCCGTTTAGCGTGGATAATTGCACGATAGATACCAACGCGACTGTGATTTGGACGCCCCCCGCCAAATTTTACACAAATCTTCCCGCGTTTCATGTTTATGTTTTTGATGAGATAAACCGCTCAGTGAAAACGGTGGATGTTCTGATTAAGCAGCGTCCGCGAACGCACTTATACGGTTGGGGGCACAAAACCGGTATGATCGGAGACGGAACAATCTATCCAACCATTTATAATACAAACGAGATCCTAAACCAAGCGCGTGATGGCATTCTTCCAATAGATCCGCGCTGGCATGTGGATACGAACCATAATTTAGGAAATGTAGGCCAGGCCCCAACGAGAGTTTTGGATTTGGACGATGTTGTTGCGGTCAGTCCGTACTGTTATTACCACCCCTCAGCGGTTACCGGCGATGGACGCCTTTGGATGTGGGGGGAGGAATGGGCTGCTGCATTTGGAAGGCCTTTGGTAATCACTAATCTAGTAGGAGGCCAATGGCAGCCTTCTGACGTCCAAGAATTTCATGCATTTATGAGAAATCTGAGTGATACATGGGCTTATACCCTTTTGGCTCCCTCTCCTATTTTAGTTCAGGATCCGGCAACGCACCAGCCTTTGGACGGGGTGCTGGCCGCTGAAGGAGATTACCTGTTGAAGTCCGATGGATCAATCTGGTCGTCGGGAGCTTACGATGTTTTTGTTTCCGGCGTTCTCGGCCGGATTATACCAGACGAAAGTGATGATAGGTGGGGGTATGGTGAAGTTAATGAAGCTATGCGGCTCGGAAGGATTGAATTTGAGGGTAACAACAATGCGGGTCCAATTAAACCAGGTCGGCAGGTTGTGGAACTACATGCGGCGCCCGGTTCAGGAATCGCCAGGTGTCAGGATGGTTCGGTTTGGTGGTGGGGCTCGATGAACGATTGGATATATAGCTTAGGCTCAGGAGCCGCTCCGCTTCTTCACTTTAGTTTGGTCAGCAATGATGGGTATGAACAGGTGCCTCAACGTCTTACCTGCCTCGATTATTCAGACGTCCCACCCATCAAGCAGATTGCCGCCGATTGCCAGGAATATGGACATTTTACATTTTTGCACGAAGATGGCACCGTATCGGAAATAGGCTATATTGCTCGTCTCGATCCACGGTTTTCTGAAGGCCCATATGCTGATCCCACACCAGCCTACGTAATGCAACCGGTCGCAGTTGAAGGTCTTCCCGAAAACATCATCCAAATCTCGGGAGGCCATCGATTTACTGCGGCCCTGACCGACGACGGAAAAGTATGGGTGTGGGGCTATTGGGAAGGAAATAACGGGGGGGGGCCTTCGCAAAACCTGATACCGCCAACCGAGATTGCCAGCCTCGAAGACATCGTGAAAGTTGTGGCCGGAGATCAATATATATTGGCGCTCGACAAATATGGGATCGTTTGGGGTGTTGGAAGAAACCGGAACGGCATCTTTGGATTCACTGATTCTGACAATGGCAATGGTACCACGATTTATTCGGAAGCCATCAAAGTGCCCGGCATTGAAAATGTTAAAAATATTTTCCTCGAGCCGAGCGCACCCAATGCGTTCGCCATCGGGACCGCTCCAGAAGATAAGCCTGTTGGTCTAAACGCTTTTTCATTGGATCAAAAAATTCGATTGGAATGGACAACGTTTACTAATGCCAGCCACTACATTGTTTATCGGTCATTGAACCGGATGGATGGATATATGCCAATCGGAGACACCGCCGTAAATTCTTACGTGGATGAGTCGCCGCTGCTGCAAAATGGCCAAACCTATTATTACCAGGTGTCCGCGATCGTGAATGGCGTTGAATCGGCACACTCCTGGGAAGTAAAGGCAGTTCCCATACCGCTTCCTTCAATCGCTCAAAGCGTAATGGCGACAGGTGTCTGTCGAGGAGTTCAGCTGACCTGGTCGTCACCGACAAATGCGCTTTTGAGTTTTCCTCAAGAATACCAGGTCGAACGTGCCAACGATTTCGGCGGCCCATTTGTTTTGATCGCACGGTTTCCGACTAATACGACTTCGTTCGTGGATGATTCCACGGCTGTTGGCCACACATATTATTATCAGGTTATACCGGCGAACACGGCGGGTGTCCCCACTGGATCAGCAATCGTTTCAGGTGCAATTGATACCAATTCCTGCGCGGACGCTCCAAGCATAGCAGATGATTGGCGTGGGCGAGGTTGGTTTGTATCGCCAAGAGACCCTAACGGAGACATGGTGCTAACTGGCCCCAACGGAGACATGGTTAACGTTACACTTTATTGGACGGGGCCTAAGGAGGGGGATTGGTATTATGTCAAAAGCGACTTCATCCACCCGGATGATTTGGACAATCAAATAGACAGCATAATCGACCCTCAAACGGCCTTTTATACATTTCTATCATCAAAATTTACCTCTGGTGCCAAGGATATCCTGACTTCGGATACCGCTTCCACCGAGGCAAAATTTACGACATTTATTGAACAGCTTAACTTAATCATCCAGGGCACGAATTTGTATAACCCTGCATATTATACGGGAAATTTATCACTCAGGACGGTAGCCCAGCTACAAAAATCAAACTTGACTGGAGATGAGCTGGTAAAACTGAATCGAATGCTGTTGGACGACGCGTTCGGTTATTACACGGTTTTCCGTGGTCCATCCTGGGGGAACGGCTTGACTGGTTTCCGAGTTTATTATTCATATGAATTGAACGGGCTTAGTTCGTCTTTCGTTTATGACATCCCGTTAGCCCAGGCGGTCGGAAACGAAACTCTAATGGGTGGAATCGATGGATATACAAGCGATGGCACATTGAACACCCCCGCCTATTCCGCATCTTGGTCAATGCCCGTACATGTTCGCGCGTGGGCCAAAGTTTCTGCCGTTGTTGACGGGGTGGAAGGTGACTCCTCTTTCGAAGTCGGGCCGTTAGCGACAACGGACGACTACGGCTGGTCAGTCATTCTTCGTGCTGTACCGGGCTATCAACAGGTCTATTTAGATTGGCCGGACCTTCCGTCAGCATGTACCTATTCCGTTGAATGCACCCCATATACGCCTGGATTGACACCGGATTCGTCTACTGATGAGCAAGACGCGCATTATTATTGGATGACCATAGCGACAGATCTCACCGAGCCGCGTTATTGGAATACCATTGTGGATACTCAATTTGCGCCTTCTGATATTAACAGTAATATCAAATATGTGGTTGATGACATCAGGTACCAGCAAAGCCCTGCTGGTACAATTCTTTGGTCAAAAATTTCACAGTCACAGTGTGCGAGCAACGCTTTAATGGATTTCGCTGATCCTGAAACGAAGCAAAGCGTGACAAACACACGGAGCATTTTGGCTTCAGAATTTACGCGGCTGATTCACGGGGGTTCTATTCTCTTTACGACAAATGACCTGGGGGCAACTGCTGGTGACTTGACTACGCAGACACTTGCGATGTTAAGCCGGACGGACCTTTCCTCAAATGAGGTGACAATTTTAAACCGCCGACTTTTGGAAGAAGTATATGTGGGCCACGTTGCCCGGGTGGCGCGGGCCGAGCCAGCTGAGTTTACGAGTCGTGATTTCGAGATGCCAGACGACTCCGGGATAAAAAAAATATACAACATATTTCATGATGGGGTGGCAAACGGATTTATGTACCAAAACGGATTTACGTCCAATATATGTACAATTGTGTGGGGAAAGTTCTCTGACTCCTTAAGATTTGGGCTGACCAATAACGTGACTGATTGGGCTGTGTCAGCTCCGCCGTTGAAACGACAATTGGCGATTGAGATGACTCATATTATACAAACAAACGCTGGCCCACTCCTCGCCGCTGTAGATCCAGGTTGGATTTGGAAGGGAAATTATCGGACGCGACAATGGCTTGACCGAGCCAGCAGTCTGTCGACGAATGAAATGTCAGTCTTAAACCGGGTTATAATTGAGGATGGCTTGAATGTTAATGGAGGTGGAATTTATCCATATAGTGACATCCGCTATTACCGGGTTTGGGCTCACTTTTGCGACAATGGAGACACGGTTAGTGATTGGGCGGACGCAGCGCCTTTGACGACCATTACCAACCCTCCAACACTGGTATTTTCTGCGCAGGCTTTCCCCTACGACAGCATGGTCTCCGTGCAATGGAATATTCCCGGGACCAATACCTATGTACCTGGTGCTGGGACCGATTGGCAGTTCTCACTGGAACGAAAAGAGACAAATGCCTCGTATGAAATAATAACCGACACTGATTTCGGCCTGGGTTTCCTGGACGACACAACGCTGAATGACCATACCTACAAGTATCAGGTGATGGCTCTTGACCCCTACTACAACCGATATTTTGCTGAAACGGCATGGGTCACTCCCACCAACGGTGGCGGCTTGAGACTGATGCAATTGACTCCCGGCAACAGTTATGTCGACCTTGTCTGGACACCGGTGCGCGCCACACGATTTGAAGTCAGACATTCAGTGGGTTCAACCAACGGTCCTTGGGAGACAGTGGCAATTTTGGATCCGCCAGATGTCTATCAAAATGCGCCTAATACCTATCGGCATGTCGGGCTACAGAATGGAATCGACCATTACTACCAGATTGAAGCGACAACTCCGACGGGCTTTTTGATCGACTCAGATATACGTAGCGCACGGCCATTGGCGACCCTGGCACCGCTGCCGCCTTATGATTTCCATGGAGACGTTTTGCCTGATAGTGGAGATGGCCCCGGCCATGTGTTGCTTGCTTGGATCCCCCAAAAGGGAGTTTCGGAATACGAGGTCTTTTTATGCGATCAAACGCGCAATACCCTGTTGTTCGACGGACACGGCACCTCTTTCTCCTATCCCATCCCGGACGATATCCAGATTGGCCAGTCGCTGACGTTCGGCATTCGTTCCGTCAGCGCAGCCGGGATTGCCGGCGATATGGTCCAAACGAACGTTACCTACGTCAAGCCACAGCCACCCGTTGTTCTTTCAGATCCCCCGCTCGTGCTCAAGGTTGCCGGAACTGTGCCGGACGGATCAAATGCCATTCAGGTAACAGCACCGACTAACCTTGTCTTGAGCGTTGACCTGAATATTCCTGACGCTCAAAGCGTTTCCTTTTTCGTGGATGACGAACTCATTGGCACAGTAAATAGCGCGCCTTTCCAAATGATTTGGTACCACGTTACCGGTGGTTCACACATCCTGCATGCTACCGCACTTTCTCAGAGCTCAATCATAGATTCTGCCACACAAAAATCTTTTGATTCCGCTGATGTTTATCTCAGTGTGGTTGTTCAGCCGGAATTGGCCGCCTACCAAACTTCAGCCACCGATTTACAGCTTCCATCGGTAGGTTTCCCAATCTCTCTCTCTCGCTCTTACGGGAGCAGGAACACGAATGTGAGCGATGTTCTGGGCATTGGTTGGGCCTCCAGTTGGAGTGCCGGCTCAGTCACACTTTCTCATCCTCTCAGCGATGGTTGGAATGGGATTTTTCAGACCGGTTTTGCAAGTGAGCAGTTTGGTTATATCAACGACACTGCCGGACATTACGTAATCGTTTCACTACCTAATGGTCAGAGCGTCGGCTTTTCTATGGACTTGGATTTTGACCACGGTGTGGCTGACCATACTTATCCGGCAATTGAAGAGGATCCTTCTGCAATCAGTGTTAGTTTTCAACCGTTTGATCAAAATTCTGGTACATTTTCGAGTGGCCTGAATTCATTAACATTAAACAACCCCACCGATCCAGACGACACGTGGGACGGAGCGGATGTTGAGTTTGACTCTGCCACATTATCGCAAATCAGCTATGCCGCTCCCGACGGCACGGTTTACTCATTTGGCAAGCCGGCCAGCACTGATTCTACCAATCTCAACTGGCTGCTTACCTCGATCACCGATCGCAATGGTAATATCCAAACCTATTCCTACAACGGAACAAGCCAGGTCATTTCTGTTACGAATTCCTGTGGGCGCGGTATTTGGTTCGAATACATCACCAACACAACCACGAGTACGCTTCAGATCAATGTGTACGATTCAGTCGCACGGTACAGTTCTTCGCCGAACCCTTCCGTCAAATATATCGTTACTGCAAATCAATTGGTTGAAGTCGACAAGCTGATTGATCGCTCAGGAGTTTACGAAGCCGCTCGATATGATTATGGCACGGGGGACTCGGAGACGAATCGCCTCACGGACATATACGATGCCCGCGGTGTCCGGGTATTGCATAATACCTACACGAATGACGGGGACCTGTTCACCCAGACAGACGCGGCGAATCGAACCATCAACTACAATTATAATCCCACCAACGAGGTATTGACGGTTACTCGCACCGTCGGAGACACGACCACCACCATGCAGGTCGAGCACGATGCTTCCGGGGCGATTTCCGGTGTGACTCAACCCGCAACAAATGGTGCGCCTCCATTGGCCGTCCAAAACACCTACGACGACCGGGGACGGCTGATCGCCCAGACAGACGCCAATGGCAACACCAAAACCTACACTTACGACAGCCAGGACCGCCTGATCGGCCAATCAGATGAATTGGGCAATAGCACAGGCACGACTTTGAACGGCTTCAATGAGCCGACCGCCACGACGGATGCCATGGGAAAGCAGACATTTACGAGCTATGATGGGCAGGGAAATCCGCTTCAAGTTCGAGATCCGTCGGATGCGGTAACAGCATACTCCTATCATGATGCAGTTACTGAATCCGGCCACCAAATCTTGCCAAAAATGATAGCCAGCGAGAGTAAAAATGCTCCCTTTGTGCCTTTCACCATTGTTACCGAGTATGGGTACAAAACATCAGGTGCCACGAAAGGAGACCTGACCAGTACCACAGAACAAGGGGTGTATGGCGACCACGTCCTAGTCGGCACAATAATTACGACCACCAACGAATATGATGATAATGGCAACAAAACACGCGAGATAAGGACCCGCACTGTGCCCAATGGCACACAGACCATCATCAATGATTACATTTATGACGCGCAGAATCGGATGGTGACCAACATCATTCGTGCAACAGGCGACGAAACATTCCTCGCACAAACGAACATCACCGTTTATAAATTCGGCAAGCAGGTCATGAGCATCGACGCGGCGGGACGAACAAATACCAGTGTTTACGATTTTGCGGGCAATCTCATTGAGACGGAATATCCCGATGGCACAGTGACGCGGACGACTTATGACGATTATGGGCGGCAGGAATGGGTGCAACAGCGCGCCATCGCCGGCGAATACACGACAAATCTCGCAATACACAATCATTACGATGCAGCCGGTCGGGTCATCCAGGTGGACCGGTGCGAGGGCGTGACGCTCCACAAGATGGGAGCGGTAGCAAACACGGATTACATCGCTTTGGCTGGTGCGGATGCACAAAACAAAATGACCAATTCGAATCCGGGGACTGTGCTTTCCTCCACGCACACCTTCTACGATGCCGTTGGACGGGTACAATTTTCTGTAGATGCCCGGGGGGCGGTCACAGAAAACCGGTACGATAAAGCAGGTCGGCGCATCAATGTTTTGGTCTATACTGGATACACCGGCAGCGCAGTTCCTGATACATCAAGCCTAACGCCCGTTAGTTCCACCGGTTATACTTATGATGCCAATGGCAACCAGATTACCGTCACCGACGCGGCGGGACATACAACCACTTCCGTTTACGACAAGGCCAACCGATTAGTGGAAACCCGCTATCCTGCGGATAACGGCACGATAAGCCGGTTCACTTATTACGACGGCCTCGGCCAGAAGATTCAGGAGAATGACGAGGCCGGAGTGGCAACTGCCTACACCTACGATTTCCGCGGGCTCTTGACCTCGGTCACACTAGCCGCTGGAACGACGCAGGCGGTAACAACCATCTATGGTTACGACGAATTGGGCAACCAGATCAAACAGTTGGATGCTGCCGGGCACAAGACGACGTTTACCTATGACGCGTTGGGCCGGCGCACGGGACGGATTCTGCCCGGCAACCAAAGTGAAGGCTTTGCCTACGATCCAACAACAGGAAATCTTCGTTATCACACCAATTTCAACGGGGTCATTATCACGAACCTATACGATACGGCCGACCGGCTGACGAATGTCACGTCGCTGAACGGCTATCAGGTCAGTTATGCTTACGATGCGCTCGGCCTGCGCACGAACATGACGGATGCCGGTGGCAGGACCGGTTACAGCTACGACAGCCAAAGCCGGTTGACAAACAAGTTCGTGGCCTGGAGTGGCGGACCAACGGCCGCCTTGCACTATGGCTATGATACCCTTGGTACCTTGACGAGCATCCAATCCTCAACCAGCGGCGGTGTGAATCTTCTCTATGGATACGACGCATTGGGCCGGTTGACCAATGTGATAGCCAATGGCAGCACTGTGGCCAGCTATGGCTTCGATGTGGTCGGCAACTTGCAGGCAATGTGTTATGGGAACGGGGCGACCAATCTGTACCAGTACGACAGCCGGAACCGATTGACAAACTTGGTGTGGAAAGCATCTTCGACGGCTCTGGCCAATTTCAATTATCAATTGGGCCCGACCGGCAATCGCATAGGATCCAGCGAAACCGTCAATGGCACGCCCAACAGTTACGCTTGGACATATGATCTTCTGTACCGGTTGACCGGTGAAACCATCGCCAACAACGGCACCGTGACCTATGCCTATGACCCGGTCGGGAATCGCACCAACCGTCAATCATCCATCTCCCAACTTTCATCAACTTCATCAAGTTATAACGCCAACGACTGGCTCGAGAGTGACGGTTACGACAGCAACGGTAATACAACCACCTCCTCGACCGCCTCATACCAATATGACGTGATGAACCATCTGACCAACGTGAACAATGGTTCCATCATCATCGCCTACGATGGCGACGGGAACCGGGTGAGCAAGAAGATGGGCGGTGTAACGACGTATTATCTGGTGGATGACCGAAATCCGAGTGGCTATGTGCAGGTATTGGAGGAATACCAAGGGTCAACATTAAACGCGACTTACAACTATGGTTTAGACCTCATCAGCCAGAAGACTGGGAGTATGACGTACTACTTTGGTTATGACGGCCATGGGAGCACGCGGCTCCTGCTTAATACAACAGCAAACATCACGGAGACATACGGGTATGATGCGTATGGGACGCGGGTCATCGGACCTATGACGCCATCCACCCACTATCTATGTTGCGGAGAGCAGTTCGACTCCGATCTCAATCTCTACTACCAACGGGCACGGTATCTCAAGACCGATACGGGTAGGTTTTGGACGACGGATTCATATGATGGAAATTCGTCCGATCCTCTTTCTTTACACAAATATCTTTATGGGGCCGATAATCCCGTCAACATCTACGACCCGAGCGGTCATGAAGGCGAGAGTGGAGTTGGGGGAATGGTGGGATCTATGGACTTTGGCATGATGCTTGCACAAATCACCTCTCCGGTGACGACGCGGGCTGTGGGGGTTGCTCAGCGCGTTCTTGGTGTCGGTCGCCCTAGTAGTAAGGCTTTCTGGCCTGTCTATCCTGACTACAACGCCTTTAACGCTGACATGGTTTGGGATCTAGTCGGTGGAAGCATTGGTGCGGAATATGGTAAGAATCCGGATAGCAATCAAATGTCATGTGCTACGCGGGTCAGTTATGCCTTGAACAACGTAGGTGGGAACGACATTCCAGACTTAGGACATACAACACCCCCCAGGTCGTATAAGAATAGTTCGAGCGTTACCTATCACAAGAGAATGGGTGATGGCAAATTCTACATTGTTGGCGCTGGGGACATGAAGGAATATCTCCTTCAAAAGTGGGGGAAAGAAGACGCTAAAATATGGGACGTTTCCAAGCTCAAGCAGTTCACTGCCGGGTTGGGGGCAGGGCAAATTGCAGTTTTTGCAACACCGGGGCCGCATGGTCGCGGTCATTCCGGCGTTCTCAAGCAAGGCTACGAGGATCCGTATGTGGAAGGTGAGCTTCCTGTTTGGGTTTGGGCACTATCCACACCATGAGGAATCAAATATGAGACTCGCATACATTGCCTGCTTTGCTAGCATCATTGTCCTCAGTGGTTGCGCCACCCCGGAGCACACTGCCACGGCCCCAGATAAGCAGCCCGCCTACCGCCGTTTTGAAAACATACAGTATAGATGGGAGGATCGCGGGGTTGAGGTCTCGTTTTACAGGCAAGCCCCTGGCGATGCGTGGACCGTGAGCCTTCAAGACTGTTGGAGCGTGTTTGAGCGTTCTGGAGAGAGCAAAGTGTGGGACCACTCCTCCAGCAGTTGCTCAACGGAGGAATGCGTCAAAATGCTCGACCAAGCTCTGACGCAGTTTGAAGCTGAGAAGCCGAATGCCAAGTTGGATTCGTTGGAAATAGAAATGCAAGTGAACCGGGAAATTTGGGGCGAGGTGTTGGACGGCCTCCGCCCCACGCTGGCGGCTATCCACGAAGTGAAAACTTCAAACCGGGCAGATGTTCCTCGCGAGGTGGAGAATAAAATCGTGGACGTGCTGAACCGGTCGGCAACCGTGGCCGCCATCAAAAACGTTCTGGCACGGCACGGGATAAAAGTCCAATACGTTCGCATCATAGGACAAACGATTTTTAAAGACTCGCTTACTGGCAAAGCTTGGTCTGACATTGGCAACTTGCCCGGTCTCGGCATTTTGTTCCCAGGCGACTTTCAATTGGCTATCAAAGCCCAGTAACCCCGTCGCCAAGACTTGTCGGCATGAAAAATCGAGCGATAACCGGGTTATGCCTGTTGGCCTTTTCGGTTTTCCTTGCAAGCTGCGCAACCCGAACCGCAGTGAGTTTATCCTCGTATCCGACCACCGCCGTCGAACGTGAGCTTGCTCTGGCGCATTCTGTTCCGACCAACACGCCGTATGGCTCGGTCTATGAAGTGAGAATTTACGTTGTCCGGGCTGGTGACACCGTGGCCAAGATTTTGGAGCGGTTCAATCTGACCGAAGAACAATTGGCATCCCTTAACGCGGGGAATCACTACCGACGGATTAAAGTCGGGGAACGCATCGTGATTTTTGAACGCACACGAGCGGTTGATGACCAGCTTTTGCGTGTCACAGGCTCCGATTTTCGCTCGCGGCGGATTGAGTCGGAGTTGAATTTTTACGTCGCCCATTTTTCGACCTATCCGACGAATCACTTTTATGTGGGGGCGACCAAGGTTGACCGTGGCGAGTTGGTCGAGGCGCTGGTTTACTGGAAAGAAGCCCGTGTGCTTCTGCCGTATGGCGAGCTTGCCGGCGACGCCCCGAAAGGCACGGAGATTTTTGCTTGGCAGGGGCATCACTTGAAGCTGGGCCGCGATACGGTGGATACGGGTGAGGACATTGGCGGCAGCACGTATTTGGAAACGCACCGGCAGTGGGTGGACTGGATGGAGCAATGCATTGCGAAAGGCAAACTGTATGTGATTACCACCAACGAGGCCGACAAATTATACCCGGAGGCGGACAGGACAAAAGCGGACAACGAATGAGTTTCCTGCAAAAAAAAGGCGAGTGGTTTTGCTTTCGCTCCGGGCCGTATCCCGCCACTGTCCGCCACCATGTCCCGGCAGTGTCCGGGTAGCATTCTCGCAACGGCCACGGTTAGTTCCCGGCAATGGCCAGTCCGCGACCAGGCAACGACCACGGCCACGGCAAGACCATGACCGATTGGCTACGTTCCCGGCGACCGGGAAACAGCGTAGAAGTGAACGCCCTGGAAACCCGTTTTGCGGATAGACACCATCCCCTTACGTCAGTAGAGGCCAGAAAAAGTCGCTGAAATCGAAGCGGCAAAAAGCGGCAACGAACTTGCCGCAATATGACGCCTTTTGTCGCTGGCAATTTGCCGCCAGTTGTCGCCTTTTGCCGCCCGCAGTGATGCACACAGCGGCAGTGATGAAGGAAACGAGGCAATTATCCGTCAGACATCTTCCCTAAGCACAGCTTGAGGCCATGAGCGCCGCCGCAAATGTTGCGCAACAGTTGCGCAAAAATCGCGCAAAGTGGCCACTGAAAAACCCGGCTTCATAAGGGGTTGATCTTCGGCTTTCTTCGGGCTGTTTCGGGAATTTTCGGCTATGACACTTACCCCGCCTTTGGAGCCGGAAGAAGCTGCTCGCCGCCCTGCTCAATGGCTGCTCGACTGAAAACCAAATGGCGGGCTGAACGCAGCCGGATGAAACGCTGTCGAAATTAACAATGCCGCGTGGCGGTGCTGCTTGCCGAAAAGCGGGCGGGCGCGACGCGGCCAAGACGTAACACCGACTGACAAAGGAGCGAACCGAATCCCATGAGCACTCACATTGACTACACCCAAATCGCCGCCAAGCTCGATTACGCGGCGGTCGAAAAGAAACTGGAACAGTTGGCGCAACGCGAGCCGCCGAGAAAACGGAAGACCGCCATTGATGTGCTGGAACCGTTGCGCGAGCGGCTGCTTGCCTTGCATCACAAAGGTTGGAGCAGCGCCCAACTGGTGGACGAACTGAAAGCCGTCGGCATCCCGGTCAGTCCGGCGCGATTGCGTGACTG
>Ga0265338_10000250_pt1 | contig 98449 bp, 92 predicted proteins | sample 42126metaG_FD_193579 | JGI IMG/M metagenome (GOLD analysis project Ga0265338, IMG submission 193579) | Rhizosphere microbial communities from Carex aquatilis grown in University of Washington, Seatle, WA, United States - 4-21-26 metaG | ecosystem: Host-associated > Plants > Roots > Rhizosphere...
AAAAGAACGAGGACCAAGCCGATGATGGGAAAACGACTGAAAGTGCGCGGTTCCATGATTTTTCCTTGTCAATAAATTCTTATAATGTGGGCTGATTTTCGTACGGCACAAGAAGCACGAGCGTTATGTAGAGCACGATGCCCGCTCCGAACGAGGCCAAACACAAAATGATGTAGAGCAGTCTGAACAACGTTGAGTCGATCGAGAAATATTTTGCCAGACCGCCGCAGACTCCGCCCAATTTCTTATCCGTTCTCGATCGTCTGAACGTGCGATACGGCGCTGCCGGAGGCGGAGTTTCAAACGGAACATCGGACGGCTGGTCAGCCGCAGGCGTACGTTCCGCTTGCCGATAGTAGATGATCGCCATCCCCAACAGAATCAGCAGGATCGGAAAGACAAAACTCCAGGAAATGTCCCACATGTGGAGAAATGAAAACATTCCAAGGTTCGAGAAGAGGACGATCGCACCTCCCACGATGAGGGCGATGCCGAATAGTTTTCTTGCGTTCGTGGACCGCGATTCGGCCGGCGGCCCTTCCATATCCCCCAGGTTGATCACTCGCTTGGGCATGATGATTGCACACGCGACGTAGAGAACAAAGCCCGAGCCGCCGAAGAATGCCAAGAGCACAAAAAGCACGCGCATGATCACCGGGTCGACGTCAAAATATTCGGCAAGGCCGCCGCACACTCCGGCAATGATCTTGTTCGTCTGCGACTTGAATAATCGTTTCGGTTCCATAAGGACCTCAGCCATCTATAGTAGAGACTTCAATGTTCCGACCTCACATGATATTACGAAGGTTTCTTCGTAATGTTACAGCTCCACAATCAACCGTTTTTCTCATCAAATCACTCGAAAGGATACAATTTGGCGCGCGAATTGTCAAGCCGTAGAAAACACAAATAAAAAAGCCTCATTCAATCGATGAGGCTCCGGAACGACCATGCAATTTTGGACTACACTTCCATAATTTCTTTTTCTTTTACCGCCAGCAGGTTATCGACTTCTTTGATATGGTGGTCGGTATATTTCTGCACTTCCAATTCCCCGCGCTTGCGCTCGTCCTCGGAAAAGTGTTCGTCCTTTTCTGCCTTTTTTAGATGTTCGTTCGTGTCCCGGCGAATGTTTCGGATGGCCACTTTTCCCTCTTCGCCGAATTTTTTTACAAGTTTAGCAAGTTCTTTGCGGCGTTCTTCATTAAGCGGAGGAATGGGAACACGGACGACAGTTCCGTCAGTTCCGGGGTTAAGTCCGAGGTTTGCGGCAAGAATTGCCTTCTCGATCGGAACAAGCATCCCCTTGTCCCATGGAGTTATCGTGATCATATGAACATCAGGCACGCTCACGCTGCCGACTTGATGCAGCGGGGTCATTGTTCCGTAATAATCTACTTTCACGGAATCGAGAAGCGCGGTCGTTGCCTTCCCCGTTCTGATCTTCGTCAACTCTGCCCGCACAACATCGACGGCTTTGTGCATTCGTGCCTCGCCGTCCTTTAATATTTGCTTTAACATAGCCTCACCCAACGATGTTATTGGATTAGTTTATTGCAGCTACGCTGTCGTTCACCGCTGTTCCAACTTTCTCGCCGAGAACCAGCCGGCGGAGGTTGGAGGGAATATTCATGTTGAAGATAGCGATCGGCAGGTGATTCTCCTTGCAGAGCGTTATCGCGGTCATGTCCATGACGCGCAGATCTTTTCGAAGAACATCCTGGTAAGAGATTTGCGGAAAATGTTTGGCCGACGGGTTTTTCTCAGGGTCGGAGTCGTACACCCCGTCCACACGAGTGCCCTTGATGATGACGTCCGCCCCGATCTCGATCGCGCGAAGAACGGCGGCGGTATCGGTCGTAAAATACGGATTTCCAGTGCCTGCCGCAAAGATCACTAAACGCCCTTTTTCAAGGTGGCGGATCGCGCGCCGGCGGATGAACGGTTCGGCGATCCGCTCCATGTTGATCGCCGTTTGGCAGCGCGTAAAGACTCCATGATGTTCGAGCGCGCTCTGGAGTGCCAGCGCGTTGATCACCGTCGCGAGCATTCCCATATGGTCGCCGGTGACCTTGTCAATTCCGTCGGACGAATTTTCAATGCCGCGGTAAATGTTCCCGCCGCCGATGACGATGCCGATTTGGATGCCGAGCTCCTGCACGCCCTTAATCTCCTCAGCATACTTCGCGATGACGTCCGAGTCGATCCCGTATTCCCTTTCCCCCATCAGCGACTCGCCGCTGAGTTTCAGCATGATTCGTTTGTACGCTGGTTTCGGCATAGTGTTCCTCTGTGATAAAAAGAAAGGCCTCGCAAGAGACCTTTCTGTCTACGGTTATTTTTCTTCGCCGAGTTGATACCGTTTGAACTGACGGACCGCGAGCGCGTCGTTGTGTTTTGCCGATGCTTCCTGCAAGACTTCCTTGATTATTTTGCTCGCATCCTTAATGAAGCTCTGCTCGAGAAGAACCACCTCCTGGAAATATTTTTCGAGCCGTCCCGTCGCTATCTTCTCGACAACTTGTTCCGGCTTGCCTTCATTCTTCGCCTGCTGCCGGTAAATGTCAAGTTCCTGATCGATAACATTCTTGCTGACATGCTCGCGGGCAACGACGGTCGGATTCATCGCGGCAGTCTGCATCGCGATATCGCGGGCGATCGCTTTTGCTTCATCGGATGCAACGGTTGTCGCGAGTTCCACGAGAACGCCGATCTTGCTTCCCATGTGGGTATACGCTTCGATCACGCTGTTTGCCGCCGTAATGACGTCGAACCGCTTGATCTCGATCTTCTCGCCGATCTTTCCGACGAGGTCGGACAGCGCATCCCCAACCGTCCGTTTTTCGTTGTACGGAAGAGCGAGCAATTCGGCTATCGATTTCGGAATTTTTTGTTCGACGATCACTGCCACGTCATTGGCGAATTGAATGAAGTCCTGGCTCCGCGCGACAAAATCTGTCTCGCTGTTGATCTCGACGATAACGCCGAGTTTTCCGCCGTTCGCAACTCTCGTAACGATGATGCCCTGGTTTGCAACGCGGTCGGCACGCTTCTCAGCGGTCGCAGCACCCTTCTTGCGCAGGTACTCGATCGCTTTCTCCATGTCGCCGTTCGTTTCTTCAAGAGCGCGCTTGCAGTCCATCATGCCGGCGCCTGTTTTTTCGCGTAATTTTTTTACTGTTTCACTAGTGATAGCCATACTGCGTCTTCTTTTCTATGAATTAAAAAATGCTGTTACTCTTTTTCTTCGATCTTTGCGGTCTCTTCTTTGCTGATCACCGGTTCCTTAGCGGCAGCGTCCTCCTGCTTTTCACGTTCCTCAGGGACTTCTTGCTGACGTGCCTTTGCTCGTTCCGAGCCCTCCAGGATCGCGTTCGCGATTGCCCGCGTGATCACCTGCACGGTTTTCAACGCATCATCATTCCCCGGAATGATGTAGTCAATCTCATCCGGATCGCAGTTCGTATCGACGATGGCGAACACGGGAATGCCAAGCCGCCGCGCTTCCTTTACCGCGATCGATTCCTTTTTGACGTCGACGACGAAGAGCGCGCCGGGGAGGCGTGTCATTTCGACAACACCGGAGAGCGTCTTGCTCAACTTATCTTTTTCTCTGGTAAGAAAAAGGCCCTCTTTTTTCGTGATCTTCTCGAACGTGCCGTCGGACTCCATTTTTTCGATGTTCGTCAGCCTCTTCACGCTCTTCCTGATCGTTGTGAAATTTGTCAGAGCACCGCCGAGCCAGCGTTCGCTGATGTAGTACTGGTTGCAGCGCTTTGCTTCTTCGAGAATAACGTCTTTCGCCTGCTTCTTTGTCCCGACGAAAAGAATTTTCTTCCCTTCAGCAGAGATATTCGCTATGGCGGTGCACGCTACTTCCAGCAATTCTTGAGATTTTTTTAGATCGATGATGTGAATCCCGTTGCGTTCCATAAAAATATATGGCTTCATCTTGGGATTCCATCGGCGGGTGAGGTGTCCGAAGTGGGCACCCGCACCGAGGAGGTCGGCGAGTTCTACTCGTGGCATGGTTTTCTTCCTATGTTTAGTTTTAGTCTTCTACTTTCGTCATCCTCGTCCGGGATCCCGTGGAGCGGGACACTTCCGCACAAGTCGGAAAGTATGCTTGATAGTACGATACAGAAGAGTGCGAACAAACCGCCGTCCGCACATTCTCTGTTATCGTTTGGAAAATTGAAATCGTTTACGGGCTTTCTTTTGTCCGTATTTCTTCCTCTCGACCATGCGCGGGTCGCGCGTGAGAAGAGAATGGCTGCGCAGTGAAGTACGAAATTCATCGCTCGCTTCAACAAGAGCGCGCGCAATACCGAGACGCATCGCGCCGGCCTGGCCCGCGGCTCCGCCGCCTTCAACGGTCACTGAAACATCGTACTTTCCTGCAGTTTCCGTGACGCTGAACGGCTTTGTAATGTCCGCCCGGTAAATTTCCTGCGGGAAATATTTTTCGAACGGCAGTTTGTTGACGACAATCGCACCCGAACCAGGTTTAAGAATTACCCGGGCCACAGAAGTTTTTCGGCGTCCGACTGCAGTGATGTTGTGTTGAGGCATTCTATTCCTTCGATATCATAGTTGCATTGATGATTTAACTTTTCACGGCGAGTGTTTCCGGTTTCTGAGCTGCGTGCGGATGCTCGGTGCCGGTATACACTTTCAATTTCTTGAAAATGCGCTTGCCTAAGCGGTTATGCGGAAGCATGCCCTTCACGGCGTGTTCGATCACGCGTTCAGGATTGTTCTTGATCACATCTTTGAAGCTCTCGAACACAGCCCCTCCCGGATAACCGGTATAATGAAAATATTCCTTCATGTCGGTGCGCTTCCCCGTCACCTTAATCTTCTCAGCGTTCACGACAATGACGAAATCTCCGGTATCCACGTTCGGCGTAAAGATCGGCTTGTGTTTTCCCCTGAGGATTTTCGCCACTTGCGTCGCGATTCTTCCGAGGGTCTGCCCTTGTGCGTCGACGAGGTACCACTTTTGTTCAATTTCACTCTGTTTAAAAAAATATGTGCTTTTATCTCCGAAAGCCACAGCAACCTCCACGTTTCAATGATCAAAATTATACAGCTTCTAAATTTACGCCAAAACCGGCGAAAAAGCAAGATTTTTTTTGAGAAATTAAAGTGCGAGCTTCCAGGGGTTTTCCAGGATCAATTTCACTTCCTGCATAAATTGCGCGCCAACCGCGCCGTCAACCACGCGGTGGTCGCAGGAGAGGGTCAGCTTCAGCCTATGGCCGGCAACGATCTGACCATTTTCGACAACCGCCTTCTCAGTTATTGCTCCCACTGCAAGAATTGCTGCTTCCGGAGGGTTGATGATTGCCGCGAATTCCTCGACGCCGAGCATTCCCAGATTGCTCACGGTGAATGTCCCACCGGTGAATTCATCCGGCTTGAGTTTCTTCTCCCTCGCTTTGGCTGCCAATTCCTTTGATTCGCTCGCGATCTCAAAAAGGCTCTTCATGTCGGTATTGCGAATGACCGGTGTGATCAGGCCGTCATCGATGGCAACCGCAACTCCCACGTTGATTGCTCCATGCTGAATGATCTTATCGCCGGCAAATGAAGAGTTCACTTTTGGATGATTGCGAAGCGCAAACGCACATGCCCTCACAATGATATCGTTGAAGCTTACTTTCACGTCTCCGCTTGAATTCAAGGACGCGCGAAGGTCAATCGCACGTTTCATGTCCACTTCATAGGTGAGATAAAAGTGCGGCGCCGTGGTTTTGCTCTCAACGAGCCTCTTGGCGATCGTCTTGCGCATCAACGAGAGAGGGATCTCCTGCGACGTGCCTGCAACATAGGGATGCGCATTGTGCCCCGCACTTTTTGAAAGTGGAAGTTCAAGATCTTTTCTCACGATCCGCCCCATCGGTCCGGATCCGCTGATAGAATGCAAATCGATCTTGTTCTGGGCCGCAATTGCTTTTGCGAGAGGTGATACTTTCAAGCGTCCGTCGCCATCTCCGTGCGAAGCAGGAGAAGCCGACGCGGTCTGCTGAGTTTGTTCGGGCGGGGTTGATGCCGGAGACGCCGTTGGCGCCTGACCATGTCCTGGGCTTGGAGCGGCAGTCTCAACCAACAGCGATGAAATGTCTTCCGATGCACTGCCAATGATCGCAATCGGTTTTCCGACTGCTGCACCCTTCCCTTCGGGCACAAATATTTTTCGCAAGACACCCGTGTCGTAGGCTTCAAGCTCCATGTCGGCCTTATCTGTTTGGACCTCAGCAATAATTTCCCCCTGTTTTACCGCCTCGCCCTCCTTCTTCAACCATTTGAGGATGATCCCTTCTTCCATCGTATCACTAAGTTTCGGCATTGCAATTTTTGTCGCCATCTGATATTTACTTTCCGTTGTGCGTTTTAGAATATCCACGAAGGACACGAAGAACCACTAAGTTTGTCATGATACGATCTGAAGCAAAGAAGTTTTCTTTGTGTTCTTCGTGACCTTGGTGGAATATTAACGATAAAGAACTTTTTTGACTGCCGCGATAACCTTTGCAGGACTAGGCAATGCTTGCTTTTCGAGGTTGGTCGCATACGGCATTGGAATATCTGCACCGTTCAGCCGTTCAATGGGCGCATCGAGATAGTCGAACGCCTTGGAATAAACTCGGCTTGCAATTTCCGCGCCGACGGAAGCAAACGGCCACGCTTCCTCAACGATCACGCACCGGTTTGTCTTTTTGACAGAATTGATGATAAGATCTTCGTCCAGCGGGCGAATGGTCCGCGGGTCAATCACTTCTGCCTCAATTCCTTCTTTCATCAATTCATCGGCAGCCGCGAGCGACACATGAAGCATCTTCGACCATGCGACGATCGTCACGTGTTCGCCCTTCCGCTTGATGTCGCCGACACCGATAGGGATGGTATATTCTTCTTCCGGGACTTCTCCTTTGTGACCGTACATCATCTCGCTTTCCATGAACATGACCGGATTGTCGTCGCGGATTGCCGACTTCAGCAGTCCCTTTCCGTCTGCCGGGGTTGAGGGGATGATGACGATCAACCCCGGGACATGCGAGAGCATCGATTCGAGCGACTGAGAGTGCTGCGAAGCGAGGGCATGTGCAGCGCCGGACGGTCCGCGGATCACGATCGGCACTTTGAATTGCCCGCCGGACATGTACCGTATTTTTGCAGCGTTGTTGAACAACTGGTCGAAGGCGAGAATGGCAAAATTCCACGTCATCATTTCAACGATGGGCCGGAGGCCCACCATCGCAGCGCCAATTCCTAGTCCGGCAAAACCAGCTTCAGTAATCGGGGTGTCGATCACCCTTTTCTCCCCGAACTTCTGAAGCATGCCCTGACTGACTTTGTATGCACCCTGGTACTGCCCGACCTCTTCGCCCATTAAAAATACATTCTGGTCACGCTCCATCTCTTCACTCATTGCCTGGTTTAACGCTTCACGAAATGCAATCACTGCCATACTTCATTTTTCCTTTTCATTATTAGGAGTAGACGTTTTCATACAAAAAATCAGCCGGCGGTTCTGGGCTGTGTTCTGCAAATTCAACTGACTCGTCGACGATCTTCTTGATCTCCAATTCCATCTCATCGATGACCGCTTGACTGAGGATCCCGGCCTCGAGCATTTCGTGTCCGAAAGCGGGGATAGGATCGCTCTTCTTCTGCTCTTCAACTTCTTCCTTCGTTCGGTAATGACCGTGGATCGGGTCGGACATCGAATGACCTCGAAAACGGTAGGTGCGGGCTTCGAGCATTGTCGGCGCACCGGTTTTGCGGGCGCGGTCGACGGATTCTTTTACCACACGGTACATCTCGAGTACATCCATGCCGTCGACCCATTGGCGGGTGATATCGTACGCCGAAGCTTTTTGATAAATGTCCCATACGGCGGTCGACCGTTCGACGGCCGTTCCCATCCCGAATCGGTTGTTCTCGCAGATAAAGACAACCGGCAATTTCCACAACGCCGCAAGGTTCAGGGTCTCATGAAACACTCCTTGATTCGCTGCTGCCTCGCCGAAGAAGCAAACCGTGACAGAATCTTTTCCGAGATATTTCGAAGCGAATGCCGTGCCGGAAGCAAGCGGCACGTGGCCGCCGACGATTCCATATCCACCCATAAAGCCCTTTGATGCATCGAACATATGCATCGAACCGCCGATGCCTTTCGAGCATCCGGTGAACTTTCCGAAGAGTTCTGCCATGATAACTTTTGGTTCCATGCCGCGGGCGATGGCGTGCCCATGGTCGCGATACGCCGAAAAAATATAGTCGTCCTCGCGCAGCGCGGCGATAGCGCCTACACCGACCGCTTCCTGTCCGATATACAAATGACAGAATCCGCCGATTTTACTCTTGCCGTATTCCTGCGCAGAGCGTTCTTCAAACCGGCGGATGAGAAGCATCTGCCGGTAAAGGTCGATGAGCTTCGCGTTGGACAATCCCATATCTTTCCATCGATATGCTTTGACGTCTTTTGATTCCTTCTTTAGTGCCGCTGTTGCCATTCGTTCTCCTTATGATGAAAAAAAATTACACTTGCTCTGCAGCATGGTACGAACTGCGCACGAGCGGACCAGACTCGATGTACCGGAAGCCCATTTCAAGCCCGCGTCGTTTCAGCATGGCGAATTCATCGGGATGCACAAACCGCACGACAGGGAGGTGCGATTGTGTCGGCTGCAGATACTGGCCGAGGGTCAGAATATCGCATTCCACTTCACGGAGATCGCTCATTGTATCGATGACTTCCTCGATTGTCTCGCCAAGCCCAAGCATCAATCCAGACTTTGTCAGAAAGCCTTTCTGTTTCGCCCGGAAGAGCAGTTCGAGCGTGCGATTGTAATGAGCTTGAGGACGGACAGTCTTATACAGCCGGGGAACGGTTTCCGTGTTGTGGTTGAGGATGTCCGGTTGAGCATCGAGAACGATATTCAGTGCCTCTTCGCTTCCCATAAAATCGGGAATGAGCACCTCAATCCGGCAGGCTGGGAGGCGGCTTCGAATTTCCCTGATCGTATCGGCGAATATGTGCGCACCGCCGTCGAACAACTCATCGCGATTCACAGAAGTAATGACCGCATGACGGAGTTTCATTGTCTTGACCGCCTCGCCAACGCGCCGGGGCTCATCTTTATCCAAAAATTCGGCGCGGCCAGTCTTCACCGCGCAAAAACCGCAGCTTCGCGTGCATGTGTCGCCGAGGATCATGAACGTCGCCGTGCCGGAATTCCAGCATTCTCCCATGTTCGGGCAGCGGGCTTCTTCGCACACTGTATGGAGCTGGCTTTTGTCGATAAGGCTCTTGAGTTGAGAGTAGTTCTCTCCCCCCGGAACCCGTGCCTTCAGCCATTCGGGTTTGCGCAGACGTTCAACAGGTATTTCTTGTATGATTGTTTCCATCTTTTCAATTATGAATTTTGAATTAGGAATTATGAATATTTAAGAAATACATCTGAGAGCTTAATATCATGCCCCTTCCAATTCCTAATTCATAATTCCTAGTTCGAAATTCTCCAAGTACTGGACTATTCGCTGCAAGAACTTTCCGCCAAGCGCCCCGTCAATGATCCGATGGTCGTACGACATTGAGATGTAGACCATCGAACGGATGGCAATCGCGTCGTCAATTACGACCGGGCGCTTTTTGATGGCGCCAACGCCGAGGATCGCCACTTGGGGCTGGTTGATGATAGGGAAGCCGAAGAGATTGCCGAAAATGCCCGGGTTGGTGATCGTAAACGTTCCCCCTTGGACATCATCCGGCGAAAGCTTTTTTGCGCGCGCGCGGCTGGACAAGTCATTCACTGCGCGTGCAAGTCCGGCGAAGTCCTTGCCGGCTGCGTTTTTCACTACTGGAACAATTAAGCCATTCTCCAGGGCAACAGCAACTCCAATATTGATGTCCTTCCGTAGAATAATCGAATCGCCGTCAACGGAGGCGTTGATCAACGGAAATTCTTTAATCGCTTTCACGACCACATCGACGAAGAACGGGGTAAATGTCAGCTTGAACCCCTCTCTCCTTTCAAATTCCGCTTTGTGTTTTTCCCTGTATGCCGCAATCTTTGAAACGTCAGCCTCGGTCACCGACCCGACATGAGCCGACGTGTGGACACTCCGCACCATGTGCTCGGCAATCGCCTTCCGCATTGTGTCCATCTTTATAACTTCGACGCCGCCGGGAGGAGTTCCCGCATTCGACGGCTTGACATGGGAAACCGGCGCTGCCGATTTTCTGCGCTCGACGTAATCGAGAACGTCTTTCTTGGTGACGCGATTGTTTGCTCCGCTTCCCGGAATTTTCTCCAGATCGCTCAGCGAAATGCCTTCAGCACGGGCAATGTTAATGACTAGAGGAGAAAAGAAGCTGTTGGTCTCCGCTGAAATGCCCTGTCTCAACGCTGGCGGTTCAAGAGAAGGTTCAACGGTTGAAACAGCTTCAGGTGTTGGATTTGGGGATCTTGTCGGAACATTTTCTGGTTCAGACATCGATGGAGCATGGACATCAGTCTGAATTCTTGCGATCACCGTGTGGACATCGACAGTCTTCTGCTCGGGAAAAAGCAATTCAGCCACAAGTCCCGCAGAAGGAGACGGAATCTCCGAATCAACTTTATCGGTGCTGATTTCCAGCAGCGTTTCGTCTTTGGCAATCTTATCCCCGACCTTCTTGTACCACTTTGTGATTGTCCCCTCGGCGATGCTTTCGCCCATCTGGGGCATAATGACGTCGACCATAGCCATAGGATACTTTCTCTTCGGTTTGTCTTCTTAATACGCCGCTAGATTCCGCAGCGCCGCCAGAACTTTTTCCTTATTCGGCAAAAAATATTCCTCGAGGGTCGGTGCAAACGGAGTTGGAGTGTCGATCGCACCGACTCTTTTGATTGGCGCGTCGAGGTATTCAAATGCAAACTCCGCAATGAGAGCGGCGATCTCTCCGCCAATTCCGCCTGTTAGTGTGTCTTCGTGAACAATCAAAACTTTTCCGGTCTTCCTCACGGAGGACAAAATCAACTCTTTATCAAGCGGCATCAATGTCCGCAGGTCTACAACTTCTACGCTGACGCCCTCCTGCTTCTCGAGTGTTTCTGCAGCCTCAAGCGAAAAATGCACTGCGCTCCCGTAGGAGATGACGGAGATATCATTGCCGGATCGCTTTACGTCTCCCCTTCCAATCTCGACGACGTAATCACCGTCCGGCACTTCTCCTTTGATGTGACGGTATAACCGCTTGTGCTCGAAATACAGCACCGGGTTCGGATCGCGAATCGCCGCTTTGATCAACCCTTTTGCATCATACGGAGTCGACGGTGCAACCAGTTTCAATCCCGGCTGATGGAAGAACCATGCTTCGGGATTGCGCGAATGAAACGGTCCGCCGTGAATCCCTGCGCCGGACGGAAGACGCACGACCATCGGCACGGGGAGATTCCATCTATAATGGATGGATGCGGAGTTGTTGACAAGCTGATTGAATCCGCACGTCACAAAATCTGCGAACTGCATTTCCGCAACCGGCCTCATTCCGACGAGCGCTGCTCCGGTTGCCGCACCCAGAATTGCCGATTCAGCGAGAACGGTATCGACAACGCGGTCGCTGCCGAAATGATCAAGAAATCCCTTCGTCACCTTAAACGCGCCGCCATACTCGCCGATGTCTTCGCCGAGAAGAAACACCGACGAATCGCGCTCCATCTCTTCCCAGAGACCTTTGCTGATTGCGTCGATGTACGAGATTACTGGCATAAGGCTAATTTTGAATTTTGAATTAGGAATTTTAAATTATGAATTAAGAATCAAAAGAGAGATGACGTTATGCTGAATTCTTAATTATTAGAAGCCATCTCAAAAACGCTTCTTCATGCCCTTCTGAAGGAACACTGACAAATCATTGTCATTCTGAACCCCTCGTTTTTCAGACGGGGTGAAGAATCCATGACAATGACACCCCTTGACTCTCCAAGGCTTTCATGTCATGGATGCTTCGCTCCGCTCAGCATGACATTTACGGCTGCTTTCTACATGGAAACCATTTTTGAGATAGCTTCTAATTAGTCTGCAAAAACTCCAACGGCGGCATCTTCCGCCGGCGGATATGAACTTTCTAAGGCAACCTTAATCGCTTCCTGAAGTTCTGCAGAGATCTTCTTTTCGAAATCAGATCGAATCGCTGGTGAAAGAATCTTCTTCTCCGTTAGGAGTTTTTCAATCTTCACAAGCGGGTCTTTCTTCTTCCATTCGTCCAATAATTTTTTAGGAACGTATTCCGCACCATCGTTCACCGAGTGCCCGTGCATTCTCATGGTAACCGATTCGATGAGCGTTGGCCCTTCACCCCTTCGGGCTCGTTCGACGGCCTGCTGGCACACGGCAACAACTTCGTTGATGTCAGTTCCGTCGATTGTGAAACCGGGGATGCCGTACCCGTTCGCCCGGTCGGATATCTTCTCGGCGATAAACTGTTTCGCGATGGGCGTGGAGTACGCGAACTGGTTGTTTTCAACGATCAACACGAGCGGGAGCTTCATCACGGAACACATCGCAAGCGACTCGTGGAAATCGCCGACACTGCTCCCCCCATCGCCGATGTAGGTCATGACGACAGATTTCTCTTTTCGGAGTTTGTTCGCCAGTGCCGCACCAGCGGCAACTGGGATCATCGCCGCGAGATGGCTGATGTTTCCGTAAATCCTCAACAGCGAATCCGCATAATGACCGGTTCCGTCGCGGCCGCGTGCCGGGCTGTTTCCACGTCCCAAATGCTGGAGCATCAGATTGCGCACGCTCTGCCCTTTCACAAGATGCGCGCCAAGGTCACGGTGCATGGGGAAGAGATAATCTTCTTTCTTCAAACAAAACGCACTGCCGACCGCCGTTGCTTCGTTGCCGTTTCCGCTGAACGCTCCGCCGATGACCTTTCCCTGACGGTACAGCGTAATGATCGACTCCTCGAACTCACGCGTCAATCGCATGAAATAGTAAAGCTGAAGGAGATCGGCATCCGAGAGATTCTGTTTTGCAGAATCGGTGCGAAGGGTAAGTACACCTCTCGAATTTTTTGTCTTTACTTCTCCGGTCATAGTTTGCCGATCAATATTCCGCCAATTTTTTCAGCGCCGAAACAATATCGCTTTCTTGAGGAAGAATCGCGTTCTCCAACGCAGGTGCAAAGGGAATCGGAGCATCTTTTGCCGCGACTCTCATGATCGGCGCATCGAGCCACTGGAAGCATTCCTCAGCAATGACCGAACCGATCTCGGCTCCGAATCCGCCTGTCCGCGTGTCCTCGTGAACGATCAATACCTTTCCTGTTTTTTTCACGGACGACAGAACCGTCTCCTTATCCCACGGACAAATCGTGCGCAGATCGATCACCTCAACGTTCACTCCCTGCGACTCAAGCTTTTTGGCCGCCTCGAGCGATCGCTGAACCATCATTCCCCATGCCACGATCGTAATATCATTCCCCGTTCTCTTCACACTCGCGAGTCCGAACGGAAGCAGATAGTCTTCATCCGGCTCCGCACTGGACGCAAATCCTTGCCGATAAAGTCCTTTGTGTTCGCAGAACAACACCGGATTCTCTTCCCTGCATGCAGTCTTCAAAAGTCCTTTCGCATCCGCAGCGTTCGACGGCATCGCGATCCACAAGCCGGGCATGTGAGCGAAAAATCCTTCTATACTTTGACTGTGGTACAGCCCGCCTCGAATGTATCCGCCTACGGCAACACGAACCACGACCGGACAGGAAAATGCTCCATCAGACCGGTACCGGAGTTTCACGAGCTCATCCTTAAACTGCATGAACGACGGCCAAATGTAGTCGCCAAACTGAATCTCTACGACGGGCTTGAAACCACGGACCGCCAAGCCGATTGCCGTACCGATAATGCTCGCCTCCGCAAGCTGGGAATTGAACGCACGCTCCTCGCCAAATGCTGCGGTCAATCCTTTCGTCGCGGTGAATACGCCTCCTTTGCTTCCGGCAACATCCTCTCCATAGACAAGCATCTTCTGATTGTACTTCATTTCCTCATGCAGCGCATGGTTGATCGCATCTACCAGAACGATGTTCTTGCCTTCGTGCTTCGGTTCTGTAAAGCCACTCTTGGGAACGATGACATTGGGAGAGTACACATTTCGTTCCGCCGTCTCGGCCGTTGGACTCTGCTGTGCTTCAGCTCTCTCCGCAGCTTCTTCCACTTCTCTTTTAATTTCCGCCTTAAGGCGGTCCAACTCTTCTTTGGAAATCGCTTCAGCGTCGAGAATTATTTTTTCAAGTTTCGGCAGGGGATCGCTTTGCCGATTGCGTTCGATGACGTCCGGCGTCAAATATTTCTTGGGGTCGTCGGATGATGAATGAGGGAATAATCGAACTACATCTGCCTCGATCAAACTCGGCCCCTTTCTGGCGCGAGAATAAAGTACCGCTTCCGCCGCTGCGCGGTATGATGCGGCAAAATCTGTCCCGTCGATATGGAAACGGCAGAGGTCCGGATAGCCTTGCGACAACTCATAAATAGAACATCCAGCAATTTGGTCTTTCACCGGAACAGAGATCGCGTACCCGTTATTCTGGATCAAAAAGATAACAGGGAGTTTCTCGCGGGATGCCCAGTTCAAGGCTTCGCTGAATTCGCCCTCACTCGTTGCGCCTTCCCCCGATGAGACGTAGACAACCTCATCTTTTCCTTCTTTCACAGCACCCAGCGCCGTCCCGACAGCCTGTAAAAATTGCGTGCCCGTCGGGCTTGATTGTGCGGGTATCTGGAGAGCTTTATTCCCATAGTGTGAGGGCATTTGCCGTCCGTTCGAACTCGGGCCGCCAATTCGATGCATTGATTCAAGAAAAATTTCGTATGCCGTTGAGCCGTATTGCAATGCGAAGGCAAGATCGCGGTAGTACGGATACGCCCAGTCATGTCCTGGTTTCATCGCCATCGCCAGAGCGATCTGACATGCTTCATGCCCCGGGCCGCTGATGTGGAACAGTATTTTTCCCTGCTTCAGGAGAATCATCGATTTTTCGTCGATGCTTCGTGAAAGGTACATCGACCGAAACGCCTGGATCAACTGGGCGTTGGTCAACCGGCCAATGTCCGATTGCGGAGCTTTTGCCTGCTTCGAATCCCAGCGGGGCAGCGACTCAAGCTTATGGACCGTCATCACGCTTTTCTTCGATGTCATCAAATCTTCTCCTCAATAGGTACAGCATCTTCGAAATGTTTATTCGAGAGAAGCTCATTGAGCACCATCGGTTGAGATGCAACTGAGAATACAGATTCAAAATTACGGACAACTGCTTTTTGGACATCGGCCATTTCTACTTCATGCCCTGTCAAAGCCTGCAGAGACGTTACGCCCCGATGAAAAATTCCGCACGGTATGATCCTATCAAAATATGAAAGGTCCGTGTTGACATTAAATGCAAACCCGTGCATGGTCACCCAGCGGCTCACCTTCACCCCGATGGCCGCGATCTTGTCATTCTTCACCCACACGCCGGTGTAGCCGTCCGCCCGCTCGGCGCTGATGGTAAAATCTTTCGCCGTGCGGATCAAAACTTCTTCAATGTCGCGGAGGTACCGATGGATATCGAGATAGTACTCGTTGAGATCAAGGATCGGATACCCGACGAGTTGGCCGGGACCGTGAAATGTGACATCTCCGCCGCGGTCGATCGCAAACATATCAATGTTCTTTTCCCGCAGCTCAACATCCCCGGCAAGAAGATGATTCACATCCGCACCTTTGCCGAGCGTGTACACGGGTTCGTGTTCCGTCAGGAGCAATACGTCGGGAATACGATGGGCAAGACGTGCAGAGAATATTCTCCTCTGCAGGTCCCACGCCTCGGCATACCGCGTCCGGCCAAGATTGATGACAAGAAGTTGATTCATGCTCAGGTCTATGAATTCAGCACGCAGGTGCCGTCAAATATTCAGCGCTTCACCGTACGCATCCAATGCAGCTTCGCCGATGCCTTCGGTCAGCGTCGGATGCGCATGGATCGTTTGGATGATCTGTTCGCGCGTTGTTTCAAGCGTCCGGGCGATAACGAGCTCGGCGATCATTTCCGTAGCTTCGGACCCTATGATGTGAGCGCCGAGAAGTTCTCCGTACTTTGCGTCGAAGATCAACTTCACAAACCCTTCTGTCTCGTTGATGGCAAGCGCCTTACCGTGGGAGCGGAACGGAAATCGTCCGATCTTTAATTCGTATCCTTTTTCCCGTGCCTTCTCTTCCGTGAGACCGACGCTTGCGACCTGCGGCTGGCAATACGTGCAGCCCGGAATATTGTCGTAATTGATCAGGTGCGGATTCTTTCCGGCAATTTTTTCCACGCACACAATTCCTTCAGCCGAAGCAACGTGCGCAAGCCACGGCGGGCCGTTCACATCCCCGATAGCATATATGCCATCGACATTCGTCTTATAGAATTTATCGACCGTAATAAATGAACGATCGGTTTTAACGCCGAGCGTCTCGAGTCCAAGATTCTCGATATTTCCCTGGACGCCGATGGCAACCAGTGCGATCTCCGCCTTTATATCTTTCTTTCCCTCTTTGTTGCTGACGCTCACCGTCACTTCTTTACCAGTGGAGACACCTTCAACTTTTGTTTCGGTGAGGATCTCAATTCCATTTTTCGAAAAGACGCGCCCGAGGGTTTTCGTTACTTCCCTATCTTCGATCGGGAGCAAGCTCGGCATCATTTCCACGATGGTGACTTTTGTGCCGTATGCGTTGTAGAAATATGCGAACTCCACGCCGATGGCACCGCCGCCGATAATAACCATGTTCTTCGGGGGAGCAGTCAGGACCATCGCTTCAGAACTCGTAATGACCTGTTTCCCATCAATCTTAATAGAAGGAAAGGTCTTCGGCCGGGCGCCGGTCGCAATGATGATATGTTTGGCATTGATTTTGTCGGATTTGCCGGCCTGCACAACTTCGACGATTCCCTTCGCGGCAATTTTTGCTGTCCCGGACAGGTAATCAACCTTATTTTTTTTGAAAAGGAATTCAATCCCTTTTGACGACCTGCTTGCGATATCCCGGCTGCGTTTCACCGCCACAGAAAAATCGGCCTTCAAACTATCGAATGAAAATCCGAACTCATCGGCATGCCGGAGGAGATTATAGACTTCTGCGTTCTTCAATAAGGCTTTGGTCGGAATGCAGCCCCAATTGAGACAAATGCCGCCCAACTTGTCTTTCTCAACGACGAGCGTTTTCAAACCAAGTTGGCCTGCGCGAATGGCGGCGATATATCCGCCGGGGCCGCCGCCGATAATTACGACATCATATTGTTTTTCTGCCATGAATTCCTCTCACGAAGTTCGCGAAGCGATCCCTTTGGAAGATCGCTTGGGATTAAAAAAGAAAAGAGGGAATGACAATTCCCTCTTTTCAAATGAAAGATTCAACACCATCTACCCATAGAATTTCATCGTTCATGGGATATCAACTTCTCTTTTATAACGGCAACAAGGGAAAATGCGGTTAAAATATACTTAAAGTCGTAAGAAAAGTCAATTGAAGTAAAGATGATTAACGCGGTGTCAATCACCTTTTGTCTATATTATTGATTTTATTGATTCATACAATTCAATTTGTTGGTTCTTTTGGATAAGGTGCCGGCATTTAATATACGGGGTCTTTTTCTATAGCACTTTTATCTAAAACTTAATACTTTGATGCCTGATTATCGCTATTGCATGATTCTTTTCTCTCTAAGGACTGCTTCATGGAACTATTCTCGATCGTCCGCGGGCTGATCGGGCTCGTCATCGTTACCGGAATTGCGTATCTCTTCTCGCCGGATAAGCGTTCGATCAATTGGCGGCTTGTGATCATCGGCATCGTGATGCAATTTGTTTTCGCGCTCTTTGTTCTTAAAGTTCCGCTTGGTCACCTCATCTTTGCATCAATCAGCAAAGGTTTTGTCCGCCTGTTTGGCTTCACGTCCAACGGAGCTCAGTTTGTGTTTGGACCGCTTGCAGCCTCCGTGGGATCTCCGGGGAGCTTCGGATTCTTCTTTGCATTTCAGGTTCTCCCGACGATCATTTTCTTTGCGTCGTTCATGGGTATCCTCTATCATCTCGGCATTATGCAGCGCGTTGTCCAGGGCATGGCCTGGGTGATGGCAAAATTCATGCGAGCAAGCGGAAGCGAATCGCTCTGCGTTGCCGCCAACACATTCATGGGACAAACCGAAGCGCCACTCGTCATCCGGCCGTACCTTGCCACCCTCACACAATCTGAGTTGATGACGATCATGACGAGCGGCATGGCGCATATCTCGGGCGGTGTCATGATCGCATACTACACCATGCTCGGTGCGGCATATGCCATCTTGAATGGAACGACGCAGGATGCGTCGCAGGTCTATTTCGCGGGACATTTGCTCGCGGCATGCATCATGGCAGGGCCGGCGACGATCGTGGTCGCGAAGATACTCTTCCCGGAAAAAGCCGAGCCCTTGACGATGGGAACAGTAAAGCTGAAAATCGAAAAGACTTCCACCAATATCATCGAAGCGGCGGCGGCGGGCGCCTCGACCGGCGTCCAGCTTGCCTTGAATGTGGCGGGCATGCTCATCGCGTTCATCGCGTTGATCGCCTTGCTCAATTATGCGCTCGGATGGGTTGGAAACATAACGGGCTGGAGTGCGGTCACTCAAGCCCGGTTCGGTATGCCGGTGTCGTTTGAACTTGTTACTGGTCTCGTATTCCAATTCGTCGCCTTCGCGATCGGCGTGCCGTGGAGCGAAGCGTTAAGCGTCGGGAGCCTCATGGGGATCAAAGTCGTTCTCAATGAATTTGTCGCTTACTCGAAGATGACCGACGCCATTACAGCCCATCAGCTCTCTCAAAAAGCAATCGTCATCGCAACCTATGCGCTGTGCGGATTTGCCAATTTTTCTTCCATCGCAATCCAGATCGGCGGGATAAGCCCGCTCGCCGAGAACCGGCGGAGCGATATTGCCAAGCTCGGCCTCAAGTCGCTCCTCGGCGGGACCATTGCAACGTGGATGACTGCTTCTATTGCCGGTATGTTCGTCAATTGAAATGACGATTATCAACCGATGTTAGCAACGCTTGCCACAAAGTGAGTAAGACACAAAACTTTATCGAGAAAGCTTCATTCTCAGCGTCGATTGTATAGATGATGTTGTTTTTCTTAGAAGCCATTTCAAGAATTGTTTAGATGGTGAATGCATGTGTAAATGTCATGCTGATCCCGCCGCTTTTTGGCGGGGGAAGCATCCACGACACAAAAACCTCGTAGATTCACAGCGCATGATTGTTATGGATTCTTCACTCCGCTTCGTTCCGTTCAGAATGACATGTGTCGGAGTTTTTGATATAGATCCTCGTGACTTTGGGCCTTCGTGGCTACAATACTGAATCATCGTTACAGGCATGGATCATGGATGATGAAAGAAAATACAAGTGGTTTGCCCTTGGGGACATCAACGGATTTTTCGGATTGATGTTCGACAACCTCACCGTGCTCTCTTTTCTCGCGGGGATACTTATCTTTGCATTTAAATTCCCCGCCGATATTGTCTACACAAGAATGTTTCCGGGAACTGCGTTCGGGGTTCTCTTCGGGGACATTATCTATACATGGATGGCTTTTCGTCTTGCAAAAAAAACCGGCAATACGAGAGTAACTGCAATGCCTCTCGGGCTGGATACTCCGTCAACAATCGGCATCGCACTCGTCGTGCTCGGTCCCGCTTTTATCGGGCTCAAGGCCGAGGGCCTGAACGAGCATGATGCTGCGATGATGACCTGGTACATAGGAATGGCAACGATGGTGATCATCGGCATTCTCAAAGTCCTCTTTTCATTCATCGGGCAATGGGTTCAACGGGTCGTTCCGCAGGCAGGATTGCTCGGTTCGCTCGCAGGCATCGGACTCGCTCTGATCGGTTTGGTTCCGCTGGTGGACATCTTCAGCATGCCGATTGTCGGAATGATATCGCTTGGACTCATCTTCTATTCGCTTGTCGCCCGCATCAAATTGCCAATGAACTTTCCTGGAGTTTTAGCTTCAATACTTGTCGGCACTCTCATTTATTACCTGGTCGGGCCGACGGGCTGGATTGGCGGAACATTTGCCGGCATGCCGGCCATGGACCTTCATTTCGGGCTTCCCATCCCGTCGCTGGGATTCATGGAAGGATTGAGCCATGCATGGAAATATATGCCGATCGCGATTCCGTTCGGCCTGCTGACTGTCGTCGGTGGAATCAATGTCACTGAAAGCGCACGCGTTGCAGGCGATAATTACAACACGCGGTCGATCCTGCTCACCGAGGCTGCGGCAACATTGGTCGCGGGACTATGCGGCGGCGTTGCGCAATCGACTCCATACATCGGCCAGCCCGCGTACAAGCGAATGGGCTCTCGCGCAGGCTACACATTATTAACAGGACTGTTCATCGGTCTCGGCGGAGTACTCGGGTATGTCTCATTTTTCGTCGAGCTCATACCGCGCGCGGTGCTCGCTCCGATTCTGATTTTTGTAGCGATAGATATCGTGGTGCAATCGTTCCAGGCATGCCCTGTGCGTCACGCACCGGCAGTGGCGTTCGCGTTCTTTCCGACAATTGCGCGGCTGCTTTCCATAAAATTTACAAACCCGGATATTGTCCCGGCCGAGACCTTTCAGCGGCTGGTAGAATCGCCCGGCAAAGCTCTTCCTGAAATGCTGGTGACGATAGCGCTGGGGAACGGGTTTATTCTAACCGCAATGTTGTGGGGAGGATTTTTAGCAGAACTCATCGACCGACACTTGAAAAGGTCATCGCTCTATTTGTTGATCCTGGCAGTCTTGTCATTCTTCGGCATCGTTCATTCAGCCTCGCCGGACGGGATGATGTATCTTCCCTGGAATCTGGCAGGAATCGCTCAGAAAATTCCATACCAGTTCACGTCAGCGTACATTGTTTTTTCAATCATGCTTCTTCTCTTTTCTTTTACAAAGGAATCGCGGGAGCCGATGGCGGAAGAAATGACATGAGTCAGGGATTTGTGTGATCTGGGGAAGCGCAGCGGAGAAACATGAAGACCTTGTCAAAGTCTACAACCTTGACAAGGTCTTGTTTTTGGAGAAGAGTGTCACGATTAGAAACTGGACTGGATGCCGTCCATCGTTTGAGAACGGGCTTTGATCTCATTGAGCTTTTGCATGATGCGGATGACCGACGCGCTCCGATCTTCAACGATCGCGCGGACAAAATTATGCACGTCCGGTTCATCGCACTGCGTCAGCACCTGTTGATAGAAGCGAACGGTCATTGTCTCCTGCGCAAGAGCAGCCGTTAACATAGCACACGTGTTTCTGCATTGATGATCGCAGCGAAGATTTTCAAGATTCATGTGGTCCCTGCCTTTTCCGGTTTCCGTTGATGTCCGAACAGAATCAATGTACCATTGCGTGCGCCGATTCGACGGCGATCTGTTTCCCCCGAGCCAACGCTTCTTGATTAATTGACAATAGATGATGGTGCCGCTCGGGGAGCACTTCTTTCAGCGCCTTTAAAACATTATCGCCAGAAACTATTTGACGCCGTTCGAGAAATGCGCCGAGCATGATCATGTTTGCAACCTGTTTCTTGTTGAGCTTGCGCGCCTCTTCCTGAGCGTCAATGCCCAGCGATTCCACGTCGGTACGCGGCGATGGGGAGATGACGCTCGAGGACTCATATAGAATGAGTCCGCCGGGTTTCACCGCATCGGCAAACTTGTCGAGCGAGGGCTGATTGAGAAGGATCGCTGAGTCAAATTTCGAAACGATCGGAGAGCTGATTCTCGACGATGAAACAATGACGATGCAGTTTGCTGTACCGCCTCTCATCTCGGGGCCGTACGAAGGCATCCAGCTCACTTCCTTCCCCTCGTCCATCGCAGCGTGCGCAATAATTTGACCCATCGACAGGACGCCTTGTCCACCGAAGCCAGCGATAATGATTTCATGGGCCGTTTTCATATTCCTGCCTTGTTCGGTTTAATTCTGTTTCGGTACCTTCAAATCGCCAATCGGGTAGAGAGGAAACATGTTCTTTTCCATCCACACATTCGCTTCAGCGGGAGTCATCTTCCATCCCGACGGACAATTGGAGACGACTTCAATGAAGCAGGTTCCTTTTTTTAACGGTTGATATTTGAACGATGCCTCAATTGCCTTCTTCAATTTCCTGACCGCGGCCGCTGTGTGAACCGACTGCCTCGTTACGTAATACGCACCGGGCAATTGCGCGACAAGCTCCGTTATCTTCAACGGAAATCCCATAAGGTCGGAATTTCTTCCATACGGCGACGTCGACGTCACTTGGCCAAGGATCGATGTCGGCGCCATTTGCCCGCCGGTCATCCCGTAAATGGCGTTGTTGACAAACAGCATCAAGATGTTTTCTCCTCGATTCACCGTGTGGATCGACTCGCTCGTGCCGATTGCGGCAAGATCGCCGTCGCCTTGGTATGAAAACACATACGTGTCAGGAAGAACGCGTTTGATTCCCGTTGCAACTGCACTCGCCCGGCCGTGGGGCGCTTCCTGCATGTCGACATTCATATAATTATAGGCGAACACTGAACATCCGACAGGCGCGACTCCGACGGTCTTGTTCTGAATGCCCATCTCTTCCACAACCTCCATCAATACGCGATGAACAACGCCATGACCGCAGCCCGGACAATAATGCATCGGAGTACCGGTCAACGTCTCCGGTTTTTTATAGACTAACTGCATCGGGCTTGTTGCCGTTTCCATAAGTTGCCTCAAGACACTTTTGTCGATTGAAGTTCTTCCGCAATCGCTTCGATCTCAAGGAGAATTTCTTCCGGAGTGGGAATCATTCCGCCCATGCGGCCTTTGAAGTAGACGGGGCATTCGCCGTTCACCGCCAGCTTTACATCTTCCACCATTTGGCCTGCGTTCATCTCGACAGTCAAAAATGCATCCGTCGATAACGCCAAGGAATGAATCGCATCGGCCGGAAACGGATAGAGAGTTATCGGCCTCAACAATGCTGCGGCGATGCCTTGTTCTTTCGCAAGTTCGATCGCCTTTTGACAGATCCGGGCAGTAAGGCCGAATGCAACGAGGACAATTTCTGCTTTCTCATCACCGATCAGCTCATACCGTACATCATCGTTCATCTTCCTGTATTTGTTCTGAAGCTTGATGTTGATCTCTTCCATTTTCTCCGGTTCGAGATGGAGCGAAGTAAGGATCCTTCGATCGCCCCTCAAAGGCTTGCCATTCGTTGCCCATGGTTTCTCCGTGTACGGAAGTGACCCTTGTGGCGGCAGCACGACCTTCTCCATCATTTGGCCGAGCGCACCATCGGCAAGAATCATTACCGGGGTACGGTACTTGTCGGCAAGACGAAAACCGTCGAACACAAAATCCGCCATCTCCTGCACAGAGGCCGGAGCGAGAACAAAGAGATGATAGTCTCCATGGCCCCCTCCTTTGGTCGCCTGAAAATAATCTCCCTGCGACGGCTGAATGGTGCCGAGTCCCGGTCCGCCGCGCTGCACATTGACAATGAGGCACGGAATTTCAGCGGATGCCATATACGAAATTCCCTCCTGCATCAGGCTGATTCCCGGGCTTGACGACGAGGTCATGACACGCGCACCGGCACCGCCGGCTCCATGGATCATGTTGATCGCAGCCAGTTCGCTTTCGGCCTGAAGGACGACAAAATTGCGGCCCGGCGCTTCGACGGTAAGATATTCCAGAATTTCAGATTGAGGCGTGATCGGGTAACCAAAATAGGCTTGCATCCCCGCTCGGATCGCCGCTTCGGCAAGCGCTTCGTTTCCTTTCATGAGACGGGCTTCTGACCGTGATTCAGTTTCCATGACATAAACTCCGTAAACAGTCGGTAACTGAGACGAACATTACAGCAGGGGAATTGCTTGGGCGGGCACTTTCACTTTTGTTTTCGGTTGCTGGTAAACGGTGATCGCACTGTCCGGACAAACGAGTGCACAGTTGATGCAACCTGTACAATTGTCCTGAACTAATAGAGCATAACGATACCCGTGACGATTGATCTGGTCCGACAATCCTAGGCTCTCTTGAGGACACGCTGCGATGCAAAGCTCACATCCTTTACAAACATCCCGATTGATGAGCACTGTTCCACGTATCATGAGCAACTCCTGCAAGCATGTTGTCTGCTATTCATTGATGTGATGTTGTTCAACTATTATGCCATCGGGAACCAATGCAAACTCTCGGAATGTAGCAACTTTTCAAGAGGTTCCAAATCCTGTTTGGCAAGATTAAGAAGGTGGAATCAGAACCTTCTTAATTCCAATAAGCATGGCGTTGAGTATTTCAACGGCCAGGAATCCGCGAAATTGAATCAACAGATTCTCGGCAATTGTTCTCCGGAAAGCATGTCGACGACTCGCGTCCCGCCGATACGGCTCTTCATCAAAACCGTCTTAGGATGGTCGGCTGTAACATCCCCTATGATTGCGGCATCTTTTCCCAATGGATGTGAGCGCATCGCAGCCAAAACTTTGTCGGTATCATCCGGCGGAACAATTGCAAGGAGTTTTCCTTCGTTCGCGACATAAAGGGGATCAAACCCAAGAATCTCGCATGCCCCGGAAACGGATTCATCGATCGGAAGTTTCTCCTCATGGATGAGCATGCCCACATTTGCGGTTTCTGCGATCTCGTTGAGCGCACTCGCAACTCCTCCTCGCGTGGGATCACGGAGAACATGGATATGCGCGCTCGCCGCAATCATCGCTTGCACAAGGCCGTTCAAGGGAGCGCAATCACTTTCAATTTTTGTCTCGAACTCCAACCCTTCGCGTACCGACATGATGGCGATGCCATGAACTCCGATATTTCCGCTGACGATGATCCTGTCTCCAATGCGCGCGTTCTTCGAATTAATGTCCACCCCGTTCTTTATCGTTCCAATTCCGGATGTTGCGATAAAAATCTTATCTCCTTTTCCCTTGTCCACCACTTTTGTATCGCCCGTAACAATGAGAACATCTGCACGCTTTGCGGCCTCCTGCATCGAGAGGACGATACGCCACAGATCGTCGACAGAGAGACCCTCCTCTATGATAAATGCGGCAGAAAGATACCGCGGTACAGCGCCGCACATGGCAAGGTCGTTCACCGTCCCGTTGACAGCCAGTGTTCCAATATCCCCTCCCGGGAAGAATATTGGGCTGATGACATAAGAGTCTGTAGAAAATGCAAGCCGTTCACCGCTGGCAGGGAGAATTGCACCGTCGTGGCCCTGGTCGAGAAATTCGTTATGGAACTGGGAAGCGAACATCTTTTGAATGAGCTGATGTGAAAGCCTTCCGCCGCCGCCATGAGCAAGGAGCACATTCTTGTAGTCGCTGATCGGCACCGGGCAGGACAGCTCTATTTTTACAGCCGCTTTATTTTGATTCACCGCACGCATCTCCCTTTTCGGTCGACCATTTCTCCTACCTCGGATAGGCGCCGACCATTTTATTAATAAATCGATGAACAGAATGAACTGAAGCCACGGGCTCTAGAAACATCAGGATGCATTGACCGCAAAGCACCGTTATGCCGTTGGCTTCAGCTTCATCTCTTGCGATTTTAGAATCGGACCCGGGCTGCATCCACAGTGAGTCAATTTTTTTCTTCGCGATATCATGAATGATCGACTCGGTTGCAGCCGGGTGGGTTAACGTCACCACTGACGAAACACCGTCGGGAAGATCCCGAATTGAGGCATAACACCTGCACCCTTCAACGCTCTCACGATAAGGGTTGACGGGATAGACAACCATTCCTCGCTCCTTCATGGATCGAAAGACAATATTGCCGAATTTCTTGCGGTCTTCAGAAGCCCCGATGACCGCATACGCCGTTGCAGAGAAGAACTTTTCAATTGCCGAGAGTTTTGGCTTCATATATTTCTTCCTTTCGTCGAGAATCACGATTCATGCTTTACGATAGTGATAATATGCTGCGCAGGCACCTTCCGAAGAAACCATCGGTGCGCCAACCGGGTGCTCCGGTGTACACTCTGTACCGAACACAGGACACTCACGGGGCTTCTTGAGGCCGCGAAGAATAATCCCTGCGATACACGCCGTGGATTCCTGCGCGCGAATTTCTCCTACATCGAAAATTTTTTCTGCGTCGAACTCGGCATACGCCGCCCGCAATTTGTATCCGCTCAGCGGAATTTCTCCGATGCCCCGCCATGCCCGGTCGACCGTCTCGAAGACTTCCAAAAGGAGCTTTTGTGCCGCACGATTCCCTTCGCGCTGCACGGTACGCGAATATTGATTTTCGACTTCGGCTCTTCCCTCTTCAAGCTGCCTCACGGCCATGGAAATTCCCTGAAGAATGTCGACAGGCTCAAACCCGGTGACGACGATCGGGACATCATATTTCTTCGCGATCGGGATGTATTCTTCGAAGCCCATCACCGCGCATACGTGGCCCGCGGCGAGAAACCCCTGGACATGATTGTCTGGAGATGACAAGATCGCCTCCATTGCCGGCGGAACAAGGACATGCGAGCAAAGAATTGAAAAATTTTTGAGGCCGAGTTTCTTAGCCTGCCAGACAGCCATCGCATTGGCGGGCGCAGTCGTTTCAAACCCGACGGCGAAGAATACTACTTTCTTTCCGGGGTTTTGTTGTGCAATTTTTACGGCGTCAAGCGGAGAGTAAAGCATGCGGACGTTTCCGCCTCTCGCTTTCACGCTCAAGAGGTCGCCGTGCGTTCCGGGAACCCTCATCATGTCGCCGAACGACGTGAAAATGACGCCGGGCTGTTCAGCGATCGCCACCGCTTTGTCGATCATTTCCAACGGCGTCACGCAAACGGGACAGCCGGGACCGTGGACGAGGGAGATCTCTTTCGGCAAAAGCGATTCAAGTCCAGACTTGACAATTGTATGTGTTTGTCCGCCGCATATTTCCATCAGCATCCAGGGGCGCGTGGCCGTTTTCCGGATGAATTCCGCGCAAGCGCGGGCGGCAGCCTCGCTCCGGTACTCGTCGATGTACTTCATTGAGTTCCGCTCTTTTCGGCATCATCGTAATTCAGCTCGTCCAGAGAACCGCTCATCTCAGCGAAAAGTTTAAGCGTCTCACGCGCTTCTTCTTCGTCTATCGTGCTGATGGCAAATCCTACATGGACAATAACGTACTCGCCGATTTTTACATCGGGAACCCAGTCGAGACAAACGGATTTACGAACCCCGCTGAAATCGACCGTTCCCATCAGCAGCTCGTTTTCTTGACCGGCGTGAGTTCTTTCAATTTTGACGACTTGTCCTGGAATTGCGAGGCACATACTATTCCCATGAGATACTTGATACCGAAGTTGATTGACAATTATTCGGCGGCGACTTTTTCTTCCGTAATTTTCGAGATAGCGATGCCAGAATTGATAACAACACGGTCATGGACTTTCGCGTTCATCAACAGCATCAGGGCAACGTTCGTTATCGCTCCTCCGACCCGAACTTTTCCCATTGTCCTCCCGTCTTCGAGATAGATTTCCACGATCTTACCCGTCAGCACGTTCATTCCATCGCTCCTTTACTTTGATGTGAGTGATTCTGTGAGCATTGATTCAGCGTTGTTGGTTGTCTTCGAATCTAACTTCCGATGTGCGGCATAAATTTGCCCGAGTGCGATGCCGCCGTCATTTGGCGGCACCCGTTGATGCCAGTACGGACGAAAGCCTGCTTCGTCCAACCGGTGCACCGTTTTTTCTAACAAGTATTTGTTTTGAAAACATCCCCCCGTCAGGACGACCCGTTCTTCCCCTAGTCTTTCCGCTGTCCGGACAATCATTGCAGCCAACGTGTTATGGAATTTTGCAGAAATCATCGACCGTGGAACTTTTCTTCGCACGTCGTCGAGGATCTCAAACACCATCGGCGCCCAGTCGATAGTCAGAGGCAATTCTGAATTCGCTGTTGTAAAGCCATACACTTCATCCGTCACCGCATTGTCAATAGCCCACTCCAGCTCCATCGCCGCCTGTCCTTCAAATTTTGCGATATCGCGAACCCCGATCAACGAAGCAACGGCGTCGAACAATCTTCCAGCGCTTGACGTGAGAGGGGAATTAATTTCCTTTACCAGCATTTGCTGGAGCAACAGCAGTTCAGCATCTGTGAAAGTATTCAATGGATGAATGTTGAGGCCCGCAAACAATGAAGCGCCAGCAATTTCAAACAAGAGGCCGGCTGCCGTCCGGCGCGGCTCGCGTATTGCCTTCTCTCCGCCGGGAAGCCGGAATTGACGCAGATGAGCAACCCGAGAGAATGACGTTTCATCCGTCAGGAGAAATTCTCCTCCCCAGATCGTTCCATCGAGGCCGTAGCCCGTTCCATCCCAGGAGACTCCGAGGACTCTCCCTTCCAGCTGATTCTCGGACATACATGATGCAACATGAGCATAATGATGCTGCACCTGAAATACCCGCACATTCATGCCGTTTGCAAACTGAGTTGATCGATAATCAGGGTGCATATCGGAAATGACGGTACGCGGCTCGACATCATACAATCTCTTGAAACTCTCGTTCACGTGTTGGAATGCCTCCATCGCTTCTTTGGTTTCAAGATCCCCGATGTGCTGGCTGAGAAACACATCATTCCCTTTCGCAAGAGCAATGGAATTCTTGAGATGTGCACCGACGGCAATCATCGGAGACTCAAACGACATTGTTGTCGAAACAGGCAGCGGCGCATATCCGCGCGCGCGGCGAATCACGAGCTCGCGTCCCATCATGACCCGCACGACAGAGTCATCCACGTGCCGGACGATCGGCCTGTTATGGACAAGAAAAATATCCGCGACACCCTGAAGCCGGGTGAGTGCTTCCCGCTCATCGATGCACATCGGCTCGTCCGAAATATTCCCGCTTGTTGCGACGACGGGGAATCCAAGCTCTCGCATCAGCAAATAATGAAACGGGGAATACGGAAGCATAATGCCGAGATTTGGATTGTTCGGCGCGACGGAAGGAGCGATGAGAAATTTACGATTTGCGATTTGCGATTGACGATTGAGCAGAACAATTGGGGATTCAGGTGATACCAGCAGCCTCTCTTCCAATTTTGATACTTCACATTCACTTTTCACGCTATCGAACGAGGGGAACATCAACGCAAACGGCTTCTCTTCCCGGTGTTTTCTTTGACGAAGCGATACAACAGCCTGCTCGTTTTCTGCATCGACCATCAGATGGAATCCGCCGACACCCTTGACGGCGACAATCTTTCCGGAACGGATCGCGTCTGCGGCACCCAGGACCGCATCGCCGCGAGACGATAGAATTTTTCCTGCTGCGTCCCACAATTCCAAATGCGGTCCGCACACTGGGCACGCGTTTGGCTGCGCGTGGAATCTCCGGTCTGCAGGATTCTCATATTCCTTCCGGCATTCCGGGCACATTGCGAAAGCCTTCATCGTCGTGTTAGGACGGTCATACGGTAACGATTCGATGATGGAGAATCGGGGCCCGCAGTTCGTGCAGTTGGTAAACGGGTAACGGTACATTCTATTCGATGGGTCGTCAATATCATGGAGGCAGTCCGGGCACGTTGCAATGTCAGGAAGAACATATGCGGACGATTCGCCGGAGTGATCGCTTTCCCGGATATTAAAATCTTCGTATCCGACGGCGTCGAGAAACGAAGGATCGAGGCTTTGAATAGATGAGAGAGGGGGCTTTTCTTTTTCGATTCGAATCAAGAATTCTTCGAGCACATATTTCTCTCCCTCGACTTCCAGGAATACACCCTGAGGAGAATTCGCTACCCATCCGGTCAAACGCAGTTCCGTTGCGAGCCTGTAGATGAACGGCCGGAATCCGACTCCCTGCACGGCCCCCCGAATGGCGATATGTAATCTGGTTCTCATTTTTTCTTCGATGAATTCACTTCCAGCCAATCACACCACGAATCGATTCCTGCCTTCGTCACGCAGGAGGTTTCGAATACCTTGAGCAACGGATTGATGCTCAGCGCATTTCGCTTCAAGTCGTCGATCTTGCAATTCACGTACGGCAAAAGGTCGACCTTGTTGATGATCATCACCGAAGCATTGCGGAACATCGCCGGGTACTTCAGCGGTTTGTCGTCTCCTTCCGTTACACTTGCGACGACGACCTTTACCGCTTCACCGAGGTCGTAATTGGCAGGGCATACCAGGTTGCCGACGTTCTCGATAATAAGCAATTTAATGCGGGGCAAGTCGACAGATGCAAGGGCTTCCCTCACCAGCTGTGCTTCAAGATGGCACCCCCCTTTCGTCACGATCTGAACCGCCGGAACGCCGAGCGCCGATATGCGCTGCGCATCGAGGTCCGTTTGCACGTCCCCTTCAATCACTGCAACGCTGATCTTGTTCTTTATTTTGGAAAGCGTTCGTTCAAGGAGGCTTGTCTTGCCGGAACCCGGCGAGCTTACAATGTTGATAGCAAAAATTCCGTAGCGTGAAAAAACGTCGCGGTTTTGGCCGGCAACTTCGTCGTTCTTTTCCAGGACTTTTCGTTCGATCGTTATGACACTCATGTAATCAGTTCCTTCTCGTCGATCAGCTCGATCGCGGTGACCAGAAGCTCGTTTCCCGATATCATTTTCACATCGTTTCCGTTGCAGAACGAACAGAGGAGGATCTCGCCGCCATTCGCCGATTTTTTTCCGCACGAATTGCATTTCACGACAAACGGCACGCGCTCGATCTCTAAGACAGACCCCTCCATCTCTGTCCCCGCGATAACGGCGTTGAAACAAAACTCCAAAGAGTCGCGTACTATCCCGGCACCTTCGCCAACTCTGATCCTGATGGATTTCACCCTGTGGGATGCTCCTCCGGGAAGATGTTCTTTCGCTATCTCTAGAATGTTTTGTGCGATTGAAAGCTCGTGCATTGCAAACACCTCATCAGTCAACTTCATAGGCATATCATTCAAGTACTATGCCGTTGAAAATGACGAAATTCTCTACACATTTTGCCCAAATTATTCCAAATAATGAGAATTAACAGGAGGGTTTCGCAACGATAGAAAAAGGAGGCGAGAGAAATATTAGTTCAGTTTGAATGAAGTATTCATTTCTTTTTGGTGGGTCTGCTGAAAGAACGCCGCAATGAGATCAACTGTTTTTGTTGCTCGTTCTTTCACATTCGGGGACAACGTCGTTCCGAATTCAAATGTCTCCCCGCGCACCGTATAAACGGAGAGGTTGATTTGGAATGCGAACATCTCATTCGCAATCTGTTGAAGAAGCTCGGGAGTAACATTATGGTTTGAGGATGGAAAATGTTCGGGCGGCGGAATGTTCTTTCGCACGGATATCGGCTCGCCGTCAGCGGAGGCGTCAACTATGATGACCGTGTCGTACGGCCCGAAATCTGCGGCTAGTTCCGGAGATAATTGGTGGCAGGTTTTGACATCGACATCCGGAAGATGAAGGTCAGCAAGATGGTCGGCGATCCACACGCCCACGCCGTCATCCGAACGGAGCGTATTGCCGTATCCGATGACGAGCGCCTTCCTCATCTCCGTATCTCGTCAATGATATCGTTGCTCGAGTTGATGAGTTGGACCTGCAGAGGCATCTGGCCGATGGCATGCGTCGAGCAGGACAAACAGGGGTCGTAGCATCGAATGCCCGCTTCGATGCGGTTCAATATGCCTTCAGTAATTTTCTTCCCGTCGACATATCTCATGGCGATCTGTTTGACCGTTCGATTCATCGCCAGATTATTCTGTGCGGTGGCGATAACAAGATTCACTTTTTGTATGACACCGTCGTCGTTGACCCAATAGTGATGGAAGAGCGTTCCGCGGGGGGCTTCGCTTGCGCCGACGCCTTCATTGCGATTGATCTCCGCTTTGGACCGGATATGGGTACCAAGAATTGCAGGATCTTTCAGCAGCATCTCGATCTTTTCGACCGAAAAGAGAAGCTCAATGAGACGGGCATAGTGGAAATAGAACGAGTTGTTCACGACGCCCCTGTCGCCAGCGAGCGATTTGAACATCACTCGTTCGGCTTCGGCAAGCGGCGTGTCGATGTAATCGCAAATGTTCACCCGAGCCAGCGGACCGACACGGTACATCCCCTCGGGGTAACCGAGAGGTTTGTAATACGGAAATTTCAAATATGACCATTGCTCCGTCGCTTCGCCGAAAAATTCACGGTACCGACGGGGGTCTATTTTATCAGCAATGGTATTGCCGGCGGCATCCATGACGCGGAGCAGGCCGTCGTAGTACTCAAGACCTCCGTCTTTTGCGACAAGCCCGACAAAGAGCGAACGGAAGTTGCCGAAGTTCGGGATGTCTTTATTGAACTTGGAATGGATTTTCTTCAGCTCCGAGAGAGCGAGGAGCGCAGTTTCTTTCGCTTCTGGAATCCAGTTCAGCAGATAGTCTTTTTTTGATGCTTCGAACGGTTCACGCACTCCGCCGGCCACCGCCCACGGAGTATGGATTTTTCTCCCGCCCAGGACTTCAATAATTTCCTGTCCGAATTTTCGCAAGCGGATCCCCCGTTTCGCAAAATCCTTATGCTGGTCCAACAATCCAAAGATATTGCGCTTACCCGGTTCGGCATCGAAGCCAAGCAAGAAATCCGGCGATGAAAGATGGAAGAAACTGAGGGCGTGCGATTGCATCCACTGTGCAAGGGTAATGATCCGGCGGAGTTTTTCGGCGGTCTCTGGAATTTCGATCGCGAGGATGTCATCGCCCGCTTTCGCCGAGGTGATCAAATGGCTCGTCGGGCAAATTCCGCAAATACGCGAAGTGATGCCAGCCATTTCCGACATCAGGCGGCCTTCACAAAATTTTTCAAATCCACGAAACTCATTCACGTGAAAACGCGCATCTTCAACAATACCCTGATCATCGAGATGGATCGTAATTTTCGCGTGCCCTTCGATTCGTGTAACCGGCGATATTGTAATAGTCTGAGACATACGCTGTTTTAACCTTTACCCTTCATTTGTAACAAAACTATTTCATGTATTCTATGTTTTTTCCTGCCGCCAGCTCTCAGCCGTACCGTAGATACAGAGGAGAGAAGGCCGGCATTCTTCCCTGGAGCAACTCGTTCACGGCAAACCAGATTTCATCTGCCGTCGGCGGGCATCCGTGAAGAAAAGCATCGACCTTGATCAGTTCGTGAAGCGGCCGCGCTTTCGGCATCAGCTCCGCAATTGTCGGATAGTCGCGAGGAATTTGCGGGGTGATGTCTGCCAGTTCCACATACGCTCGATGGAGCACCTTTTCAACATCGAAAGGGTTGCGCATCGCTGTTACGTTGCCGGTAACGGCGCAATCTCCGAATGACACGACGCATTTGGAATTCTGGCTGATGAGTTTCGCGAACTCCTCGTGTTCCACGTTCGCGACCGCTCCCTCAACAAGAGTCACATCAACGTCGTGCGGGAATTCCTTGATGTCCGCGATTGGAGAATACACCAGCTCGATTTTGTCGGCCAGTTCAATAAGCCTCTCATCCAGGTCGAGAAACGACATATGGCATCCGGAACATCCGCCGAGCCACACTGTTGCAACTTTTGGTTTCATAAATGTGTTTTCGTTTTCTATTTCTTGTTTATTATAGAGAAGCGAATGGCCGCTTATTCGTCGTCGCTTTCAACATTGATCCATTCTTTTTTCTGGCGCGCGGTGACAATATACTTGAGAAAATTTCTGTCTTTTTTCATTTCAGAAACAGAAGACCCCTTTTCAAACAAGGAACCGGTCGGGCAGACAAGGACGCACTTCCCGCATGAGGTGCAGGCATCCACCTCGCCCCAGGGTTGATTCAACCCGGCAACGATTTCACAGCTGACACCGCGATAGGCAATATCCCATACGTGCGCTCCTTCTACCTCGTGACAAACCCGAACGCACCGGGTACACAGGATGCATCGGTTACGGTCGATGACGAAGTCCTTGTGGGATGCATCGAGTGACTTGTTCGGATACAGGTACGGGAAACGGACATACGTGAGGCCTGTTTCATACGCCAGATTCTGAAGTTCGCAGTTGCCGTTGACGACACACACTGCGCATTGGTGGTTGCCCTCGGACGCGAGAAGCTCGATGATCGTGCGGCGGTATTTTTTTAGCGCTTCAGTGCTCGTCCGGACAGTCATTCCCTCCTGCGGACGGGTTGTGCAGGCCGGAAAAAGCTTCGTTGAGCCTTCGATCTCGACCAGGCATAAACGGCATGCACCGACATCCGATAATCCTTCCAGGTGACACAGAGTCGGGATATGGATCTTATGTTGGCGAGCGATGGTGAGGATAGAATCGCTGTCGTTAGCGCTTAGTTGTTCGCCGTCGATCGTTAAAGTGATAATTGCCATGAAAAATTCCTGTTACGTGTGAATGCTTTCGCCTTTTGCAGCCCCAGAAGAAACAAATGTTATGGGATCGATGAGCACGCGATCATATTCCTTATGAAAATAACGGAGCGTGGAGATTACCGGATTGGGTGCATTTTGACCTAATCCGCACAAGCTCGTTTTCATAACCATCGCACAAAGTTCTTCAAGCAGCGCGACATCGTCCTTTGTAGCTTCCCCTTTGGAAATCTTGTCAAGCAATCCGTGAATGTGCACCGTCCCCACGCGGCACGGAATGCATTTGCCGCACGATTCGTCTTTGCAGAACTCCATAAAATATTTCGCAACTTCGACCATGTTTGACGTCGAATCCATCACGATCATTCCGCCGCTTCCCATTATGGAGCCGACAGTCGCGAGAGATTCGTAATCAACCGGGAGGTCCAAATATTCTTTCGGAATACAGCCTCCTGATGGCCCGCCTGTTTGAGCTGCTTTGAATTCCGTACCGTCCAGCGTTCCGCCGCCGATGTCGAAAATTACTTTGCGGAGCGGAATACCCATCGGGACTTCGATCAGCCCGGTGTTCTTAATATTCCCGGCGAGTGCAAATACTTTCGTGCCAGCGCTCTTCGGCGTGCCGATGGAAGCGAACCATGCACTCCCGCGAACGATGATCGGAGCGATGTTCGCATAGGTCTCGACGTTGTTGATAAGAGTAGGCATCCCCCATAAGCCTCTCTCCGACGGGTATGGAGGCCGGGGTCTGGGTCTTCCCCTGCGCCCTTCGATCGACCGAAGCAACGCTGTCTCTTCACCGCATACAAATGCTCCTGCACCGATACGTAAATCTATCCTAAAATTGAACTGAGACTCAAAAATTCTGTTTCCGAGAAGGCCCAGGCGCTCGGCCTGCTTTATGGCTAATTTTAGCCGCTCAATTGCAAGCGGGTACTCTGCGCGGATGTAAATAAAGCCTTGATTCGCGCCTATGGCATAGCCTGCGATCGCCATCCCTTCAAGAATTCTGTGCGGATCGCCCTCGAGGACACTGCGGTCCATGAATGCGCCGGGATCTCCTTCGTCGGCATTGCAGATAACATATTTCTGTTCGCTTTTCGCCTTGTGGACGATACCCCATTTTAATCCCGTAGGATAGCCTGCACCGCCTCTGCCGCGCAACCCGCTCTTCCTGATTTCTTCGATCACCTCGGTCGGCTGCAATTCGGTGAGTGCCTTTGCAAGGGCGTCGTAACCGCCCACAGCGATGTATTCTTCGATACTCTCGGCATTGATCTTGCCGCAATTTTCGAGAACGATCTTCAGTTGAGATGAAAAGAAAGGAGAAGCTGTGTCAACGAGGTTTTCCTTGACCTTTGTTCCCTTGAGAATATGTTCTTCCACTATTCTCTTCGCAGCAACTTCATCGACGCGTTGATAGAGCGTTTCATCGGACTGAAGTTTTACGAGCGGCCCTTCACCGCATAATCCCATACAACCCGTCCCGAGCACTTCACCATCGAGTCCTTTTTCCTTCAGTGATTTCGTCAACGCCGCTTTCGTTGCATCTGCGCCGCACGAATTGCACCCGGCTGCCGAGCAATACATTATTCGGTTTTTGTGTTCCTGCTGGCGTGCTTTTTCTTTTTCCGCCAATTCCCGGAGTTCTTCTACTGTCATGCCGTCACCTGTTCGGTTTCTAACTGCCATTGTTTGATCCGCAGGACTGCATTCTCCGGCGTCAATTTCCCCGCTACATTATCGTCAAGGACTGCGACCGGAGCCAGACCGCACGAGCCAACGCAGCGTGCTTGAATAAGAGAGATCTTATTATCCGCTGTGGTTTCTCCAAGCTTGCATTTGCAGTGTTCTTCAACGGACTTTTGAATTACGGCTGCCCCTTTTACATAACAGGCAGTTCCCATGCAAAGCACGAACGTATGTTCGCCTTTTGGTTTCAACCTGAAGAAGTGGTAAAACGTCGCTACACCATACACAGTACTGAGCGGCAGTTTTAGCGACCGGGCGATGTAGACAAGAAGATCGTTTTCAAGGAAACCGAAGATACCCTGTGCCGCGTGCAACACCTCGATGAGCGCATCGCCGCGGGAATGATTTTTTGTGATGGAGCGGTCAAGCAGCTTAAATCGATTGTCGCCGCTTGGGTGTCCGTTTTTTGTTGGAGTGGGTTGTTGAGACATGAAATTAAAAATGTTTTGGTTGCGTCGAAAACTTCCGCGGGAGTGAATCTCAGCGTAGACAAAAGCATTGAGGAGGTATTTCTTCCAGCCCTCAAACCCATGCCGCATAAGGCCGCAATAGAAGCAGTATCAAATCAGGATAGCTAAACGCAAGCATCATACCAGAAAAATTTGCCCAAAGCGAAATATCTGCAAGGAATCGAAATGACAATTCCCACTTCTGAGAGTCGAGTACTCCATTTTCTGCGAAAACTCATCTGTATGAGCGAAGAATTAGTCAACATTGAGAAACTCTACAGCAGCATCAGATGAAGCGCGAAGTTCTCTGACGAGATTGTAGCGTTCGGAGGGAACAGAAGTTCTTTCCATGATTGAGGCCCGAGGTTGCGAGCGAACATCGTTTCTTCTGCTCTGGGCTTCAAACGATGTTCGATGTTTCAAGTTCGTCCAGCTTTCGGTGAACTCGGCGGCCGATCGATTTTCTTCATCCTCGATCGCACCCCCGCGTACGCCAAGTCCGACGATTGCATCACGTACTTCCGCATGCGGTGATGAGATCATCAAAATCACTACAACCAGAGATTTACGATTGACGCGTGAACAATGGCATGCGATTCATCCGAATGAACACCGATCTGCGCGAGATGTGCCGGCAGGAATTGCCCTTCCCGCCTATCTTAAATCTTTTCGAACTTCTCCTGCTTCTCGTGACATTCCGGACATTCCGTTGCTGCGTTTGACGTGATGACGTACCCGCAGCATGGGCAGACATAATATTGCACCCTTGCGATGTATCCGCTTCTATCCACAGCATCTTTGAAAAGAACGGCATTCCATGTATCTACGTTCAGCGCGTGCCCGAACGATTCCGCGGCCTGCAGAAATTTTTCGGCTTTGGCTGTGCGCGATAAATTAGGATACATCGAATCGGATTCAAGCGATTCGTCGCTCAACGCCATACGGAGTGTTTGCATAACGGTGCCGACAATAATGGAATCCGGAGAATACGGAATTACATCGACGCCCTTGCTCCGCAGCAGCGTTGCGGCCATTTCCGCATGAATGTCTTCTGAGCGAGAAACGGCTTTGTACAAATTGGCAATTGCGCTAAAGCGGTTATTCTCGGCGTTCTTCGAAAAAAGCGCATACTCTCTGCTTATCCTCATTTCCCGGTTGAATGCTGTCTGCAAATTCTGAAGCGTGGCTTCGGGCTTCATGCCTTTCGCGTCATTCTTCTTGCAGCCGGGGGAAAAAACGGAAATCAAGCAAAACAAAAAAAAGATCAGGAGTAGAGTTGGAAATTCGTACTGAGATTTCTTGGGAAGGAAATATCTGTTTGCATTCATTTTGAACCCTCCATTGGTGAAGAGCTTCCGATGATACTCTGACGAGTCAGAAAGAAGCATGCCGGGGAGGCATGCTTTCAAAGGAATGAATTGAGAAAAAACATATTTTGAATTTCAGTGATCAAAGCGGGAGATTGCTCCCGCCGATCAACCGAACTACACTTTACAGTACGCAACCTTCATTCCATAAAAAGACCCTTTAACCCGCCGGCAACAGGACTTTTGCATCTTTCTTTTCTCAATTATTAAAAAAGGATCTTTTGGATTATTAGGATTTAAAAAAAGCTCCGACTGGTTGTACCAATCAGAGCCTTTTACAGTGCAAGAGGCGGAAAACGAAACTAGAAGCTATCTCAAAAACTCCAATAAATGTCATTCTGTCCCAAGGGGATCCCCTCGGGAAACGGAGCGAAGCAAAGAATCCATGACAATCATGCATTGTGAATCTACGAGGCTTCACTGTCGTGGATGCTTCTCCCGCCAAAATGCGGCGGGATCAGCATGACATTTACAAATGCAATCTACATCGAAACCATTTTTGAGAGGCTTCTAAATAAGATCCTTCTTATGTTTCAAAAGTTGCTTTGCATGCCAACCCTGGACTTCAAACCATTGAGGTGAGTTCGAAGTCTGCAGCAAGTACTTATCCTTGTCCTTAACCTCTGAAAAACGGAGCTGGACATCCACTATATTGATCGTTGCTGAGATTTTTGGGGCGGGCGTAATTGCCGAATCGACGAAATCGTCGGCATCGATGCGGGACAGCGCTGTCAGCAGCGACGTCACCTCGGCTGCTTTGGGTTTGTTTTCGCCGATCATCCAGACGCTGTCGTGCAAGGCAAGGGAATAACTTTCTCCCGGGTATTGATAAGAAATCGTTTTGATGGTTTCCTTCGGAACGTTCAGAACTGTCTTGTCACGCAGATCTTTTACTCCTTTGTTGATAACAAGAGCCAGCGATCCTTCGACGACGGCGACATCATTCGACTCCTCTTTGCGGACATACGTTTCGGCAAAATTTTGCCCTCGTTTTCCGACCACGATCGCCGCATGTTCCTGTCCTCCCTGAAAAATTTTCACGAGAGTTCCAGTTGAATCTACCTGGAATATCGGACGCTTCTCCGGATTGCTGGAGACAATTTCTTTCACGGTCAGATTTTTCAGCTGGTGGATCATTGCAGTTACGCTTGACTGATTCGCTCGATAGTCAATCGGCGCGATCAGGAACCACTCGTCTCCTTTTTTCGCCAACACCATCTTGTTTGCCGGCGACGTGATCTCAATTTTATCGACAGCGAGAGAATCAACAACCAGCAGGAGTTGAGAATTCGCCATGGAAATATCTGTCTCTCCCGGCCGGTTCATCAAGAAATATGCTATCACCACCAAGACCGCAAGAACGCCAACGAGTATATAGAGATTCTTTTTCATGCCAATCGAATGAGATGTCATAATGAAGCTTCCATTGCTTTTTTACGCGCGAGGCGCCTCCGCCATCGAGCGAGGCCGTACCCGATAACAGCAACCGGCGGCAGGAGGAGGTCGCCGTATTTCAGTATTTTCTTTGAGCTGTCTGAAATCTGATCGAGGGGAGGTATTGCGACATTTTTCGACCTGATCGTAATCAACCCGGCGTCGTCCGCAAGATAGTCGACCATGTTCACAAAGAAAGTCAAATTGCCGGGGTTCCTGGAAAAATCGTCTTTCATAAAATCACCATCCCCGACGGCAATGATGCGCGATTCGGGACTCGAGAGGAGCGGAGTCGACGAGCCGACGATTCCCGGCATTGGCTTGTCAGCATAAAAACTTTTGAAAGATCCTTCGACGACTGCTGCCAATGGAATGCTTGACTCTCCAAGCTCCTCTGCAGTATAGCGGTGGAATGCGTCGATCATGAGAAAGCCTGATTGACGCCCGCTTCTTTTTGATGACGTTATCAAAACCTGTTCTTTCAAACCCTTCGGGCCGGCAAGACTCGTATCAAGGGAGCTTGCGAAATAAAAGATAACGTTCTGCAGGTCCTTGACAATCAGGTTGTTCTTGTTGAAGCCGGATGCCATCGGCATGTACGGAAACGGCACCTGACTCTGCATTGTGAAACCCGCCTGCTGCTGAACAACATTAACGCTGGCGCATTGCGCGTCGCGCACGAGGTCATTGTTGATATGCGCTCCGTACTGCGCGAGCTGGTCGTCCAGATTAAGGTCCAACGGCTGGGCGTACTGCGACTGGAGGCTTGCATTTTCTTTGTTGAGAAGGAATGCGATCTTGCCCCCATGCATCAGATATTGGTCAAGTGGGTACTTCGATGAGTCGTCAAATTTTTTTTGCGGGGCGATCACCAGCAGCGCTGCGAGATCGGCCGGTATGCTCCCTGTCCCCGGCAGGTTCACCGGCACAAGTTCATACTGTGATGAAAGAGTTTGGTCTGCCTGTTTCATCGACGAAAGATCCGCCTCGTCGTGACCGAGCGTGTAGCCGATGCGTTTCTTCTGTCGCGTGGTCAATCGTTTCAGCGCGCTGCTGATGTCGTATTCCAGCGAACCAAGGTTTTGAATGACGGGCAGCGTTTCCTTCTTGTCTTCGTACATCATGACGAGGCCGAGGTAGGCGCGCTTTACTTCGAACTTATCTTCCTTCACCACCTGCACGTCGACGGGAGGAATTCCCTGCTGCTGTGCCTCCTGTTCCCCCTTCTCTCCTTCCGGATTCACAAATTCGTACTGCAGATTGCCGCCGGCATAGGCTTTATACTCGTTCAGGATGTCCAGCACTTCGCGACGATTGTTGTTGTACGGCGACGGAAGGTCCTCCGTAAAATACGCCCGCACCGTCACCCTGTCGTCGAAAGACCTGACGAGTTTTTTGCTCGCCTCCGAAAGAGTGTAGACCTTTTGTTTTGTGAGGTCAAGCCGATCGAAAACGCGGATCGAAATGATGTTTATCGCTACAAGAATGCCGAGCACCAAAAGGGCCCGCAGGATTGCCTGATTTCGTTTTGTGTTCATTATCGTCTATACCGTTTCAGTATCCGAATTTCAAATTGTCTACCAGTTTCTCCGCTGCAGCGAACCGACGGAAAGCAGCAGCGTAAATCCGAGCATCGAGAAGAAATAAATGATGTCCCGAGTATCGATCACTCCACGCGCGATATTTGAAAGATGATAGTCGATCCCGAGAAATTCGACCGTCGTCGTCATCCATTCCGGCACGTAAAACAACACCTTGTCGAGCATGTAGATCGCGAAAACGAAAACGAATCCGAGAATAAATGCAACGACCTGGTTATCCGTTAAACTCGACGCGAATAATCCGATCGCGACATAGACGCCGGCCATGAGCATCAATCCGAAATATCCGCCGACAACCGGACCGTTGTCGATCCCGCCGAGGAATGCGATAGTAACATAATAGAGCAGCGTCGGAAGAAGTGCGATTCCGACGAGCGCCCATGCGGCGAAGAATTTTCCAAGGACGATCTCGGAATCTGAAAGAGGCTTCGTCGTCAGAAGTTCAATCGTGCCGTTCTTTTTTTCCTCGGACAGCAGCCGCATCGTTATCGCCGGAATGATGAAGAGGAAAACGGCAGGAACGACCTCAAACATCGTGCGCATCGATGCAACGTTCATCAAAAACAGGTTGGACGTGAAAAACCATCCGACGATCGCCAAAAAAACAACGATCACGACATAGGCGACCGCCGAATTAAAGTATGAACGCAATTCCTTCCGGAAGATCGGTCCGACGTTCGAATACTCACTCAGCAGTTTTTTGAAATTGAATTGCATGGTTTGTTAACGTAGGGTTTAGGTGTTGGGTTTTAGGTTTGGGATCGGATTACTGCATACTCTTTACTGTTTACTCTTTACTGTTTACTGCTTACTGTCTACTCCCTACCGGTATGACAAACTTTAATGCTGTATGCGTTGCAGAAAATCCGACCACTTTTGTGTCGACAAGTCCTGCCTTTTTCCCGGCAGCCATGACCTCGGTGTCTTTCACCCTGGCGTTTTTTCCTTTCAGCGATACTATCCAGAGTGCACCGTTATTTTTGAGATACTGTTTCAGACTTTTGAGCTTCGAGAGTTCTTTTTTGCTGTCCGCAGCGTAGAAGATAAAGTCTGATTCCTTTTGCAGATCCTTCACTGAGACGTTGTCCGTTTTCGCCTTTAACTGGTCGAGAAACATTTGGTCCATCACGCCATCCACACTGACCCGAGAGTCTTCCGTAACGCCGAGTTTGTCCAAAACGGACTTTGGATGCAAAATTTTTTCCTGCCACGTTTCGGCTTTTTGGTCGATAACAAATGTCGCCGTGCCGCCATGGAAGACAACGTTCAGCTCACCATCGGTCGCTTCGACCGATTTCATTTTATTGAATGGGATCGTCAGCGGGTGTTCACCCCGGAAGATCAATTCGTTAGTTTCAAGGAGCGCCTTTCCCTTGAACACTTTTCCGCCGATTTTCATCAAGCAGTGTATTTCCGATCCCATACTCGTGTCCTTCAACAGATGATTCTGATCAGTTCACTGTTGTGAGCTTGTGGAATACTTCTTCCAGGCTCGTCGCCTCCCGGTGTATTTCAAGCAATATCCATTTATCGTTTACTGCTAAACGGAAGATATCCTCACGGATATCCGACCCCTTCGCCGCCGTAATGAGGAGCCGATGAATTCCTGACGAGGGGTTTTGATACTGCACGTTTTCAACATAGGCGAGAGCTTTTACTTTTGGGAAAATATCAGCCATGCCGTTTTCGACGTCGGCCTTCAGTTCAATGGAAATAATATCGGAACCGCGGAATTCGTGCTGCAGCTGGTCGGGAGTTCCGTCTGCCGCGATCTTTCCGTCGTTGATTATGATCACTCTGTCGCAGGTGGCCTGCACTTCGGAAAGTATATGAGTCGAGAGAATCACAGTCTTTGCGCTGCCGAGTTTGCGGATGAGATTTCTGATCTCGACGATCTGGTTTGGGTCGAGGCCGCTCGTCGGTTCATCAAGGATAAGAACCTCGGGGTCATGGATCATCGCCTGCGCCAAACCGACACGCTGGCGGTACCCCTTGGACAACTCACCGATATCTTTGTGCCGGACATCTGACAGCCCGCAGACATCAACCATCTCCCGCAGCCGCTGCCTGATCTGGGTCTTCCCCATTTTGTGGAGTTGGGCGGAATACTCCAGATATTCTAAAACATTCATGTCGAGATAGAGAGGATTCAACTCCGGCAGGTATCCGATCTTGCGGCGCACTTCCATTGACATGTTGGCGATATCGCAATCATTGACCGTTACCGTCCCCGCACTCGGCGGCATGTAACAGGTGATGATCTTCATGGTCGTCGTTTTGCCGGCGCCGTTTGGTCCGAGGAATCCGAGGATCTCTCCCGTTTTCACGTCGAACGAAAGATCGTCGATCGCTTTTTCGTCTCCGTACAGCTTTGTTAGATTGCGGACTGTAATGGACATTTTTCTTCTACAGAATATTATGTCGGATAAAATGAAGTGGTCGTTAGAGAGAAGAAGTCGAAACTTTATTAAACGGACTTTTCTGTTTATATCAATCTATTTGGACGAACGTATAAATAATTTTGTTCCCTGCAGACGTGTTATCCTCCGAAATTAATGGCAATAAAAATAGTAAAAAATACAGCCCTAGTCAATGTCCTTTTAACAGAGACAAAAAATTGAGAGGATGAGAAACAATTTTGGCGGGATACGATTCCGTTCCATGTCCCTCCGTTTTTCCTGTGATATTTATATTGGGGTCAACAGCATCCGGCACCTGGCCAGCGCCGGCTTCAACCTATTATTTAACGTGCCCACGAGCCTTCTTTTCAAGTATGGCGTTTTTTGAAGTTTCTCTTTAACATCTCCGTCGAACATATCCGCACATAATTGAAGCCGGCGTATTTGCTGCGGATCATCAATCCGCAAAATATGTCAGCACCCTAAAGGGTGAAAATTCTTAAAGATTTTTGAAAATAGATTCTCCATAACGGCATGATCCCGGATATATATATGCATATGAGACATCCCAATCAACGAACAGTGTGTTTCTCAGAGGAGATAGAAGCGCTCGGGACCAGATGGGAAGCCGCTGTGTCGAAAGAATTGTGCAAGTCGCCGGCCACTGGGGGAGAGCGGCTACGGCTTGCACAATTCGATTGGGAAGTTTAATCCTCAAGAAATAGGGGGAGAAGCGGCAAGTCCTTTTGTTTTGAATGAAGTTCGTTCTGTCATACCGGATAGAAACGGCCAAGGTAGTGCCAATGTTATTTACTTTCTCAAAGAGTATATCTTTCCCTGCAGGGAGAGTTTAACCAATCAATCTGCAGAGATTTCCTTCCTAGATCGATCGGAATAACCTAGCTTCCTTTTGTTTCTTTGATTTCCGTTTCGTACAATTGACCTAACTCAGGCGAGCCTACATCGAATATTCAATTCTGCAATTTCCCGTGGGTTTCCGTTTTCAATATAGCCCATCCAAACAGCCAACAAAAGCCGCTCCGCTACTCGACTTTCGAATTCGAATTCCCGTTTGATTGATAAAAAGGTAAACAAGATGAGAATCAATATTACGATGCATTCTCTTCGAAAAGCACTTCTTATTGGTTTGTTACTATCTGGGCACTATTGCCATGCCCAATCCGCTCTGGACGATACTGCTACGGCGGAAGCCCTTGTAAAGAAGGCGATGGAATACAATGTTCAAATTGAATATGACAGTTCTATCATATGTCTCCATGCTGCTGCGAAAATCTTTTTAGCAACAGAGTGCTGGGAACGGTATGTTCATTGTTTAAACATTGAAGCCGATTGCCTGTCAAGGGAGGCTGCTCTCGACTCGATGGAAGTTGTTTTACAGAAGGCAAAAGAGATAGAGAAAGAAAGGTTGGAGCCGGACAATCTCGAGTGTGCCCTTACATTGAGCATTGCTGGTCTTTTAGATATCTATAAGGAAAGGTTTAATCTAGCAATCAAGAGAATATTTGCCGGAAAAACAATTCGTGAGAAAAAACTGGGGGGACATCATAAGCTCGTTGCTGCCAACAATTACCTGTTGGGAATTGCATATCTAAAAAAAGGAGATTACGACAAGGCCCTTCAACCGTTAACCGAAGCTCTGGAGGTGTACAATGGCTTAAATGACAGCGATCAATTTAATCGAATAATAACTCTTTCTGGGATTGGGCTCGTATATCTCTTGAGAAATGATCTTGATATTGCTTTGAGCTACTTGACCAGAGCAGACTCATTGTGTGGCAACGATGAACGGAAATATGTAACCGTACATGCTGATTGTGAGAATTACATTGGCTGGGTTTGCATGGAAAAGGGCGAGAACGGTCACGCAATCTTACATCTTACTAAAGCGATTGAGATATATCGTAAACTTTTCGGTGACAATTATTTTTCACTTATGAGTTGCTATTCTGAATTGGGGTCAGCATTCAAAGCAATAGGAGATTTTGACAAATCGATAGAATACTATGACAAAGTAATGACGATGGGCAAACAAGTGATGGGTAAAGATCATCAACACCTGGCCCATTTAACCAGAGGGTTATGTTCTGTCTATGCGGATAAGGATCAGCTTGACAATGCTATCCAGTATTCCAAAAAGGCTCTAACAATCCATCAAAAAGCCGTTGGAAGCAAACATCCGGAACTCGCCTACACCTACGAAATAATAGGCAATATTTGCATAAAGCGACATGAATATTCTATTGCTTTGAAGAACTTCCAAAAAGCGCTCGAATTACGATCTCAACTAAAAAAATCAAACGACCGAAACGACATTGCCAATCTCTACTCGGAAATCGGGTCAGTCTATTCAGCAATGAAGAATTACAATCGAGCTCTCGACTACTTTAACCAAGCTCTTCTCCTTCATAACGCCCTTCCTGAGCCGAATCGACCACAGCGGGCTGCAACCTTAAAGGGCATCGGAGACGTTTATGCTCACCAAAACAAGCCCTCCATTTCTTTACGATATTACCAGCAGGCAATAATAACTCTCGTGCCGGAATTTATAGATTCATCAATTTATGCAAACCCGACACAAAGTAATATCTCCAATGGTAAAGATCTCGTAGAAATTCTTTCGGCAAAAGCCGGGTCGCTGGAAAAATACTATTCATCCAAGTCTCATGCCCTCCGAGATCTTCAAGCAGCGCTTGCAACGTACGAATGCGCCGCTAACACGCTCAATCTGTTGAGAAAGAAGATTACGACTGAAGGATCTAAGCTCTTTCTTGAAGAGCAAAGCTACGCCCTGCACGAAAATGCGATCCGCGTGAGCATGAAGCTATTCAACGCTACAAAGGAACCGTGCTACAAAGAATCGGCGTTCTTTTTCGCAGAAAATAGCAAAGCTAATGTGCTGCTCGACGGCCTCTTTGATTCCGAGGCAAAACAATTTGCAAGCATTCCGGATTCAATCATTGAAAAAGAGAGAATATTAAAAATCGACCTTGTCAATAATGAAACTCAGCTTCAAAAGGAAAGAGACAAAAAGGAAGCGAAGGATAGTGCACAAATTATCGCACTCCAGGATAAATGTTTCGCTCTCAACAATGAAGCGCAAAGTTTGTCGGCTCTTCTTGAAAATACCTACCCGCGATATTACGAATTGAAGTACAAACAGCATTCGGCAACGCTCAACGAGATTCAAAATGCACTCGATGACAGAACGGGGGTCATTGAATATTGTGTCGGCCAACATTCAATGACAACCTTTGTCATTACGAATTCGTCGTTTAACGTTCTGACTATCCCAACCCCGCCACATTTTAGCGAGCTAACAACCAGTTTTTATAAAGCTATTAAAACCGTTGATGAAAAGAACTATATCCGGACCGGAGTTAATTTATACGACTTCCTCCTGCGTCCATTGGAAAAGGAAATATTCGATAAAAACAAACTTCTCATTATCCCGGACGGCATTCTATATTATATCCCATTTGAAGCTCTCATCGCCCACAATGTTCCAGACACGAACAGAGCTTGGGATTTCACCAAGCTCGACTATCTCGTGAATCGATATGAGATTTCATATTCTTACTCCTCCTCGTTCTATCTGAATCGTCTTCAACAAAAAGATACCGTAACAGCGAAAAAGCTGAGCTTTGTCGGTTTTGCGCCGGTTTTCAGGGATACCGACAGCAATGGGGTATTTCTTTCAAACAACGCCATCGCATTTAAAAGAGATCCGGCAGCCTTACGCGCCATTACCGTCGATGGTAAAAGGTTCAATGAACTAAAATATTCTGAACGAGAAGTTTCTTTGGTAGCCGAAAACTTCCAGAAGAAAGGAAAGCCGGGAAAGAGTTTCTTGTATGAAAATGCGAGTGAAGAAAATTTCAAGTCGAATGTCGGACAATATTCATGTATACACATCGCAACACACGGATATATCAATGAAGCACATCCGCAGCTCTCAATGCTTCTCTTTTCTCAACCTCAAAACAGCTCGGCGACTGAAGATGGTGTACTATATGCAAATGAGATGTATAATTTAAACTTGAACGCAGACTTGCTTGTCCTAAGCAGTTGCGAAAGTGGTTTGGGAAAACTCGTCAAGGGGGAAGGGGTGATGGCGATAACTCGCGGATTCTTTTATTCCGGTGCACACAATATCATTTACTCTTTGTGGAAAGTATACGATAAGCAAACCAACGATCTGATGACGGAATTCTACGGCAACGTTCTTGAAGGAGAAACATTCTCTTCTGCATTGCGGAAGTCAAAATTGCGACTGATCGCCGACCGGTCAACGGCATTCCCCTCAAAATGGAGCGGGTTTATTCTCGTAGGCAAGTAAGCTTTTATTCACTTCACAAAAAATTTCCCCACGTACAATAGATCCCCTTTGCGCTCGAGCTTCCAATAATACAGACCCGGGTCGAGTTTTTCGGAAAAGAGAAATGTCGACTGTTCCAGGCTTACACTTCTTACCACATTTTCACTGTTCGAAAGAATCGTTATCGTGATCAATCCGGCGTCGTGCATTTTCCATCGAAACAGAATGTCTTGACTCACAACGTCATTATTCTTTGGAGAAACAACAAAAGGCGACTCAGACCGCGATACCGCATTTACAAGGTTTTCCAAATTAGGCGATTCAGAAAAATTGTCTGCGAACAGTTCCCTCCGCTTGATGCGCTCGTCATCACTTATCGACCCTTTTGAGGTATCACGTCTTGCAGTTTGCATCGATACTTTCGAATCGGACAAAACCGTCTCCCCATTATGAACAGATCGGAAGAAATAAAAGATAACGCCGATACTTATGCCGACAAGGAAAATTGCTGCGATACGATAATAGAACGAGAATCGAACGGATGCTGGCGCAACAATGGTGTCAAGATACGGATGCGGTTCTGCCGGTCGGTGTAATGGTTCCTCAACAAGCGAAAGAGCTTCAATAATTTCTGATTTGCATTTTTTACACTCTTCAACATGCTCAACAATTACTCCCGGCAATAAATGCACTTTATTCGCTTGAAGAGCATCAATATAGAGAGCGATTGCTTCCTCGCTTAAATGTGCGTCATCACCCAAAAAACTGTGGGTAGGCATCATACCGGATCCTAACATTCGATCATTCTGATTAAGTCTCTATACATATATATATCACTTTTCAAGCAAAAATGGAGAAAAGAAATCGTCGACAAGAATTTTTAGTGTCTCTTCATTGTGGTTTCTTCGTTGAGGATTTCCGTTCAACAATTCAATAATTTCGTGAATCTTGGAATCAGTCCATTTTCTTATTGCATCGACCGAATTCAATTTGCCTTCATTTCTGTTCATGACGGGGGTCAACGTCCTAAATATTTCCACGTCATCCATCCCGTCAAAATTTATTCCAAATTGCCCCAACAATGTATCGCGGTCCTGAGAACTGCATTCAGGATACCATAGGCGTACGTCTTCGTGAGTAATTGGAATTCTGTAATGCAGTTTCAGACACAGCAGCAGCTTCGGACGTTGACGGTAGTAAAGGCTAAGGATGTTTCTGAACCGCCGAGTCTCTTCCTCAATAAATATATTCTCTTCACCGTGCCCTCGATCGGTAAGAGCGTCAGTGTCCTTTTGTTCTACAGGAATTTCCTTTTTGAATTTGCCATGCTCCTTCACGCAGATATTCCGGACGATAACAGAGAAATACGTTCTAAAAAGTGACTTCCCGTTGTATTGAGTTTGTATCGCGGGCATCTTGACAAGAAGTGTCGATGTGACCTCCTGCACAATGTCATCAAAATCGGATGGTTTGAACATGCCGGCGAGAATGTACTTCTTCACAATAATCTTGACGGTCTCTTGATACTTCAGGATGAGAGCGCCAGGATCGGATTGAAGAAGCTCAATGTCTTTTTCGTTTTCCGTCATTTGGCTATCCATAGTTGATCATCAAAGCACGACACGCCTTGGCCCCCCCTGAACGTCATGTTGAGAATCAATGTCTTAAGATGGTCAGAAGTTGACCGAACGGGGGGAGCGAGAAGAGTAATCCATACTGTGGGCCCTGCAGGACTTGAACCTGCGACCCGCTGATTATGAGTCAGCTGCTCTAACCAACTGAGCTAAGGGCCCGAATAGCTTTAACGCAGGAATTTACCAAAAAATGCGCCGAATATCAACAGAGAATGCAAGGAAGGCAATGCCAATTTGTGTCAGCATTTTCTTCCATGGAAGCTGGTTCGTCGTGCCCGAGGCTCCAAGAATATGCTTGACTTAGAGGCATCGATTGATTAATTTTATATACGAATTGGAGACAACCGGAACGCTTCGAGGTTGCTTTACCTGCCAATTTTTCACCGTGACGTTATTCATTTGATCCAAAAGCTTTTCGAAGGTGAAGGGAGTTTTACGCATGAGTAAAACAAAGTACGTAGTGCATTTTTGTGTTTCCTGTAACAAAGAGGCCAAAATGGCCATTGTGGGGTCGATGGAGGGCGAGGGGAACAAGGTCTGGTACCGGTGCACCCGATGCCACCACAGCACGATGATCGATACCTTAAAAAGCCCGTCAGAAAACAACGTCATAAAATTCAGCAAAGAAGACTGCATCAGCTATTCACCGGAACGAAGCTATACGGTCGGAGAATTGATTTACCATTCCGACTGGGACGATATGGGAAAGGTTACTGCGAAGGAAAAAACTTCGAGCGGCGGACGAGCCATCCTGGTGACGTTCGAAAAGCTCGGGTCGCGTCGTTTGATCGAGAACCTGCCGGCAGAGTAAATTGCTACAGTTGATCTTAGTGCAAATTCGAGGAGGTGATTGTTTTTGGTCGGCATAGTTGTCAATGAAAATGAACCGATCGACCGTGCTCTCAAGCGATTCAAGAAAAAATATGAGCGGTCGGGCGTCTTGAAGGAATTCAAAAAGCGCACGTTCTTCACGAAGCCATCTGTGAAGAAGCGAATGAAGAAAGTCAAAGCCATTCGGCGTTCGCAACGCGCGGATGCGGAAGAAAAGATGTAATAAAAAACCCATCATGATGATCTCATGATGGGTTTTTGGTTATAGCCAAATTCCAACACTCCATAATTCCCTCCCTCCAATATTACATTCTCATCAGTTCCCGGTCTAGATTCAAACACGTCCTCAATTTCAAGTGCTATAGCTCGAACGGATTTTCGTATTTTTTCCTGTTTGGATTCACCTGCGGCCTGGCCTTTCTGTCTCGCGGGGCACTGATCACGGAATCAAGGTCGATCTTACGGCTTTGTGTTGAATGCTCTTCCCAACTTTCTGACTGAGGAGGAATGCTCTGGTCAGGTTGATCCGGCGGTGCGGCATCTTCGTCGAAGATCTTTGGAACACCCGGCATTCGATGCATCTCGTACTGAAACTGAACGGCCTTGGGAGCCCGCGCGATCACTTCGAACGGCATCGCGTTCGGCTGGCGTTCTAATGCGTTGTCCTCTACCTTGATGCTGAAATAATCCGAACCGGAAAAAACCCGCAGCGACGAATTCGATCTCCTCTGTCCGCGAGTGTGTTCTGCGAAATCGCGGATCAACGAGCGCGTCCGTTCGTTCATCACGCGGATCTCCGCCGTCGTCATCGCCTCATTGCGAAGAATTTGCTGAATATCAATATTAACGCGGGCGATCGAGCAGCTGTCCGGCGTGATTACGACGAATTGTTCCATGCGCGAAGGCCGGGGAATTCGCGGCGTCTGTGCCGGTGCGGGCGCCTGCGGCGCAGGAGCAATAACGAATGTGTACGGCGATCCCGATACGGCGAGATATTTCTTGAATTTTTTCCTCTGCGGCAATTCCAAACTCGCAGCAATGTTCGACATCATCGTCCGATTGAACGTCGCAAGGTCGGCATGCACAGCTAGTGATTTGTTCTCTCCTAAGAACACCGATTGCTGGATCTGGTCCTTCGCCGTCGACAGAATGGAGTCGACAGACCTCAGCTGGGCCGGAGTAGCGTCGATGTCTTTACAGAACTGTGCGACGGTGACGTGAGGATGATGCTCGGCCTCGTTCTTCGCAAACTCAATACGCGTGCCGTTCTCTTTGCTCTCGTCCACGCGAAGCGCGGTCTTCGCCTGGGCGTCGACGGGCAAAGTTCCAAAGAGAGCAAACTGTAAGACCTGGTCCTTGTCAAGATTGGTGAACAGAGGCATGAGTTTCCCCTGCAGAATGTCCCCTTGGTAAAGCTGCTGCACCTGTTCTTTCTTCTCCGAAAAATATTTCGTCAACAACGCGCGCTGCTGAAACAACATCACGCCTACAAGGGCGGCAATCAAAACTGTCAGCGATGCCGCAAGCGGCACGTATTTCCGCGGGAACGGATAGCTATTATCGGGATTGGCCTTTTGTTGTTGGAGCCGTGCAGAGAGCTGCGGCCAAAACCATTCGTTCGGGGTAATGCCAGGTTTCGATTGTACTAATCGCTGCTGCTGCTTCCACATTTGCAGTTCCGATGCAGCATCGGGATTGTTCGCGAGGTACTCTTCAAACCGCGCTTTTGTTTCCGTGTCGAGCGCGCCGTCGAGGTAAAGCGAAAGCAGACGCTGTAGTTCTTTGGTAGAAATTGATTCCATCGTGACGTTCCTTCCGTCGTTACGCTTCAAGCAAGGGTGCGAGAATTTTCCGGAGCATCGTGCGGGCCCGCGAAAGCCGCGATTTCACCGTACCGACTTCACATTGCATTATTTCCGCCATTTCTTCGTATGATAACCCGTCGATGTCTTTTAAGATGATCGGGACCCTGAATTTTTCGGGGAGCTGCTGCAGCCCTTTGTTCACAAGCTCCTTTGCAGAATCATCCTCGGGAAGCACTCTGATCTTCGATTGGAACTCGTCGCTCGACGCATCCATCATCGAATGGAGCGAAAAGAACTTTCGCGTCTTCCTCTTCCGAAGTTCGTCCCGGCTCTTGTTGACGGTGATCCGGTACAGCCATGTATAGAATGACGATTCGAACCTGAACCGAGGCAATGCCTCGTACACTCGGATAAACACTTCCTGCGCTATGTCATCGACGACAGATGCTTCGTTGAAGATCGAGTAGATCAAATTCCTGACGCGCTGAGAGTACCGCTCAACGAGAATTCGAAACACTTCTTCCTCGCCGCTCTGGAAAAGGGTGATAAGAACATCATCGCTCTTTTCGTCCAGAGAAGAATCGGAAGCACGAAGAACTGCCTGGTTAACCATCCGCCGCGGTATGTTATTGGATTCACTCACTTAGACGAGCTCTGCAATGATATGTTCCCGAGGGAATATACGGAAGGAATGAGGGAAGGGCAAAAATGGGGGCGAAGGGATAAAAAAGAACAACGGAGGACGACCTCCGTTGTTCTGAGAACTGCACCCGGCTATTACTGTGCGGGCGTTGCAGGCACATCGTCCTTCGCCTGTGCTTTTACTTCCTGAACTTCTTTCCGGATTTCCTGAGCTTTTCTCTTCAATTCATTCATCGACTTTCGAACGCGGGTCCCCGCTGATTTATTCCCCTTGTCGTAAAATTTTATGAAATCCTTCTCAAAGCTATGGACAAGATCTACAAGTTCACTGAATCTACTCATTGATTCCTCCTAATAAAGTTACTGTTATGCCAGACAAAATCTGACAGGTTCCTGGTTCATGTTGCATATTTCCGCTTGTCTTTTACCCTAAAATATTCCCTTTTCAACTTATCGAGATTTTCAACTCTAAGATCGATCAAGCGCTTCAACTTCCGAGGTTTATGCTTTGCCAGAGCATATGATGTGAGGATCGGCATAGCTACAGTCGAATCAAGATATGCGACGACGGTATCCGGCAGCTTATCAGGGTCAATTTTACCCCAGCTCACAGCCTCGGACGGAGTTGCCCCCGAAAGCCCTCCCGTGTCGGGACGGGCGTCGGTAATCTGGATAAAATAATCGTGTCCCTTTTCCTCAATTCCGAGCACTTCCTGAATCTGCGGCTCCGTCTGCAGCATAAAATTCTTAGGCGACCCTCCCCCAAAAATCAAGACCGCACTTTTTCCCCCGCTTCTCTTTGCGTTGAAAACAATTGAAGCAGTCTCGTTGACGTCCGCAAGCGTGTCAAAACTCAGCTTGTTGCCGGCTATTTGCTGTTCTGCCACGTTCATTCCTATTGAGCTATCTGCTGGAGAAGATGTATAGATTGGAACGCCATATTTGTAGGCAGAAGCCAAGACACTGCTCCTTTTGATCCCAAGTGCCTTTTCGCGCTCGTAAACGTACTTGCCAACTTTGTAGTGGAAGTCAGCCGTGCTCAACGGTCTTTGAAACTCCGGAGACATGATCACTTTACGATAAAAAGCATCGGTCGAGAGGAGAACGTCATAATCGAACAAAATATCGTAAATCCGGATAACGCCTTCACGACGCAGAATCCTGTCGTCAATAAACGGATTCCCTTGATGCAGCGTCTTCCCAATCGCAAAGTGAGTATCATGATATAGATTCGCGCCCGTACTGACAATCCAGTCCACAAACCCCGCCTTCATAAGGGGCACTATGCAGGCCCCCCCTAAACCGGCAGGTGTCAGCGCACCTGTAATCGTCATCCCTACTGTAACGTCAGAATCGAGATATTTTTTCGCGAAGAGCTGGCAGGCTTCTCTAAGCCGGCCCGCATTGTAAGCCTGAAAATATGAATCGACAAGCTCCACGACTCCAGCATTTTTGCTGATGGGTTGTGGAATAATAGCTCTGCCTTTCAAATACTTTGACTTAGAAGCCATTCTTAGTCTTTTCCTTTTAAGGGTTTACTTAACTCTTTCTGTATATAAGAAAAGACATTTTCGGGTAAGAGTCAAGGAAAAAGTTGCGAAAACAGTCCGATTTTGCGGTTATGAAGAACGCCAATATTCTAATCAAAAAGCGTAGACATTTGGCGGTTTTTGGAGAGTTTCAAGAGGATGACGGCAAGAACAAAATAGAGAAGTGAGCAGATTATTCCATTGTTGGAAAAAGAGGCTAAATTCGAGGCAAAAAAGGTGTTTGATTCTTCCTGGCTCCGGCTCAAAAGCGCGGCGGAAAATGTCAAAATCCCAATTCTAAACGAATAACTTGACCAGATCGATTTTGAGTAAAGAAGTAGAGCGGAACATACAAGGCCCATCGAAAACGAGTTTATGAGCCCTGTAAAAATTGGCGTCACACCTGAGCCCTGATCATGCAAAAAATTGCCTAACGAAAAAACTCCCCAGAGACTTGAAACGAGAAAGGTCGAGACGAAAAACTTCTTACCCTTCGAAATTACTCTGAATATGAATCCTCTGAATACGATCTCTTCCATCAAGACATTTGAAATGGAAAAGAAGAATGTCGCTGGAATGTCGAAGATGGTGGCTAAGAGGAAGGTACTAGGATTGTCAACTCTCTGATACGTAATAGTCTTGACCAGAAGTCCAACCGCGATGATAATTGCAAGGAGGAAAAAAGGAGAAAAAAAAGCCAGGAAGTTGTCGCGCCAGACCCATCTTCCAATGCCGATCTTGGAGAGGCCAAGATCGAGAGTCAACTTCCGGTTAAAGATGAGGCAAAAAACCCAAATGACAAGGATATTCAGGTCAAGTCTGAATTCCCATAGGTAGAACTGAGTTCTGACTCCCAACTGGAATAGAACTTCCGAACCCAACAGGGTAAGGACCACCAACGCCAAGAAAAGAAAGAAAGGATTGGCCCTCCCCCAAAAGTCAGAATTTATTTTATGGTTAAACAGAGATTTCTCAGCCGACCAAAACACTGCCGCCGTTGACATTCAGAATTTCGCCCGTAATATGGCGAGCCAGGTCAGATGCCAGGAAGAGGATCGGGCCAGCTATGTCGTCTCCCGAAGGAATGCGCCCAAGAGGGATACCTTTGACGACTTCTTCCATTTGTCTTGGATTCCGGAGCACTTCCATGCTCATATCGGTTTTCACCCATCCTGGGGCAACACTGTTGACGTTGATGTTGTAAACTCCAAGCTCCGTGGAAAGCGATTTTGTCAGAGAAATTATCGCACCTTTCGTTGCGGCATAATGAGAGTGAAATGCCTCGCCGCGCTGCCCTGCCGTACTCGATATATTTATGATTTTGCCGAAGTGCCTCTTCTTCATGTACGGCACCACCGCATTGATCATGTAAAAAGTGCCGTCAAGATTGATCTCCATTGTTTCGTGCCACACTTCTTCGGTGATTTTTCCAATCTCGCCATATGTCCAAATGCCGGCATTATTAACGAGAATATCGATTTGCCCGAATTTTTGGATTGTCTTTTCTGCTACCTTTTTCGCATTTTTGGGCTTGGAAACGTTAGCTTTCATCATGATGCATTTCCGTCCAAGTGAGAGTATCTCGTCTTGGACCTCTTTTGCAGCTTTTTCATTGCTGTTGTACGTGAATACGATGTTTGCACCTGCCTTCGCCAAAATAATTGCCGCAGCAGCGCCGATTCCCCGCGACCCGCCTGTTACAATTGCTACCTGATTTTCAATGTCTATTGTCATTTTTTCTTCTTTTTCCCTCAGCTAATGTGAACTTTCAGTTTTTCCAAAATCTGCGATTTTTTTCCCACCAAATATACGAATTAGATGTCGAGTCTGCAACGAAATTGTTTGGACTAAACAAGACCAATATAGTCCAATTTGCAAATTCTTAATGTTTTCAAAGATTTTCATTGACTCAGGCTATTCTGATCCTTATCTTTATTTAGATTTAGTCTAAATAAAAGGTTGGTACGGATATTGACAATGCTATTTGCAACTGTGCCAGTGACAGAATGATTCTATGGATATTGAAGCCGCCAAAGACAGTTTTACCAAATTTCTAAAATCGGGCAACTATAGAATAACTCCGGAACGATTCCAGGTGTTGGAGTCGATCATGAACAATGATGGACACTTCGACGCCGACGGGCTCTTCCTTCAGATGAAATCGGGAGGTTCAAAAGTTTCACGAGCGACAGTATATAATACGCTCGAACTTTTGCAAGACTGCGGCCTGATTTCCAAGTACCGGTTCGGCGAGAATCATTCGAGATATGAAAAAGCATTCGGCCGTCCGCATCATGATCATTTGATTTGCCTGGAATGCGGAGACATCATTGAGTTCGTCAGCGACAAACTTTCGAAAATCCAGGCAGATGTTTGTAGAGGAAATGCGTTTAAGCCGCAGAGTTCGACGCTCCAAATTTTTGGGACGTGCAAAAAATGCCAAGAGAAAGAATAGGAAAACATGAATCGGTCAACGACATCACTCTCTGAAATCCCCGCCGGACGATATGTCCGCATTCACCAGCTCCAGTCACAGCCGGATGTGTGCTTCCGTCTGCGCGAATTGGGGTTCTGTGAAAATGCGATCGTAAGGCTCGTCGTCAATGGCGAGGGCAATCTCATTTGCGAGATATGCAACACCAGAATCGGATTGAACCACGCGCTTGCCGACGATATTATTGTTTCTCAGTTTGAGTAGTCCATGGCGCGCATAACTCTTAATACGCTTCTTCCCGGCGAGCACGGAATTATCGAACGCGTGGATTCAGCCGCTTCCTCGATTCGTCAGAGATTGCTCGAGATGGGATTAACAAAAGGAACAGATATCGAGATCATCCGGTTTGCCCCGATGGGAGACCCTATCGAGATTTCCGTCCGGGGATATCGGCTGTCTCTTCGCCGCGTCGAGGCAGAATCGGTCGTCGTACATAGAGATTCCCAATGATCAAGACCTCTCAAACTGAAATCCGGGTTCGTCATATCGCGATCATCGGGAATCCGAACTCTGGAAAGACAACGCTGTTCAATGCCCTGACCGGTTTGCGGCAAAAGGTCGGAAACTACCCCGGCGTGACGGTAGAAAAGAAAGAAGGAAGAATTGAATTCAGCGACGGCAGTGAAGCGGTGCTGCTCGACTTGCCGGGCACATACAGCCTCACGGCAAATTCTCCGGATGAAAAAGTCGCTACCGATATTCTCCTTGGCCGCGTCGATCATACTCCCCTTCCCGAACTTGTTGTCTGTGTCGTCGACGCAAGCAACCTCGAGCGGAACCTCTACCTTATAAGTCAAATCATCGACAACCATCTTCCCGTGGTCATCGCCCTCAACATGATCGATGTTGCAACACACGAAGGCCTTATCATCGATGTTCAGAAATTGTCGGCGGAGCTGGGAGTGAAGATCGTTCCTACCGTCGGCAGCAAGGCGGTTGGGATCGAAGAACTGAAGGCTGCGATCGCCGGCCGCGTTGAACCATCCCGCAAGTCTCGGCAGTGGATCCTCCCCGAGCCGGTGCAGCGCGAATGCGACGAGCTAAAAAGGATGCTTCAATCGATGCACCATCTTGCAGAGCCTCTCGCCTTCCACGAAGCGATCGTTCTTCTGACGTCGACCGCGGCATTGTCCGAACATGACGACCGATACGCCCCAGAGTTGATCGACCATGTCAAACAAGACCGGCTGGTATTGGAGAAGCTCGGCATCGACAGAAATTCTATCGTCGTCGAATCCCGCTATGAATGGATCAAGCGCGTTTGTAATTCCTCGGTGGTCTCCCATCGCCGAAATACAAACACGACCAGCGACAAGATCGACCGGGTTCTCACGCACAAAGTGTGGGGGTTCGTCATCTTCATCGGATTGATGGCCGTCATGTTCCAGGCAATTTTTTCGTGGGCGAACATACCGATGCTCATGATCGGCGACGCCATCAACTGGATCGACGCACAAATACTGCAGGCGATGCCCGCCGGCGACCTCCGCGACCTTCTCGTGAACGGAGCGATCGCGGGCGTGGGAGCTGTCGTCACATTTCTTCCTCAAATACTTTTCTTATTCCTCTTTATCGGATTCCTCGAAGACACCGGCTACATGGCACGTGCGGCGTTCATCATGGACAGAATAATGAGCAAAGTCGGACTGCACGGAAAATCGTTCATTCCACTCCTCAGCTCGTTCGCATGCGCGATCCCCGGCATCATGGCAACCCGGACAATCGAAAACCGGAAGGACCGGCTTGTAACGATGCTGGTGGCGCCGCTGGTAAGTTGCAGCGCGCGGCTTCCCGTGTATGCTCTCATGATCGCGGCATTCATCCCTCCGAAACGTGTTCTCGGAATTTTCTCACTTCCCGGCCTCACGCTTGTTTCGATGTACCTTCTTGGCTTGATCGCAGCGCTGACCATGGCATGGCTCTTTAAGAAGACTCTATTAAAGAGCGAAACTCCGGCGTTCATTATGGAACTTCCGCCGTACAAAATGCCGTCGTTAAAATCCGTTTTCCTTCAAATGTGGGAACGTTCAGCATTATTCCTCAAGCGCGCCGGGACGATCATCCTCGGCGTCTCGATCGTGGTTTGGTTTCTCGCAACATACCCGAAAACAGAAAACGTATCTGCCTCACAAAGTTTAGACCAGAGCTTTGCCGGCCGCGCAGGGCATTTTATCGAACCGATCATCAAACCGCTCGGGTTCGACTGGAAAGTCGGTATCGGATTGATAGGGTCGATTCTGCAGCGTGAAGTATTTGTGAGCACGCTAGGCACAATTTACAACATCAGGGATGCAAAGCAGGAAAGCGGGATCATGTCATTGCAGGAACATCTTCGCAAAGATACGGACCCGGCCACAGGGCTGCCGGCGTTCACAGCTCTTACCGCCATTTGTTTAATGGTCTATTATGTGCTGGCCATGCAATGCATGTCAACAGTTGCCGTGATGCGGCGCGAAACGAATGGTTGGAAATGGCCGATGTTTCAAGTTTGCTATATGACCGCACTAGCGTATGTAGGTACGTTTGTTGTCTATCATGTCGGTCTTTTATTGAAGGTGTAGAGCGATGGGAGATTGGCAGCAAATAATTTCACTCGGTATTGTCGCATTAAGCGCGGCGCTTCTGGTGCGGAATCAACTCCGGAAGCGGAAGCGCCTGAATGCTTGCGATTCCGGCTGCGGCTGCTCTCCATCAGCACCTCCGGATAAGAAGCTTGTAGGACATGGAACAGAATAGCCGCTAACCTTCCACCATAACAAAAAAATGCATTGCCGCTTCCTGGCCAAAGGCGAACGGCAATGCATCAAATCAAAAGGAGCGCGTTGTGCGCACTCCATTCGCTTTTAATGTACGGAAGAAGCGATGGTTTGTCAACACGGGCGCGCTCTGAATCTTTTCTAAGGAGTGCCGTATGATATTGTCGCGCGGTTTTCTTTTTCTCTTTTTCGCCCCTTTCATTTCACATCTCTCCTTTTCCCAACCGGCTTCTGAACAAACGCACAACGACTCGCTCAATTCCGCGCCGACGACGCATACGCAAATCATTGACATCAACTTCAAAACAGCGTCCCAAAATAATCCTGCGGGAAAAGCACAGGGTAATAATTCATCCCCCGATTCCACCTACATCATGGAAGAGTTTATCGTATCCGGCTACAAAGCAATGGATGGAATAGGTCAGATGAAGGATTATTCCGGGGGGATTATTTATGCAGGAATGAAAAACGAAATAATGGAGATTGACAGCCTCGATGCCAATAAGGCGATAAACAACACGCGGCAGATTCTCGGACGAGCACCAGGGATCGACATCACCGAAAATGAAATGGGAGGATTCACGGCGAACGGAATCGGCTTCCGTGGATTCAATCCATACCAAAGTATTGAGACCAACACGCGGCAAAATGGATACAATATCTCTGCAGACCTGTATGGATACAATGAAGCATACTATCTGCCTCCAATGGAAGCAGTAAGGAGCATATCGATTATGGAGGACGGTTCCGCGCTGGCTTTCGGCCCGCAATTAGGCGGAGTAGTAAACTATGAATTGAAAGACGGCGGGCCAAATTCCTTCCAAGTCAATTCCTCTCAGACTGGCGGGAGTTACGGACTTTTTAATAGTTTCAATTCCATTGGCGGCACTGATGATGCATTCAATTATTATGGCTTTCTTCAGTACAGAAGCATGGAAGGGTGGCGGGAAAATTCTCGGCAAACACAATGGTCCGGTTATGGAAGCTTGAAATATGACCCCGTTGAAAGTTTGCATCTCGCAATAGAATACACGACTCTGCGCAATAAGATCCAGATGCCCGGCGGCGAAAATGACTCAATGTTCTACGCAAACCCTCAAGGCTCGCTTCGCAGCCGCAACTGGCTCGACAGCCCGTGGAATATCGTGGCTTCGCGTATTGACTACAAAATCAATGATAATGTAACCCTGAATCTTGTCTCGTCCTATCTCTTCAGTCAGCGCAATTTGGTGTGGAGAAACGAAGACGTCCCCCCCGACATTCCTGATGCCATCACTTCGAGCCTCACGTATGCGCCGCGCGAGGTCGAAGAGGAATTTTTCAATACATTAACAAACGAACTCAGGCTCTTATCCGGATACAATTTCCTCGGTCAGAACCACACATTCTCCTTCGGGTTCAGGTACGCATATTCGCATCTTGTAAGGAAGGGCGGTGCCGACGGAACAACCGGATCGGATTTCGATTTGACCACGCTTTCACCGTGGGGGCAAAATATGAATTTTTATACGACGAACATCGCTCCATATATTCAGAACATCTTCAGAATCAGCGACGCAATTAGCATAACGCCGGCTGTACGCTTTGAATATTTGAGCACCATTGCAAACGGTTACGCAGAGAACGAAGAAGGAGATGCAAATCAGCCGTACGTTTATATAAACAACGAAGAACACACACGATCATTCCTGCTGGGATCGGTCAGTACAGAGTTGAAGACTTTTGATGCAGGCGAAATATACGCCAACGTCAGCCAGTCGTACCGGCCGGTCACGTATGATGATTTGACTCCATTTGGCACGATCGCAAAGATCGATCAGAACCTGAAAGATGCTTCGGCAAATAATGTTGATATTGGATACCGGGGAATGGTGGACAGGTTCCTCAATTTTGATCTAAGTTTCTTTTACGTGCACGTCATGAACGACATCGGAATTGTCGAGCAACGGGAGGATACCTCCTCGTATCAATTCGAAACCAATACCGGAGCGGATGATCACAAAGGAGTGGAGGCATATGTAGAGCTGAATGTTCTCGGCGGTCTCGTTCCAAATGATGAATTCGGAAGGCTGGGCGTCTACAATTCGTTTGCGTATACAGATGCACGGTACACATCGGGCGAATATTCCGGGAATTATGTTCCGTATGCGCCAAAAGTTGTCGAGCGTTTCGGCTTTGACTACAGCCTCAAAGGCTTTTCCATGAATTTCCAATATTCGTACACGGCTTCCTGTTTCAGCGATCCGGGCGATACAAAATTTTCTTCCGACGGTTTAGTGGGTACCATTCCTTCGTACGGCGTTGTCGATCTCTCGGCCACATACAAGGTGTCAAGATATGAATTTAGAGCAGGTGTGAACAACTTGACGAATGTCACATACTTCACTATGAGGACGGATGAATATCCCGGTCCCGGAATTATCCCCTCCATCGGACGAATGTTCTATGTTGGATTGTCGGAAACAATGTAATACCGCCTTCATTCACCGACTATGACATCTTTCTTTGGAATTATGTATATTGTTCTCATTGTTAATTGAGGAGCTTATGGAAAATCAAACTGAACAAACCGCCGAAGTCACCAAAGAGCTTGTGTTCGAAGCGTTGAAGGATGTTCACGACCCGGAAATCCCCGTCAGCATCGTCGACCTTGGTTTAGTCTATGATGTCAAGATCATCGACGGATGGGTCGGCGTGAAGATGACGCTGACCTCTCCCGGCTGCGGAATGTCTGCAATGATCGCCAATAACGTACGCGACCGCGTAAAGAAAATTTCAGGCGTAAGCGACGCCGATGTCCGGATCGTATGGCAGCCTCAGTGGAATCCCGCAATGATCGCCCCCGAAGCTCGCAAGAAACTCGGATGGGCGTGAAGGATTTTATCGCTATGATTGGAATAAAAAAGGCATCTCATTTGACTGGGATGCCTTTAGTATTTTATAAGATTCGTCTTGGTTTACGGTATCAGACATTGAACCGAAAATGGACGATGTCTCCGTCCTCAATAAGATAATCCCTTCCTTCGATGTGAAGCAAACCGTTATCCTTCACCGCTTGCTCGGTTTTCAGTCTGATCAAATCTTCATATTTCATTATTTCGGCACGGATAAAGCCTTTTTCAAAATCTGAGTGGATAACCCCCGCAGCCTCCGGAGCGGTCGCCCCCTTTCTTACTGTCCACGCATGCACCTCTTTCGGGCCGGCGGTGAAGAACGTGAGCAAGTGAAGCAAATCGTAACCTTCATGGATCACTTGCTGCAGCCCGGATTCATGCAGACCCAGCCCCGATAGAAATCCGGCTCGCTCTTCAACCGGTAACTCGGCCACTTCGGCTTCCACCGCTGCACTCACGACGACCACTTTCGCGTTTTCCTTCAGCGCAACTTCCTTTACTTGCACGACGTATTTGTTCGACCCTGCGACATCTTCCTCGTGGACATTGCAGACATACATCACAGGCTTGTTGGTGAGCAAGTGCATCTCCCGTATCCAAAGGCGCTCGTCGTCGTTGTCGAGGGAATAATAACGGGCCAGCCTCCCCTCAAAAAGATGATTCCTAAGCCGCTGGCAGAATTCATATTCCGCTTTGAACTTTTTCTCGCCGGTCTTCGACCGCTTCTCAGCCTCCAGCGTTTTCTTTTCAACAGTCTCCAGGTCCTTGAAGATAAGCTCTGCCTCGATCACTTCGATGTCTCGTTTTGGATTGACACTGCCGTCAACGTGAACGATGTTCTCATCATCAAAGCAACGAACGACATGGGCGATCGCATCAACCTCGCGAATATGCGAAAGGAATTGATTGCCGAGACCCTCCCCTTTGCTAGCTCCTTTCACTAATCCTGCGATATCCACAAATTCGATAGCGGACGGAATGATCTTTGCGGGATTGTAGATGCCAACCAGGCCGTCAATCCGTGAATCGGGAACAGTGACGATTCCCACGTTCGGGTCGATCGTGCAGAACGGATAATTTGCAGCCTCTGCACCGGCAGCGGTGATCGCGTTAAAGAGCGTCGATTTGCCGACGTTCGGCAGGCCGACAATGCCGCAGTTAAAACCCATTGACTAAGTTAAAAGTTAAAAATGAAAAGTGAGAAGTGCTTATTGTTACATATAAGATACGAAAAAGATGACGAGTTTAAAAATGGGAAGAAATTTCGCAAAATAGTTCTTGCATAATTATACATCATAATGTATATTTATACCCTCGTATTTTAAAGGACATTCTTGTATGAAAGTATCAATTGTGGGCGCTTCAGGGTACTCCGGCGCCGAGCTGATCAGGATTCTGTTGAAGCATCGCGACGTCATGATCATGAACGTCTTTGCGCATAGCAGCGCAGGAAAACGCGTGGACGAGGTGTACCGGGCGTTCCGCGGAGAAACAGACCTTGTGTATGAAAGATACTCCGTCGGCCAGGTCGCCGATGCAGACCTAGTATTCATCGCGCTTCCTTCCGGAGAGGCAATGCATGTTGTTCCGGAATTATTGAAAGCGAAAAAAAGAGTCATCGACCTTGGAGGCGATTTCAGGCTGAAAGATGTGCAGGCATATCAAAAGTACTATCAACGGGAACATGTCTCAGCCGAATTCTTGCGCGAAGCAACGTACGGCTTGCCGGAATGGAACGCTGCGCGGATAAAAAATGCAGCGCTTGTTGCTAACCCCGGATGTTACGCGACAAGCGCCATTCTTCCACTCATACCGATACTAAAGGGGAATATTGCCGAAGACACAGGGATCGCGATCAGTTCCGTTTCGGGCGTCTCCGGCGCCGGTAGAACTGCTTCGCTCGACTATTCATTTTCCGAAGTGAATGAAAGCGTCCGCGCATATAAGGTGAACGTGCATCAGCACACGCCTGAGATAGAATCATCCATCGCCGAGAGTACTTCTCCTGGCGTGAAGGTTACGTTTGTTCCCCACCTCATCCCCATTACACGAGGAATCTATTCATCGATCTATCTTCGGCTAAAAAAGAAGATAGAACACGATGACATTTCATCTCTCTATCAAAAATACTATGGCGCCTCTCCATTCATCCGAGTGGACGGGACAGCAGCGCCGGAAATCAAAAACGTTAACTACACGAATTTCTGCGACATCGGTTTTCGCGTCGATGAGAGGAACAATACGCTCGTTCTTCTCAGCGCCATCGACAACTTGATAAAAGGCGCGGCTGGCCAGGCGGTTCAAAACATGAATATCATGTTCGGGTTCAAGGAAACGGAAGGGCTTTTATAGAAGTGAAAAATGAAAAGTTAAAAGTCAAAATGATTGACGGGGGGGTCTGTGCTCCAAAAGGGTTTATTGCCTCAGGTATTCATGCCGGGATAAAAAAGAAAAAGAGAGACATCACACTTATCGTTTCTGATGTGCCTGCGCTCTCCGCGGGGGTATTTACGAAGAGCATGACAAAGGCTGCATGTGTCACACTCAATCAACGGCAATTGAAGAGATCAAAATACAGCTCCGCAATTTTGGTCAACAGCGGCAACGCGAACGCGTGCACGGGCATTCGGGGAATGAACGACGCTCGTCAATCAATAAAAACGGCAGCACGCACCTTGCACATCCCCCCCTCCCAGTGCCTCGTCTCGTCTACCGGCGTGATCGGTCAGTTCCTGCCGATGAAACGGGTAAACGAAGGAATTATCGCAGCCTCGAAGCAATTGCGAAAAGAAGGAAATACTGATGCTGCCGAAGGAATTTGTACGACAGATACCTTCATCAAAGAATACGCTGTAGAAGTGAAAATCGCCGGCATGCCCGTCCGCATCGGGGGCATGGCGAAAGGATCGGGAATGATCGCGCCGAACATGGCGACGATGCTTGCGTTCGTGACGACCGACGCGGACATTTCACACTCGCTGCTAAAAAAGACACTTCAACGTGCCGCGGCGACGTCGTTCAACCGCATCACCGTCGACGGCGATACCAGCACCAACGATATGGTCCTTGTCCTGGCGAACAAAAAAGCCGCCAACAATGAATTGTCAGAGAACTCTCCATCATACGTTCTCTTCTATAGAGCATTCGAACACGTTCTCGTCGTTCTCTCGAAAATGATCGTGACAGACGGCGAGGGCGCTACGAAATTTGTTGAGGTCAATGTTCAAGGCGCACAATCAACAAAGGAAGCAGAGTCTGCCGGGCGGACGATTTGCAATTCGCTGCTGGTAAAGACTGCAATCCACGGGGAGGACGCAAACTGGGGAAGAATTCTCGCGGCTGTCGGCAGATCCGGGATACATTTTAATCCGGACAGGACAGAAATATTTTTTGGCGGGCTCCGAATCCTCGGAAAGAATTATAATATTTCCTTCTCAGAAAAGCGGGCTAAAAAAATCCTGCGCAAAAAGGAGATCGTGATCACCGTCGACCTGCATTCAGGGAATCAGTCGGCAACATTGTGGACATGTGATCTGTCGAAAGGGTACGTCGATATTAACGCGAGCTACAGAAGCTAGGGTTGTCTGTTTTATGTCTCACGTTCTTTGGTTTCAGTAACTTTTGCAGAAGAAATGAAAAAAGAAGAAGTTCTAATTGAAGCCCTTCCCTACATCCAGAAGTATGAAGGGAAAACGTTCGTGATTAAGTACGGCGGCGCTGCAATGACCGACCCGTTGCTCAGGGAAACGTTCGGGAAGGACGTGACGATTCTCCGCAAGATCGGGATCAACATCGTGATCGTTCACGGCGGCGGAAAAGAGATTACGGAAATTGCGAAGAAGCTGGGCATCGAAACGAAATTTGTGAACGGACAGCGTTATACCGACGAAGCGATGGTGGAAGTTGTCCAGATGGTGCTCGCAGGCAAGATCAACAAAGAAATCGTCAATCTCATTAACTGCAGCGATGGCGACGCGATCGGCCTCAGCGGCGTGGACAACATGCTTCTCCGCGCTGAAAAAATTATCGACGACGGAATCGATCTCGGACTGGTCGGAAGAGTCACGTCGGTCAACGTTCCGTTCGTTGAATTGCTCCTAAAAAACGGCATGATGCCGGTAATAGCGCCGCTCGGGGTGGGGAAAGAGGGAATAATCTATAACATCAACGCCGACCTCGCAGCCGGTGCCATTGCCGATGCACTCAAAGCCGAGAAACTCGTGTATCTGAGCGACATCGAGGGTATCGTGATCAACAACCAGCGTGTTTCGTCAATGACTGAAAATGAAGCCGAGCGTCTCATCGAACAGGGAGCCATCTTCGGAGGGATGATCCCAAAAGTGCGGTCGGCGTTCAAAACGCTGAACGCCGGCGTGAAAAAAGTCCATATCGTTGACGGACGCATCAAGCATTCCCTCCTTCTCGAGATCTTTACCGACGAGGGCATTGGAACGCAAATGGTCCGCGAAAGCATCTCCAAAAAAGGGAGTGCTCGAAAGTGAACAAGGCGAAACGACATCTTGCGATCAAAGAGATCATCCTCTCAAAAGCGATTCCCAGCCAGGAAGAACTCTGCGTTGACCTGAAGAAGCGGGGATTCGACATCACGCAGGCGACACTCTCCCGCGACCTGAAAGAACTCGGCGTCGACCGCATTCACTCCGAGGAGGGCATGCGATACGTCCTCAGCTCGGAGGGGGAAGAACGGAAGATGAAATCTCTCATCGGATTTGAAATCACGAGCATTGACGCAAACGAAGCAATGATCGTTATCCGGACACTGCCGGGGAGAGCGCCGGGCGTGGCATCGTTCCTCGATTCGCTCCACCATCCGCATCTGCTCGGAACCGTCGCCGGAGACGACACCGTCGTTGTGCTGCCGTCAACAATAAAGAGAATTCACTCGACGTTGCGAGACGTCAGGGCTGCTCTTGTCGAACGCGCAGGGCAGCATTAAAACCAGAACGCAGATCGCACACAGCACCTCTTACTAACCATAAGGAAGACTCATCGTGAAGAAAGAAAAAATAGCCGTTGCGTATTCAGGCGGCCTCGACACATCCGTCATCGTCAAATGGCTCCAGGAAAAATATGATGCAGATGTCATCACCGTCACCGGGAACCTCGGACAGCAAAAAGAACTCGTCGGCGTCGCCGAGAAGGCGTACAAGACCGGCGCGAAGAAGGTCTACATTCAGGACTTGAAGAAAGAGTTTGTCGAAGATTATATTTTCCCGGCGCTCAAAGCCGGAGCGCTGTATGAACATGTTTATCCGATGGCAACATCGCTCGGGCGCCCCCTGCTGGCAAAAGCGCTCGTCGACGTCGCGAAAAGGGAGAAATGCACAGCGGTCGCTCACGGCTGCACCGGCAAAGGAAACGACCAGGTTCGTTTTGAAGTCTCGGTGATGGCGCTGGCGCCGGACCTGAAAGTTCTCGCTCCCCTGCGCGATTGGGAATTCAAATCCCGCGAAGAAGAGATCGCGTACTGTGAAAAGCATGGAATTCCGGTTTCGGCAACGAAGAAAAATCCATACTCGATAGACGAAAATATTTGGGGAACCGCGATCGAATGCGGAATTCTTGAAGACCCCATGGTTGAACCGCCGCAGGACGCTTACCAGCGAACGGTTTCCCCCGAAGACGCACCGAATAAAGCAACGTATGTTTCCATTGAATTCAAAGAAGGCGTTCCGACTGCGCTGAACGGAAAAAAAATGGACGGTGTGCCGCTCATTGAAGCATTGAATACGATCGCTGGAGCGAACGGGGTTGGAAGAATTGACCTGGTCGAGAACCGGCTCGTCGGCATTAAATCGCGCGAAGTGTACGAAGCTCCGGCAGCCGTGACGCTCCATTTTGCTCACCGCGAGCTGGAACGCCTGACGCTCGATAAAGAAGTTTTCCATTACAAGTCAAAGCTATCGGACGATTACGCGACGCTTATCTACAATGGACTGTGGTTCTCTCCTCTCAGGGAAGCGATGGATGGCTTCATTACTGAAACCCAAAAAAATGTCACGGGCTTGGTGAAGGTGCGGCTGTACAAAGGAAATCTGACCGTCGGCGGCAGGACATCCCCTTACTCTCTCTATGATACTCAACTCGCGACGTATACCGTCGACGACACGTTCGATCATTCGGCGGCAGAAGGGTTTATTAAAATCTACGGTTTGCCGTTGAAGACGTTCCACAAGGTGAACAAATCCAATGAAGGAAGGGCAAAAAAGCTGCTAAAAAGGAAAAAGTAGACAGGCTCCACCAAGGAGTAAACTGTCACACGCAAAAAAGCCATCTCGGATTGAAACGAGGTGGCTTTTTTATTTGTTCAGGATCACAATATGGATACAGCATTCCAAAATTTACGCAAATATATTGCATTTTAAATTCTGTTTGTTGATTTTTATTCGCCTATTACCAATCCCATAATTGCCAACTCAAGGAGGAACATATGTTTCGCAACCTTCGCTTGTCGACGAAGCTGCTCATCACCTTTGTTCCGATATTCATCGTCGCCATCGCGGTTAGCGGCGATGTGAATATCATATTTCAGGAGGACTTGATCCAAAAACAAGCGCTCCAATCGGCGGGCCAGAAGGCGCAAATTGTACGCGAAGCTCTTGTAAACCAGATGGTTGAAAACCAGCAGGTGAAGGATGAGTTCCTCGACCGCATACAGCATGTCGCCGGTCTGAACAATCTCTATATCAGGATGTCTCCTGAGAATCTTCATCTGCGGGAATTTCTGGAAGACAGCACACGAGCAGCACGATTGAAGAAACGAGTGGACCTCGCGAATTCGAAAGATGAGATCGATACTCAATATGGGAACGAAGTCCTAGCGACGGGCGAGCAACAATGGCTGCGCACCGGCGACAATTTTCGAGCAATGATCCCGTTCAAAGCGGAGAAGAAATGCCTATCGTGCCACGAGGTGCCGCTGAATCAGACGCTCGGCGTCGCGCACATAGAATTCCCTCTCACCGACGTCCTCGCATCGATCAAAGAAAGTTCGATCCGGTCGGGCTTGATATCAGTCGGGTTCTCTTTCTTCTCAATTGTTCTTGGGTTCATCTTTTATAGAACGTTGATCCAGAAACCGATTCGAAAACTCGAAACGGCGGCCGACGAAATCGGGAAAGGGAACTTGAGCTACACCATGGAAGTCTCTGGAGCCAAAGACGAGTTAGGAAATCTTTCCCGGACGTTCGACCAGATGAAGAATGCGCTGAAGCAGAGCCAGGAGACCGTCCGTATGTCGACGGTCGGGCAGGTTGCTTCGTCGCTTATCCACGATTTCCGATCGCCGATGAAGGAGATCCTGTCGTCGATCGACCTGATCCAGCGGGGCCAGATCGACGAAGAAAAGAAAATGCACGCCTGCGAATCGGCTCGGGCCGCCGTCCAGCTCGTTAACAAAATGACGCAAGATCTTTTCGACTACACCACGGGCGAATTAAAGGTCGACAAAAAGCTGACGGATGTACCTCAGCTGATTCGAACGATTTCGTCGGAAGTCAAGCCGGACCTCGACAGGGAAAATATTGCCTTCGAGACCTCAGCAGGGTATGACGGGACAATTATTCTTGACCCCGACCGGACAAGGCGGGCGCTTGTGAACATTATCTCGTACGCGCAGAACTACGTGGCGAAGGGAGGCGTGATCCGCCTTTCCAGCGAGATCACCGGAAGCGAATTGCTTTTGAAAATTACGGACAACGGAAGCGGGATCCCCGATGCTTTCAAAGAAAAAATCTTTGAGCCGTTTGTGAAGATCGTCAAAGGCAAAGGAGTCGGGATCGAAATGGCCCTGGCAAAGAGGATGATCGAAAAACAGGGAGGCCGAATTCAGGTCGCGTCGAAGGAGGGGAAAGGGACAACGTACTCCATCGTGATGCCGATGGTGGGATGATGACAATCTGAGTGCACTCAATAAAGCTCATAAAGAGAATCTTACGCAAAGACGCGAAGTCAATCTTCGCGCCTTCCGACTTTGCGAGCGGCAACTTTGGCAGTGGGCTACCTTGCATAATCGACCCTTCGACGCGTCCCGATAAAAAATATCGGGACTTGCTCAGGGTGAACAGACTATCTTCATCCTGAGTAAGTGAGCGGAGCGAACGCATCAAAGGACAATGTCGTTGCTTTCTGAATCAAAGTAGCCCACTACAACAACTTTCTCCGCCTTGATATTCTTGAGAAAATGAATTACATTAGTTCAGGAAGATGAGGTTTTGATTGCAGAATGTAGGAATTCTAACGGCATTTGTCTTTGGATTGCTCTCCTTTGTGTCCCCTTGTGTGCTCCCGATAGTGCCAGGGTACATCTCTTTTATTTCAGGCGTTTCGCTCGATGAAATGAAGGGGGTGGAACAGAACAATTCCGCCCTCCGTTCAATCATCCTGAATTCGCTTTTCTTTATTTGCGGTTTCACGGTGGTCTTTATCCTCCTCGGAGCGACCGCAACAACACTCGGAAAAGCATTCAACGAATACTATTCGACGATCAGTAAAGTCGCCGGAGTTCTGATCATCGTATTCGGTCTGCACATGATGGGACTGTTTAAAATTAATTTTTTAAACTATGAACAGCGAATCCACGTCCAGCAGAAAAAATTGGGAATGTTCGGCTCGTTTTTGATCGGCACCGCATTCGCGTTCGGGTGGACGCCGTGCATCGGACCGGTGCTTGCAGCGATCCTTGTGATCGCCAGCAGGCAGGACTCGGTATTGAAAGGGATCGTGCTCCTGGGGAGTTATTCGCTCGGCCTCGGCATCCCCTTCTTTCTGACAGGAGTGAGCATCAATCTTTTCTTTTCAATGTTCAACAAGATAAAGAAATATTTTCATGCGATTGAAGTTGCAGGGGGTGCGATGCTCGTCGTCCTCGGCATCCTCATCATCACCAACTACCTGACAATTCTTTCAGCGTATTTTTCGCGCTGGCTTCCATTTCTCAATGAACTGTCGTAAGGACAAATTTAAAGGACACTCGTGACATGGTAAAAAAAACAAAATCCCTTGATGAAGTGACGATCCGCTTCGCGGGCGATTCGGGGGACGGCATGCAGCTTACCGGGACGCAATTCACCAATACTTCCGCGATCATGGGCAACGACCTCAGCACGCTCCCGGACTACCCCGCTGAAATTCGAGCACCGCAGGGGACGCTTTTCGGCGTGAGCGGTTTTCAAATCCATTTCGGAAGCACCGAGATCAACACGCCCGGCGACCAATGCGACGTTCTCGTGGCGATGAACGCGGCGGCGCTGAAAGTGAACCTGCGCGGGCTCGTCGACGGCGGCGCCATCATCGTGAACACGGATGGGTTCAGCGACAAGAACTTAAAGCTTGCAGGATATACGTCGAATCCTTTGACGGACAATTCTCTGGCGAAGTATCCGATCTACCAGGCAGACATCACAAAGTTGACGAGCCTGGCGCTCGCCGACATGAATCTGCCGACAAAGATCATCGACAGGACAAAGAACTTTTTCGCGCTCGGGATGATGTACTGGATGTACAATCGTTCCATCGACAACACCGTCGCCTGGATCAAGTCGAAATTCAAGAGCAAACCGGATATCGTGGAAGCGAACACGAGGGTGCTGAAAGCAGGATGGAACTTTGCCGAGACGACGGAAATATTCAATGTACGGTATGATGTGAAGGCCGCTTCCCTGCCGCGGGGAAAGTACCGCAACATTACCGGCAACACCGCTGTCGCTCTAGGATTAGTCGTCGCGGCGAGCAAAGCGAAACTCGACCTCTTCCTGGGGAGTTATCCGATCACGCCGGCAAGCGACATTCTTCATGAGCTTTCGATGTATAAAGAGTACGGCGTTAAGACTTTTCAAGCTGAAGATGAAATTGCCGCGATCACCAGCGCCATCGGAGCGTCGTTCGGCGGGGCGCTGGCTGTCACCACGACGAGCGGACCCGGCATCGCTCTGAAAACGGAGGCGATCGGTTTGGCAGTCATGGTTGAACTTCCGCTCCTCATCATCAATATCCAGCGCGGAGGCCCGAGCACGGGGCTTCCGACAAAAACGGAACAAGCAGACCTGCTCCAAGCGTTGTACGGACGCAACGGCGAAGCTCCCGTTCCGGTCATTGCATCAGCAACTCCGAGCGATTGCTTCGACACGATATTCGAAGCGGCGCGGATCGCGTTGAAGTACATGACGCCCGTGATCATGCTGTCCGACGGATATCTCGGCAACGGTTCGGAACCGTGGAAACTTCCCAACCTGGCCGACATTCCCGACATCTCTACAAAATTCAGGACCGACCCGAATAATTATCTCCCCTACCTCCGCAATGAAACAACGCTCGCGCGCGAATGGGCGATACCGGGAACGCCGGGTCTCGAACACCGAATTGGAGGATTGGAGAAACAGGACAAAACGGGAAATGTGAATTACGAACCGGAGAATCACGACAAGATGGTTCATCTGCGGGCAGAAAAAGTCGAACGCATCGCGAACGACATTCCTCCGGCAACCGTTGCAGGCGACGAGAAGGGAGACTTGCTTGTCGTCGGCTGGGGAGGAACATACGGCGCGATCCGGTCCGCGGTCGAAGCAAAACGCGCGCAAGGGAAATCTGTGTCGCATCTCCACATCAGATATTTGAACCCGCTGCAGAAAAACCTTGGTGAAATCCTTTACAACTTTAAGCATGTGCTCGTCCCGGAGATCAACCTGGGCCAGCTCATCAAAGTGCTGCGGGCAAAATATCTTGTACCGGCGATCGGACTGAATAAGGTCCAGGGACTGCCGTTCAAATCATCGGAGATTGAAGAAAAAATTGACGAAATATTGGAAGGAAGAAGCGTATGAGTACACTTGTTGAAGAGGTCGTATCGAAGAGTGAACCTCCGGCGGCGAAATATACAACAAAAGATTTCCAGTCCGACCAGGACGTGCGGTGGTGCCCGGGCTGCGGCGACTATTCGATCCTCGCCCAGGTTCAGCGCATCATGCCCGACCTGAACGTGAAGAGAGAAAACACCGTTTTCGTTTCCGGCATCGGATGCTCGAGCCGGTTTCCCTACTACATGGACACATACGGCTTTCACAGCATTCATGGAAGAGCGACCGCGATCGCGTCCGGATTAAAGATGGCACGGCCCGATCTGTCGGTGTGGGTGGTAACGGGTGACGGCGACGGGCTGAGCATCGGCGGCAACCACATGATCCACCTCATCCGCCGCAACATCGACGTCAACGTGATGCTGTTCAACAATCAAATCTACGGATTGACGAAGGGGCAGTATTCTCCGACATCCGAGTTCGGCAAAGTGACGAAATCGACACCGTACGGTTCCATCGACTACCCGTTCAATCCGGTCAGTCTTGCGCTCGGTGCGAGCGGAACGTTTGTGGCGCGGACCATGGACCGCGATCCGAAACACCTTCAGCAAATTGTGAAGCGGGCGGCCGAGCATAAGGGAACATCGTTCGTCGAGATCTATCAGAACTGCAACGTGTTCAACGACGGCGCCTTCTTCATGTTCACAGAAAAAGAGTCCAAAGACGAAAACGTCATTTATCTCGAACACGGCAAGCCGCTGATATTTGGGAAAGAGCGGGACAAAGGAGTGCATCTCGACGGTTTCAGGCCGACGGTTGTGTCTTTGAAGGACGGAAAGCATTCCGTAAACGATCTCATTGTCCACAACGAGAACGACTCAACGCTGGCATTCATCCTCGCCAACATGACGTACAACGCCTCGCTTCCCCGGCCGGTCGGCATTTTCCTGAGCATCGACCGCCCTACGTACGAATCGCAAATGACTCTCCAGATCAAAAGTGCGATAGAGAAGAAGGGGAAAGGCGATCTGGACAAGCTCCTTGGCTCGGGCGATACCTGGACAATTTAATAACACGGGAACTGAATTTCAGGAACGCACTTTCTCTTTTGAGAAGGTGCGTTCTGTTTTTTTGCGGCTCTTGAACGTCCAAGACTCGGTTCGTATCTTGAAATTGTGGTGTGATGCCTGCTGCAACAAATGGTTTCGGTAACACTCGTGAATGCCAATTGGAACTTTCACCCCGGAAATCCTTCTAGGTCGCTGTGATGGACTTGACGAACTTATTCGAACAGTGCAAAACAATATTCGCCGAGAAGAACTGTTTTGTTCTCACGACGCATATTAATCCCGACGGAGACGGGCTGGGAAGCGAGGTCGCGCTTGCATTGTTTTTGACCGGTGAAGGGAAAAACGTTTCGATCATCAATCAAAGTGAGACGCCATCGTACTATACGTTCATGAACGGCCTCTTCCCTATCGCCGTGTTTTCTCCAGAAAAGCACTCCCAGATCATCAAGGATGCCGACGTATTTCTTGCACTTGATACAAATACACCTGCCCGTTTTTCAGCGCTGAAGGAATCCGTCCTGCAAAACCGCGGAACGAAGATATGCATCGACCATCATCCCGACCCTGATGCCTTTGCCGGCCTCTATGTCATCGACGAACAGGCGACGGCAACCGGCGAGATCATTTTTAAACTATTGAAATATCTCAGCTCGACCGCTATCACTCCCCCGATCGCTGAAGGGCTGTATGCTGCTATCATGACCGACACAGGCTCCTTCCGCTTCCCGAAGACCGATTCCGAGACACATATCATTGCAGCAGAACTTCTTGCACACGGCGCCAACCCGACGAAAATCTATCAAAACATATTCGAAGAAGGCCATGCGAACAAGTTGAAGCTGCTGGGAAGAGCGCTCGAGTCTTTGACGGTGTACCACCATGGCACGGTCGCGGCGATGGTCCTCCACCGAAGGGATTTCACCGAGACGTTAACGTCGGAAGAAGATACGGACAACATGATCAACTATACGCTGACGATCGGAGGAGTAAAGATCGGGCTGATGTTCACCGAACTTGGGGACGGGGTGAAAGTGAGTTTCCGTTCAAAAGGCGAAATCCCCATCAACAAACTTGCAAAAGAATTCGGCGGGAATGGTCACATGAATGCAGCGGGAGCAAGAATTCATGGCGGCACGCTCGACGAAATAGTGAAACAAGTGACCGAACGCTCGGAACAATTTATCTGAACATCATCCCAGGAGTGAAAATGGAAGTCAAATGCGAACTCAGTGCGCTCTCCGATGTAAAGGCAGATGCTGTTGCCGTTTTCGTTTTCCACGACAAGAATGGGATATTGCAGCAGATCGCTGCTCTCGGCAAGCAGGCAGGCGAAAAAATTCAGCCGGCGGTTTCGCTGAAAGACTTTTCCGCAAAAAGAGGTGAATTCCTTTCACTTTACACCGACAAGCCGCTGGCCTCCCCCCGCCTATTCCTGGTCGGCATGGGCGAGGTCGAAAAGCTCTCGCTCGAAGCATTTCGCCGGGGCGCCGCCGCAGCCGCTTCATCTGCACAGAAAATGAACATCGGATCTCTCGGAATTGAATTCCCAATCGCGGCGCTTTCTGCGTCTTCGTTCAAAGCGGCTCCCGCCGAGATCTCGCAGGCGATCGTCGAAGGAGCCATCCTCTCCGTCTATAAATACGACAAATATATCACGCCAAAAGACGACGAGAAGAAACTTGGGAGCCTCACGGTCTTCACTGCAGACAAAAAGCGATCGGGCGAAATCCGGGAGGGAGTGCGCCGGGGAGAACTTCTTTCCGCGGCGACCTGCCTTGCACGGGACCTTCAGAACGCTCCCTCAAATGAAATTTATCCTGAAACGCTTGCATACCATGTGCAGGAGACGGCTAATAAACACGGGTTCAAGACGACCGTGTTCGACCAGCGGAAGATAGAGAGTTTGAAAATGGGGGGAATACTCGCTGTCAGCAAAGGAAGCAGCCACCCGCCGCGGTTCATCATCCTCGAACACAATCCGGGGAAGGCGAAGAGAGGAACCGTCGTCCTCGTCGGCAAGGGAGTAACGTTCGACAGCGGAGGCATTTCGATCAAACCCGCGGCAAACATGGGAGAAATGAAAATGGACATGAGCGGTGCAGCGGCAGTCATCGGAACATTTCAGGCCCTCGCAGAACTGCAGCTTCCGGTGCATGTTGTGGGATTGATCCCTGCCGTGGAAAACATGCCAAGCGGAACCGCCATGAAGCCCGGCGACATCGTACGCCACTACAACGGAAAGACTTCAGAAGTTGACAACACCGATGCAGAAGGAAGATTGATTCTTGCCGATGCGCTCGGCTATGCTTCTACCTATAAGCCGGACGTTGTGATCGACCTTGCAACGTTGACCGGCGCGTGTGTGGTTGCCTTGGGGCATCTTGCAACCGGGATGATGGGAAATGACCAGGGTTCGATGGACGCACTGAAAGCCGCCGGCGAAGCGACGTACGAGCGTGTATGGCAGCTTCCGTTGTTTGACGAGTACGAGAAGATGATCAAAAGCGATGTAGCCGATGTAAAGAACACCGGCGGCCGCTGGGGAGGCGCCATCACCGCCGGATGGTTTCTCAAAAAGTTCATCGGTGATTACAAGTGGGTGCATCTCGACATCGCAGGAACGGCGATCCTGGAAGAACACATGGATTACGCCCCCAAGGGAGGGTCCGGCGTCGGTGTGCGATTGCTCGTAGAATTTTTGAAGAACAGGAAATAACCCAGGCTTTCTCTGGTCGACTCTTGCCTGCCCCCCCGTCTACTTTAGTTTTCAAAAAAAGGAGTGTTGCTCTATGCGAAACGCTGCGATTTTTGTATTCCTCTCTCTCTTAGTGTCCAGCATGTTGTTTGCCGGCGAGCCGGTCAAGGTTGAAAACTTTACTCTCCCCGACTATAACGGAGTCAAACATGCGCTCACGGAATTCAACAAATCCAAAGCCGTCGTGCTGATGTTCATTGCAACGCAGTGTCCGGTTTCGAACGGATACAATACGCGGATGGTGTCATTGTTCAACGACTACAAAGATAAGAACGTGGTCTTCATCGGCATCAACTCCAACAAACAAGAAAGCATCGACGAGGTCAAACAGCACGCGAAAGAGCACGGCTTTGAATTCACGATCCTCAAGGACGATAAAAACATCATCGCAGATAAATTCGGGGCATCGGTAACGCCTGAGATCTTTGTCCTCAATCCATCTCTCGAAATTCTCTACCACGGCAGAATCGATGACTCACGCCGCGAGGCCGAAGTAACTTCGCGCGACCTTCGCAACGCGCTCGATGAAATCCTGGCCGGCAAATCCGTTTCTGTCTCCACAACAAAGGCCTTCGGCTGCACAATCAAGAAAATAGATTGATGAGAAGCCGGCTTGTCTTCTTGGTCCTTTGCATTTGTTCCCTGTGCGGCGGCGAGAATTTTCTCACCGCCCAGACGAAGGATTCTTCCCTCACCGTCGAGCCCATTGGGGTACAAGGGATTGAACACCTTCTGCACAACCGGAGCGGCAAAATCCTCTTTCTTAACGTGTGGGCAACGTGGTGCCAACCGTGTGTTGAAGAGTTTCCGGATATCATCAGACTTTACGGCCAATATCACAATGCGGGAGTGGACTTTGCGGCCATCAGCGTCGACTATCCCGACGAGATTGAGTCAAAAATTCTCCCGTTCATTGACAGCCGCAGCGTGCCGTTCAAAGTGTATGTTACAAACATCAAAAAGGACGAAGATTTCATTAACGCTCTCGATTCGTCGTGGAGCGGAGCAGTTCCTGCGACGTTCATTATCGACGCAAACGGCAAACAAAAGAGCGCCATGTATGGGCAAAAACCTTTTAACTTTTTCAAAACGAAGATCGACAGCGTGCTCGGCTCCAAGTAGAGGTCAACTCTTGATAAGAGATTCGAAGTCCAAACGACGAAGCCATTTGTTGATTGTTCATTGCTGATTGATAATTGTTAGATGTTCATTGATAATTGACGAATTGAATGGTACCTTTCAGCCATGAAATCTTATTGTGAAAGGAAGACCTTATGAAAATCCTCATTGCAGATTCATTCCCCCAGTCGTACATCTCAGAAATATCAAACCTTGGAGTAGAAGCTCAGTATAAACCGAAGCTCAAGGCTGAAGAGTTGGCAGCAAACATCGGCGACGCCTCCATCCTCATTGTCCGTTCGACCGAAGTTCGTGCCGACTGCATCAATGCCGGCAAGAGCCTGAGCCTCATCATTCGTGCGGGCGCCGGCGTGAATACCATCGACGTGAAAGCAGCGAACGCCCGGGGCATTTATGTCGCCAATTGCCCGGGGAAAAACTCCATCGCTGTCGCCGAACTGACAATGGCGCTGCTCCTTGCGCTTGACAGGCGGATCGTCGAAAACGTCGCGGACCTTCGCAACGGCAAATGGAACAAGAGCGAGTATTCGAAGGCCGACGGAATATTCGGCAAAACGATGGGTATTATCGGAGTCGGACAAATCGGGAAGGAAGTGATCACGAGGGCGAAAGCCTTCGGCCTGCACGTGATCGCGTGGTCGCGGTCGCTCACGCCGGAGAAAGCCGAAAAACTCGGCGTCGAATTCGCCCCGTCGGTCGAAGCGCTCGTACCGCAATGCAATATCGTCTCGGTTCACGTCGCATTGAAACCTGAAACACGAAACCTCATCAGCAGGAACATCATTCAATCGATGAAGCCGGGAACAATTTTTCTGAACACATCCCGCGCGGAAGTTGTGGACGAGTCTGCCCTTCGCGAAGCGGTTTCAGCGGGAGCGGTAAAAGTCGGCGCCGATGTTTTCTCCAACGAACCTGAAGAAAAGAGCGGTCCCTATTCGCATCCCCTGGCGTCGCTGCCGGCGGTGTACGGGACACATCACATCGGCGCGTCGACGAACCAGGCGCAGAACGCCGTAGCCGCCGAAGCCGTTTCAATTATCAACGACTACATCCAGCATGGAACCGTCCGCAATTGGGTGAACCGGGCAAAGAAAACGGCGGCAAAATGGGAACTGGTCGTCCGTCATTTTGACAAACCGGGAGTCCTCGCCAACGTGCTGGAATATCTCAAAACCTCAAAGATCAATGTGCAGGAAATTGAAAACGTTATCTTCGAGGGACAGCAAACCGCATGCTGCACGATGAAGCTCGACGCCCGTCCCTCCGACGACGTTCTCGCTGAAATACGAAAACGAGGAGACGAGATCATCCAGGCATCTTTGATCGGATTATAGCAAAACTCAAATATCTGCCGCTGCAGAAGGCGATGCTTCGGCGTTGCCTTTTTTTTGTACCTCAAAGCATCCGACCTTTGGTTGTTTCATCCTTCGATGCGTCCCGCTTCGCGGGACTTCCTCAGGATGAGCAATGGTTGTTCACTCTGACCCTGCGGGATCCTTCGAGAGCACGCCGCGATGTTTTTGCCAAAGGCATCTCCCAAAGGGATCGCTTCACGAGCTCCGTGAAATTCGGGACGCGTTGAAGGGCGTGATAATCTAAGCAGTCAATTTTCTCATCGTTCACAGTCTTGCGTTTGCGGCGTCATCTTTCTATCTTCTTATATGTATTCTCCATTTGCCAGCCTAGAAAAGGAATTACGCCGCCAGGTTTTGGGGGATGTCTGGTTCGATCTTGAGAAACGAACAGAGTACAGCACCGCAACCTGCCTTTACAAAGTGATGCCCGTCGGCGTTATAGCCCCTAAAAACATCGAGGATGTGCAATGCGTCGTCAGCCTTTGTGCTGAGAACGATATTGCCGTCATTCCACGGGGCGGCGGCTCGGGCCTTGTCGGGCAGGCTGTCGGGTTCGGCATTATCCTCGACTTCACGAAACACATGAACCACGTCGTGGGGATTTCAGAAGAAACCTCCTCCGTTACAGTCGAATCTGGCTGCATCCTTAACGATGTTTCGAATCTCCTTCAGCCGTACGGCAAATTTTATCCTATCGATCCGCAGAGTGCAAAGCTTTGTACTGTCGGCGGCACAATAGCGACAAATGCCTCGGGAGCACACGGCCTGCGGTACGGATCGACAAAGAACCAAATCAAAAGCCTTACCGCCGTTCTCTCAAACGGCGATGCGGTCGTCATTAATCCGGACGAGGATAAAAATCGTCTAACCCCCGAAGCGCGCAGCCGCTTTTCACAGGTCAAGAATATACTCCTTCAGCATCGGGAAATGATCGACCTGCACAAACCGTTGGTCGAGAAATGTTCGAGCGGCTATAATATTTTTGAATCACTCCGGGGTGAACAATTGGACGCAACGAGGCTGGTCTGCGGCTCCGAAGGCACTCTCGCTATCGTTACCGAAGCGACGTTGAGCATTCTGCCGGTTCCGAAGGCTGCAATCGCCGCTGCGGCGTATTTTGACTCGTACGAACACACTGCCGAAGCAACGCAGATCGCCCGCACCTACTCCCCCGCCGCCATTGAGCTCCTCGACAAATCGTACACTGACGTCGGCAAAGGGCTGAGCGCGACGAGCGACCGGTTCATCGACCGGGATTTTCAAACAATGCTTCTCATCGAATTTGAAGGCGACAACGCTTCGTCGCTCCGGGACCAGGCCGAATCCCTCCGCGAAACTCTTCAACGAGCCGGCATTCTCCGTGATTGGATCACGCTGAACACCGACGCCGAACGGCAATCACTCTGGATGGTACGGGAGACGGTCTCCGAAATGATCAATCATCTCCCGACTCATGAACACAAGATTTCGACCGTTGAGGATGGAGCCGTGCCGCTCAGCAACCTTCCAGAGTATATTACCGGCCTCAAGAAGATCCTCGACGCCCATTCCATCGTCTTCACGGTCTACGGCCACGCCGGCATGGGACACATCCACTGTTCCACGTTTGCGGAAATAACAACAGAATCCGGAAGGGAACGGATCGAGAGAGCGACACAAGAAGTGTTCGATCTCATCATCAAACTCGGGGGCGTTCTCTCCGCGGAACATGGCGATGGTTTTGTCCGGACTCCTTTTCTGGACCAGGCGTTCGGCCCGGAGATTTACGGGATCTTCGAAGAAATAAAACACATGCTCGACCCCCGGAACATCCTCAATCCACAAAAAATAGTCGGCAGACAAGACAGGGCATTCCTTCATGATATCAAAGACGCATAAGCGCAGTGTCGAGGTGGTTGCTTTCGCCTGGCTCCTCCTTTTCCTCCTTTCGGGGTTTTCGCAGCTCCGTGCGCAGGATGAGGATCGTCCGAGAGATCGCTCCGGCGACGACGGCCGGTTCAGAGAACAGGCGGCTATGGACATCGTGAGCTTCGAGCCGCACATGTTCGCCGCTGATTCAGCCGTAGTAAGAGTTGATATACTCTACCGTGTTCGATTCGATTTTTTCGTTTTCACACGGGATTTTTCGACGGATGCGCCAATGTATCGCGCTCACGGAGAACTGCTGATTGAGCTGATCGATTCGACCGATACTTCCATATCAAGAAAAGTGCAGGCCATAAGCCTGAGCGCGCCGGACAACGAAAGCACGCATTTGCGCTTCAGTTATTACCAAGGCACCGCATCGTTTCTTGTACATCCGGGACGCTTCACGTCGGTGTACCGCATCGAGGACAAAGAGTCGAAGCGTGAATTCGGAGATCGAAAACAGGTATTGCGCGTCCTTCCATTCCGGGCGGAGGCGATCGTCCAATCGACGCTCCTCTTTGTTGAGCCTTCAAATCAACCGTCGTCCCAGAAAAGTTTTACGGCACTGAACGACAATAATTCCGCAGAGTTTTCTAAGAACACCGGGGCATTTATCACGCTCAAAAATCAAGACACCCCGGTATCGGTGCGATATTCGATTACGCAGTTCCTGCCGGAAGGGAAAGATCGACCTGGTGCCCAGGAAGAGAGCACAGCAACAGCAACTGTCTTCCCTCATTCCCTGCTCAGGCTGGACCAGTCAAAGACGGAGAAGGTGGAGTATATTTTAGATTCGAGTGCCGCGACATCGACCGTATATTTTCCGATTGCTACCGCTCACCTGAAACAAGGGCGGTACGTTCTCCACATTCATCTTGCAGCCGGGGACACTGCCTCCCTCAGCAAAGAATTCTCGATCCATTGGAACGATATGCCGCTCTCGCTGTATGACCTCGATTTTGCCGTCACCGCCATGAGATACATCACCACAGACAGCGAATATGACGACCTTCGCAGCGGGAACAAAGAGACACGGATAAAGAAATTCGAGGAGTTCTGGGGGAAGCGCAACACCGTGCCGGGGTCGGCTTTCAATGAAATGATGACTGTCTATTTCCAGAGAGTCGACTACGCCTTCGCAACCTTCAGGACATTGAAGGAAGAAAATGGAGTACTCACGGATCGGGGACGGATCTATATCCTGTACGGCAAGCCGTCGAAGGTCGAGCGCACGCTCGCACCGGGCGGGCCGCCGAAAGAAACCTGGACGTACACGTCGCTCAACAAAGAATTTATCTTTGAAGATCCAAGCCGCCAGGGCAATTACAAACTTATCGCATCCGGAACTAAATGAAGCCACGCATCGCATTCACCATCGGAGATTTTAACGGCATTGCCCCCGAGGTCATCCTCAAAAATATCGAAATCCCCTCCCTCTTCAAAGCAATCCAACCGGTTCTTGTCGGCTCGTTTGACATCTTTGATCACTACGCCAAGAAGCTGAAGATCAAAAGAAAGCTTGTTGCCGTGCAATCGCCGTCGGAGCATGTGCCCGAGAACGCCGTCCCCGTGATGAACGTCTACAACGGGACGGCGAAGAATCTTCAAATCGGAAAGTCGGCCCCCGATGCCGGCATCTGTGCGGGCATGTCGATCGAAAAGAGCGTTCGGATGTGCATGGACGGAGAAGCCGACGCGATCGTAACGGGACCCGTTTCGAAAGAATCGCTGCATATCGCGGGGTACAATTTTCCCGGACAGACGGAAATGCTGGCGATGCTGAGCCGTTCCGGCCGGGTAACGATGATGCTGATCGCGAAAAACTTCCGCGTCGGGCTCGCAACGATCCATCTTCCGATTCAAAAAGTGGCGGAGAATATTTTTGTCGAGCGGATCATTGAGAAACTCGAAACGATCGATGCTTCGCTGAAAAACGATTTTCGTATCTCTGCGCCGAAAATCGCGGTCCTCGGACTCAATCCTCACGCCGGCGAGCACGGCTTCATCGGCCTCGAAGAGATCGAGATCATCGAACCCGCGATCCTGAAGGCGAAAGAGAAGGGGATCAATGCATCGGGCCCGTTCCCTGCAGACGCATTTTTCGCGACGTCGATGCAGAAGGAGTACGACGCGGTGCTGGCAATGTACCATGACCAGGGATTGATCCCGCTGAAGATGGCGGGATTCAACGAAGGAGTGAATTTCTCAGCCGGGCTGAACATCATCCGCACGTCGCCCGACCACGGGACGGCGTTCAACATCGCCGGCAAAGGGATCGCCGACCCGCGCAGCATGGGGGCGGCCGTGCACCTCGCCCGTGCTATCGTCTTGAACAGAAAAAAATAATCATCCGTATGATACGCCTTTCCAACGTCTGCGTTTCATTCAACAAGCAATCCATCCTCGACCATGTCAGCCTCGACATCGATGCGGGAGAATTCGTCTCGCTGGTCGGCACGACCGGGAGCGGAAAAAGCACGCTGCTCCGTCTTCTCTATATGGATCTGCACCCCGACACCGGCTCGGTCATGGTCGGCAAGTTCTCGTCCAGTTCGGTCACTTCGAAACAGATACCGCTGCTGCGACGGAAACTCGGCGTCGTGTTTCAGGACTTTAAACTGCTCGAAGACCGTTCGGTGTACGATAACGTCGCGTTCTCTCTCTATGTCACGAACGCGCGTTCCGTCGACATCAAGAAAAAGGTATTGAACGTTCTCGCCAACGTCGGGCTCAGCCACAAGCGCAACAGCATGCCGCATCAGCTTTCCGGGGGAGAACAACAGCGTGTTGCCATCGCCCGGGCGCTCGTCAACGAACCGATCCTTCTTTTGGCGGACGAGCCGACGGGTAACCTCGACCCGACAACGTCACTCGACATCCTCAGGCTGCTGAAGGACATCAACGCGAAGGGGACGGCCGTGTTGATGGCAACGCACAATTATGAACTGGTCAGGAAGGCACAGGGAAGGATCGTGCAGATCAAAGACAGGAGAGTATTCGACGTGAAGCTGAAACGCTGATGCCGTTCTGTTGTTCCCGGGAATTTACCCGGCCACCGCTTCAACTCGCCTCACTTCAGGAATTTCCAGCATCAACGCCCGTTCGATCCCGCCGCGCAGCGTCATGATCGACATCGGACATGATGCACAGGCGCCGACAAGCTTCACCTCAACGATGCCGTCGCCGGTGATGTTGACCAGCTCGACGTCGCCCCCGTCAATCTGCAAAAACGGGCGAACACTCTCTAATGTGGACAACACTTTCTCTTTCATCAGTTATGCTGCGCAGCCCCCAGGGAAATTTCGATCGACGGAGATGAATTGTTCGCAAGGTTTTTGATGCTGATCTGCGCCGCAAGGTTTCGCGCGATCTGCGAAATGATCTTCGACTGCGGGCTCTTCGGGTCCGCCTCAACGATGGGTCTTCCGACATCCCCGCCGATGCGGATATTCGTATCGATCGGAATTTCTCCAAGGAAAGGTACGCCAAGATCTTTCGCTGCTTTTGCCCCCCCGCCGGCGTCAAAAATATTTTCGCGTTCGCCGCAGTGCGAACAGACAAAGTAGCTCATGTTCTCGATGATCCCGAGAATCGGGACATTCACCTTGTTGAACATCATCAGCCCTTTGCGCGCGTCGGCGAGAGAAATTTCCTGCGGGGTCGTCACGATCACCGCGCCGGTCAGCGGAATTTGCTGCACCAGCGTGAGCTGAATATCTCCTGTTCCGGGGGGCATATCGAAAATCAGGTAATCGAGTTCACCCCATTCGACGTCGGTCATGAATTGTCTCACCGCGCCGCTTGCCATCGGTCCCCTCCAGATCACCGCCTGCATCGGGTCGACCAGGAAACCGATCGACATGACCTTCACTCCATATTTTTCCAGCGGCAGAAGCTTTTGATTATGGAGCTTCGGTTTCTCGCTGATGTTGAACATAAGAGGAATGCTCGGACCGTAGACATCGCAATCGATCAGGCCGACACTCGCGCCGTCCATCGCCAGCGCAACGGCAAGGTTAACGGCGACCGTCGATTTGCCGACACCTCCTTTTCCGCTCGCGACAGCGATGGTGTTTTTGACGCCTGTCAACAGCGGGCCTGGCTGCTGTAGTTGCCGGGTCGTCACGTTCGACGTCATCGTAATATCGACCGCGCTCACGCCGGAGATCGCCGATCGGATCGCTTTCTCCGACTCCGCCTTCAATTCATCGCGGACCGGACACGACGGCGTGGTAAGCTCTATAGTGAACCGAAGATCATTCCCTTCGATCTTCACTTCTTTGACAAAATTGAGCGCGACAATATCTTTGTGAAGGTCCGGATCGCGGACACTTCGCAGCGCTTCCAGCACGTGTTCCTGAGTAAGTGTTTTCATTTCCTTTAATTTTTATGGAATCAATACATTGAAATAATCTCTCGCCAAGCCGCTAACACGCCAAGAAGTTTTTGGAGCCAATTTGCGGCTCTGCGTCTGGCGAAGCCATCCATTTGGGATTTGCGAGAGCAATACTCTGTGACCTATTCAAGAGCACCGATTACTCAACATTCTTGCCGGTCAGAGTCACCAGTGCGTCTCGGTACAACTGCGCTGTCTTCTGAATGATCTCTTCCGGCATCATCGGCCCGGGGGCGCGGCGGTTGAATTTTACGGATGTGAGATAGTCCCGGACGAATTGTTTGTCGAAACTCGGCTGGCTGCCTCCGGGAACGTATTTGCTCTTCGGCCAGAAGCGGGACGAGTCCGGCGTCAGCAATTCATCGATGAGGATCAACTCATCATTGAGAGTCCCGAATTCCATTTTTGTGTCGGCGATAATGATGCCCTTCGATTCAGCGATCCCTGAAGCGGTGTTGAAGATTTCCACCGCCGTATCCCGCACTCTTTTGCTGAGCGCTTCCCCTTCAAGCTTCACCATTTCTTCGAACGTTATGTTCTCGTCGTGAACACCGAGCTCGGCTTTCGTTGACGGCGTGAAAATCGGGGCAGGCAAGCGCGAACTCTCCACGAGGCCCGCCGGGAGCGGCAGACCGCAGACGCTTTTCGCCTCCTGGTATTCGGCCCAGCCGGAACCTGAAAGGTAGCCGCGGACAATGCACTCAACGCCAAGCGGCTTCGTCTTTTTGACGAGCATGCTGCGACCCCGCAGCTCATCGGCGTATTCTTTGCATTCGTGAGGGAACTCATCCACATTTGTAGAAACGACATGGTTCTTGATGATTCTTTTCGTAAGATCGAACCAGTACCTGGAAATTTGCGTAAGAACCTTTCCCTTATCGGGAATTCCTTGCGGCATCACAACATCGTACGCCGAGAGACGGTCTGTAGCAACGATCAAAAAATAATCTCCGACGTCGTACATATCGCGGACCTTCCCGCGCTTCACGAACCGGAGCTTAGAGTAGTTTGTTTCGATTATGACTGAGGACATAAGTAAGTTAGAAGTGAATGGTTAAAAGTGAAAAATGTAAAGTTAAAAGTTCAAAAAAGTCTGAGACAAAAATTGTTGTCGATAACCGTGGGACCGGCATTGACCCGAGCACCAGGTGCTGGGCACGCATGGTCCTTCGCGGGTTGCGGATCAACTCGCATCTCATTCCATAAAAGTCCGATCGAGGCGGAGCGCGGCGCGAAGACGGTCTACATACTCGCGCTGCGGCATTTCGACGGCACCCAGGCTCTTAAGATGCGGCGTCATGAATTGCGCATCGAGCAGAACGAATTGCCGTTGTTGAAGGTGATGAACAAGGCCAACCAGGGCAAACTTCGATGCGTCCTTCCTTTTGCTAAACATCGATTCTCCGAAAAAAGCTCCCCCGAGCGCAACGCCGTACAATCCGCCTGCGATTTCGCCGTTATGCCACGATTCCACAGAAAATGCAAAACCGCGCCGGTGCAGTTCGCAGTAGCTCTGAATAATTGCCTCTGAAATCCACGTTTCCTCACGGTCTGCACAATTCCGCATCACCGCTTCGAACGATGTGTCGAAGCGAAGGTCGAAAATCCCTTTCTTTACTGTCTGCCGCAGACTTCTCGACACTTTCAACCCGTTCAGAGGAACCACGGCGCGGAGCTGCGGTTCGTACCAATGGATATCCCCTTCTTTGCTCTCCGCCATAGGGAATATTCCGCAGCGGTATGCATTCAGGAGAAGTTCGGGTTCGATGATATCGCGGGCGACCGATCGTGTCATTCCATCACGCAATCGTTTATGCACCCTCCCGTTCCGACGTCGACCGGAGGGGCTTCGGCGGAAGGTTGAGAACTTCATCAGGAAAATGCTCTACAATATACGAAATGACATCCTTCACAGAAAGGATGCTGACGGGCTTCCGCTGCTCATCAACGATCGGCACATGACGGTATCCGCCGACCGACATGATGTTCATTGCATAGGCGATCGAGTCGTCGAGGCGGAGCGCTTCCGGCGAGGGTTTCATCACTTCGCTCACTTTGAGTTTATAGAGATCGTATTTTTTATTCACGACCTTCATCAGGACGTCGCGCTCGGTAAAAATTCCCGCGAGCACTCCGCCGCGCACAACCAGCACAGAGCCGGTCTTGCGCTGCTGCATCGACTCGATCGTTGCTCCGACGTCCTCCGAACTCTCGACGATGAGCGCGCGCCTCAGATCGAGGATCCTGATCGGCTGCTGGATCGTCTCGTTCGAAAGAACTTTCTTGATCTTCTTGTCATGCCCGAACATCTCCTCCATCTCATCATCAAGTTCATGAGTGCTCATACCAACCTCCGCAATGTTAAGTAAAGACCTCTTAGCTAACTCATCTCTCGAACAAATCGCCCGACGGGACGATCCGGAATTTATCTTTATTGATGTTGATAGGAAGGACCTGAATTACTTTGTCCTGTGCCAGGATCTCTGCCGGGACGTTCGGGTTGTTGTACTGGATCGGAGAAGGCGCGTTCGACAGAAGAGCTTCTTTCAACGGTCCCGCGTCCTTTGCAACAACGGAAAGATAATAGTTCTTCGCCTGCAGATGTTTCCTGATCGCAGCATTAACATCGTTCACCGACAACGCTGAAAGCTGTTTTGCAAGATAGTCGACGTAGTATGGAATCCCATAAAACTCGGAATCCATCACGTAGCCGAGTCTCCTGCTTTGCGTTTGTACCCACAGCTTTGAATAATTGACCAGAAAGTCTCTCGTCGTTTCAAACTGCTGTTCCGTCAAGCCGCTGTCGATAAGGAGCTGGACTTCGCGCATGGCAGCACGGATAGCGAATTGAGTATTCTTCGGTTCAACCGGGCGGATCCAGACACTGAAGAACTGCTGACGCCGCGGGATGTTCGGGGCGGGGAACGTCGATCCTCCCTCCTGGATAAAATTCTCGATATAGGAATAGTCGCCGTAGTTCAGCCCGCGGTCGCCGCGCAAGTGATTCATCAGCACACCATTAAATGTGCGGTGTTCGCCGAGATACGAATTGGCCACGACCAACGCGTAAAAATCTTTATCAGCGCGGGTAACGCCGATCGGGAAGCCGAACGAGACAGCCGTCGCACGGTTGTCCTTTTGAATGATCATCGTTTCCACACCGACAGGCTTCCCAGGTTCAGGAAGAACAACTTCCTTAAAAGGACCAGCCGGCAGCCGGGCAAGATCTTTCTTGACACGCTCGATCAACTCTTTCGGATAGCCGCCGGCAATGCCGAAGACGATCCGCGCCTGGGTATACATAGCCTGGTGAAAGGCTTTCACATCGTCAAGCGTTGCTGCGGTAACTCCTTGAACTGTTCCTGCGATGACATTTCGGTACGGATGATCGGCATACATTAAAAGATTCAATCCGGCCTTGCCGAGATTTTCGTCATCGTTGCCGCGCAACGTGTTCTTCAGATAATTAACCTGTTCATCTTTATTGCGGGCGAAATCGTCGGCGTCGAACCGGGGCGAGGCGATCAACTCCCATAGGAGTCCATAAAATTCTTCCACATGATCGCGGTGAACCTCGCCTATGACCGTCGTGACCTCCTTATCCGACTGGACGGAAATCCTCGCAGCCCACGGATACAATTTGTCGACGATCTGCTGGTATGAAAAAGACTTCGACCCCCCCTGGCCGATCATCGCCGCGGTCAGGGCGTTCAGCCCTTCTTTGCCGGCCGGGTCGTTCACGGACCCTGAGTGGACAACAATGCGGAAAGAGACGAGGGGGGAATTCGGCACATACACCTCGGTGATTCGCGGTGCCTGCTGTGCGGCTGCCAGAGTAGCTGTCATAAGTGTCAAAAAGAAGAGCGTGATAGAATGTATTCGCCTGTTCATTGGGCTGCCTCGTGTTCGAGGATGACAACGGTGCGATTATTTTTTGTGAAAATGTTCTTCGCCGCGCGCATAATATCTTCGGCGGTCACTTTTTCGTAGAGAGCATAAAGTCTGTTCATCGACTCATAGTTACCCGTAAGCGCAATATAGGTGGCAACAGTAACGGCGACATTATCCGGCTTGTTGAGGCGCATCGCAAAGGCGTATCTGATGTGCGACTTGATATCCTGAAGTTTCTGCGCATCCGCCGGGACGGTCTTTGCGTTCTCGAGGGCGGCGTAGATCTCGTCGCGGACGGAGTCGACTTTCGTTGCATCTTTCACCCGCGCCATTGCTGTAAACAAAAACGGGTCCCGATGGTCATCGGGTCCGCCATTGACAAATTCCACGAGCTGCTTCTTTATCACCAGCGACTGGTACAAGGGCGAGCTCTCCGAGAAAACAAGTTCCGAGAGAATGTCGAGCGATGCCCGCTCTACGTCCGCATCGCTGAAGGCCGGCACATGGTAGCCGATGAGAAGATACGGCAGCGTCCTGTTCTGCCACGGCATATGCACCACTTTCTCTTCGGCCTGCGGAGGTTCTGCAGGGACCTGCACCTCGTACGTCCCCCTCTTCCAGCCGGAGTAATATTTTTTGACGATCCTGATGACATCGTCATTCTTCACGTCGCCGACGACGACAATCGTACAATTCTCCGGCCGATAGAAACGATCGAAGAATTTCAAGCTGTATTCATACTGGTTCGGCATGTCCTTGATGTCGGCAAGGAAGCCCATCGTCGTGTGTTTGTAGGTGTGCGTTGTGAAGGCGGTATTCTGGAGCGTTTCGTACATCGACTGAAAGGGAACTGAATAATTCTTGTTATACTCGCCGAGAATCGCTCCTGCTTCGGTCCTGAATCCTTCTTCCGAATACTTGAGATTCATGAAGCGGTCGCTCTCGATATCCGCCAGTGTCTCGAGCGCATCGGCGCTCGCAACAATGTGGTAGCAGGTCCAGTCATCCGTGGTGAAAGCGTTGGAGTCGGCGCCGAGACGTTTCAAGATGTCGTTGTACTTATCCGCCGGATATTTCATCGTGCCGCGAAACATGCAATGCTCGAAGAAATGTGCGAAGCCGGAGTGGCCGGCTTCGATCTCGTTGCGCGAGCCGGTCCTCACGACGGTATAATACGCGACAAGGCCGGGGCTGTCGTACGGGATGGTGAGGACGGTGAGACCGTTCTCCATGACCGTTTTAGTGACAGGATAGGGAAAAATGTCGTTCGATCGTATCGGTTCGCCGGCGCGGCTCGTTGTGACAAGAGCAAGGAACGCGCTGACGACCAGTATTGCAGAAGAATATTTTGCCATCGCAACTCCGATGAAAAGTGAATCAACAAAAATTCGATGAGTGAGAAATTCCAATATCAACGGCATCAATGATTATTCGATGGAAGTGAAACCGAGCATTGTTCGCATTGGCACAGGCTCCGCAAGTACTCGAACGGGTATATCCCCGAACTGTGGCCGTCCCCCCACACGATTTGAATGGCATATTGCCCGACCGGCACGGCGGACGTTATCTGAAATTCTCCCGCTTTGAATATCGGAAGGAGAACTTTTTCTTGTTCGCCGTCGCGTTCGATCTTGCATGAAGCACACGGACACAATTTGCGCAGGTGCTGGAGCGTGTACCGGCTGGCATGGCCGGTGTCCCATGTAATCGACAATTCCGCCGGTGAGGTCTGGTGTATTCGAACTGGCTGCACGGTGTAATTTAGGAAAAATCGGGATAAAAAAAAAGCCCCCTCTCGCTGCAGGTCTGCAAAGTCCATCAGCCGTTTTCCAATTCATCCCGCTTGACTTTTAGTTGATTGTTGTGTACGTTTTCTTTGTTAGAAGGGTAGTGGTGTAGATATTTCTGCAAGATTTGATATTCTTCACTCAAAGCCATTTGGGTGATGGGGCATTCAGAAGGGGCACATCATGAAACGCATCTCTCTCGTAATTTCCATTCTCTCATTCCTTGTTCTAACTTCCTGTCAGCAATCTAATCCGGTACTTTCGACGTCAACCCCATCGGAAAAAACCGGGGTTTCTATACATATCCTGATGAAAGATGCGCCTTCCAATGTTGCAAGCATCGTCGGAGTTCTTACTCGTGCAGGGTACGATACACTAAAGAATGGATTCAGCATCGTCAACGATACAGCTTCATGCGAATTCAATAATATCATTGCCGGTACCTGGCACCTTCAGGTGAGTGCGTACGACGCTTCTAACACTTTGACGTACACCGGCGCAACAGACGTTCAAGTTTCTCCTGGTGTGGCGACGCCGGTTTCTCTAGTGCTCGACCCCGCAACAGGGTCAATTCTGGTCACAGTGACGTGGGGAACCAACGGTAACAGATCGTTGATATTTGACGGCATTTCGGGATTCGTTGAGATGTTGAATTCTGCCTCCCTTACGAATATCGATTCAGCAATCACACTAGAAGCTTGGATTAAACCGCAGGATAGCCCATCCAGATTTTACCATTATATTATTTGTAAGGGTGTTACTTCACCAGTATATACACTGGAAATGCTAAACCCTTCACTCAACCCGGCATTTACGTTAACTGGTTTGACAGTCGATTATGCGGGCGCCAACAGCTATTGGTCGCGTTTGGTGCTGAACGAAACAATTCCTAATCAAAGCTGGACACATGTTGCCATGACGTTCAGCAATGAAGTAGGACTAACCGTCTATATTAATGGAACTCTTGCGTACCACACCAGTGCAACCGGATACCTAACGCATTCCAGTGAAAATCTCCGGATTGGTATTTTATTGAATGAGACATATCAATTGTACTTCAAGGGATTGATCGACGAGGTCAGGATTTGGAAAATAGCGAGAACCGCAGCTCAAATCAAAGATAATATGGGAAAAGAGCTGACCGGGACTGAGTCTGGTTTGGTAGGTTATTGGAACTTCAATGATTCTTTTGGATCATTGACCGTTAGTGATAAGTCAGGGAATGGGAATTCAGGGACGCTGCATGGAGGAGTTGGGTTTTCGAATGATACTCCGTTTTAATCGCCCTCATATCAAGCAGCCGTGTCACCAATCAAAGGGACTGACCATAGAGAGGTTAGTCCCTTCTTCTTACAATGCTTCGATGCGGTTAGCTCTTTCAATCCCCGTAGAAATTTCTTACCCACTTGTGCTTCTTCAATTCTTTCATAAGTTTTTCGGAAAGATTCTTGCCGTCGGAGACGGCGGTGTTCAGTTCGACGTTCGGAATGCTGCGCATACCGGGGATGACTGTCGATACTGCAGGCCGTGAAAGAACAAACCGGAGAGCAAGTTCCGCAAGTGTCTTCGCCTCGGCGCCGAGGAGAGGCTTGAGTTTTTCAACACGATCATACACCTGCTGCTTCCTGTCCCCGCGGAAATAATCGTTCCGCCAATCGTTGTTCGGAAAAACGGTCTCGGGCCTGACTCGTCCGGTCAATCCCCCTTCGTCGAACGGCACACGGACGATAACGCCGATATCGTTCTTCATGCAATACGGAAATAATTCGTCTTCGGGCGATTGGTCGAAGATATTATAGATGACCTGAAATGTATCAACCATGCCGGTTTTCGCCGCATTGCGCACCGATGACGGCTGGTGGTCATTGACGGAGATCCCGAATGCCCTTATCTTCCCTCCGGCTTTTAACAGACGCACCGCTTCCCATATCTCATCCGCCCCGGCCCATTCGTCGCTCCAGACGTGGAACTGCAGCACGTCGATGCACTCCATCCGGAGATTTTTCAAGCTCTGTTCCGTCGATTCAAGAATATAGTTTTTTGGAAACGCCTCGTTGAACGGAACGCCCGGACGGGCGGGCCATTGGCGGTTCTTCGGCGGAACTTTCGTTGCGACGTATATTTTTCCGACGCCGCTTCGCACAAGCTTTCCAACCAGCTGCTCGCTGTGTCCGTCGCCGTACGCAAGCGCGGTATCGAAAAAATTCACGCCGAGTTCGGCTGCCTTCCGGAGCGCAGCCATCGACTCTTTGTCGTCCGAGCCTTTCCACATTTGGCCGCCGATCCCCCACCCGCCGAACCCGATTTCAGAAACGTTGATGCCGGTCTTGCCTAATGGACGAAGTTTCATGAGGAGTCTCCAGGATTGTTGTCGTCAGGGAAAAATTGTTCCGAAGATATTGTGGAAAGTCATTCTCCTCCCGCCGGAAAGCGGCGGGGGAGAATGACTTTACTGGGATTGTAGCGTATAATTCATACAACGAAAACAGAGAGAGAGTTGAAAAACGGAGGGTCTGCTATTTCTCGAACGGATTTTTCATTTTCGGCTTCGGCTTCATCGCTCTATAAATTTCGTAAAGAGATTCGAGCCGCCGCTGCGAAAGTTCATCGAGGTCTTCGTCGTCTTTATCCCGCTTCACAAACATTTCAAAGTCGGAGGCGTCTTTCCCTTTCATGAATCGGGAAAAGTCCTTCAGGTCGCCGATCATCGTATGTTGTTCAACGCGTGTCATAACTTTTATCGTCCGCGAAGAAGACTTTTAACCGCCAAGACGCAAAGGACGCAAAGAATTATGCGAAGATTATAAAAAAATCTTCGCGTCTTAGCGCCTTTGCGGTCCTTATTTTATTCATCCCCGAAATTAATGCCGACAGCCCGCGCCGCTTTTACAATTTCTCCGTCCTCAGGAACAAGCCGCTGTTGTGCAATAGCTTCCGCAATTGGGACAGATGTAACGCGAAGGCCGCGCAAACTTACCATGTGGGCAAATTTTCCCTGCACTGCAAGTTCCACAGCTTTCGTGCCGTAACGCGTCGCAAGAATCCTGTCGTATGCAGTCGGACTTCCGCCGCGCTGAAGATGGCCGAGCACCGTGACGCGTGACTCCAGCCCTGTCTCAGTCGTAATCCGCTGCGACACGTGTTCGCCGATCCCGCCGAAACGAAGAGGGTCCGTCCGTTTAATGTCGGTCTCTTTCACCACAACTTCCTCATCGGCGGCTTTTGCACCCTCCGCAACGCAGACGATGCTGAACCGGTTGCCGCGCGTGCTCCGTTCGATCACCTTTTCAAACACCGAGCCCCACTTAAAAGGAATCTCGGGAATCAAAATGATATCCGCCCCTCCCGCTAAACCCGCTTCCAGGGCGATCCATCCGGCATACCTTCCCATCACCTCGATCACCATCACACGGTGATGCGCAGAGCCGGTGGTATGAAGACGGTCGATGGCTTCCGAGGCGATAGAAAGCGCCGTATCGAACCCGAACGTCTGGTCGGTCGCTTCAAGGTCGTTGTCGATAGTTTTCGGCACGCCGATAATGTTCATGCCCATCTCGCCAAGCTTGTTCGAGATGTGCATCGTCCCATCTCCTCCAATAGCGATAAGGCAGTCGAGACCCCATCCTTTATAATGCTTCAGCGTTCGGGCGGATGCGTCGACAATTTCAATTCCGTTATTTCCTTCTGCAGGGTAGTGGAACGGGTCCCCTTTGTTGGACGTGCCGAGAATCGTACCGCCTAGTCCGATGATGCCCGACACTTCCCTTCGGGAGAGCTCATGCATCCTGCCTTCCACAAATCCTTCAAAACCGTCTTCTATACCGACGACCGTCAAGCCGTGGTCGTTGATGCCGGATTTGCCGACGCCGCGGATAACTGCATTGAGTCCGGGGCAATCGCCTCCTCCTGTGAGAATTCCAACTCGCTTCACTTTCTTATCAGCCACGTATTTTCCTTCTAATTAGTTGCACACAATATTACTTTTCAAGCCTTAATGTACGAAATTTTTTGGATATCGTAAAGGGGGAAATGACATCCCCTTGTCAAGGCTTAAGGCCTTGACTTGGTTAGCGAAATGCTATTTCACCGCGACATCGATTTGTTCCTGCGAATCGGGCGTTTTGACGCTCAGCCGATTGATTTCCGAATCATACACCCAACCTTCTTTCACATCTTCCAGTGTCTTCACCTCAAACACCGCTTTTCCTCGAACCGAAACCGACGAAGGCTTGATTGAGACGCCGTTGATCGCGAAAACGACCGAGCGATGTGCCGGAACAAACTCTCCTTCCGCGGGTGAGCGAGCGATCGTGATTTCCGATCCCTCCACCGCCGCCTTTATCCCAACCGTCCTGTAATTTCCTTTTTGGTAGTCGAAGCTGATGCCGTCATCTTCGTAGCAAATCCCTTTGGCTTCGGAAGAAGGAAATATTTCAAACGTCAGCGGGTCGGCAGGGGCCTGGTCGGTGTATTGTACGACCTGCTGCATAGGAACAACGGCGCCTGCGCGTATGAAGACCGGCATCACGTCGAGCGGAGCTTTGGCATCGATCCACTTTCCCCCTTCCATTTTTCGACGGGTCCAGAAATCGTACCACTCCCCTTTCGGCAGATACATCCAGCGTGTCTTCGAACCGGCTTCCAGCACCGGCGAAACGAGGATGTCTTCGCCGACCATAAACTGCGTGTCGATCCGGTACGTAACTTTGTCGCCGGGAAATTCCAGCATGAGCGGCCGCATGATCGGGATTCCGGAGACCGACGCCTTGTAGAATTCTGTATAGAGAAACGGCAGCAGCCGGTAGCGCAGCTCGATATATTTTTTGTTTATTTTTTCATACTCCTCGCCGTACATCCACGGTTCTTTGTCGATGCTTCCTTTCACCGAATGAGAGCGGCAGAGGGGAAGGAAGACGCCGTACTGGAGCCACCGTGTGTACATCTCTCCGGTCGGAGTCCCGATGAACCCGCCGATATCGGGTCCGACAAAAGGCTGTCCCGACAATCCAAAATTCAAGCACATCGGAATTGCCATGGCGAGATGTTCCCAGCTGCTCACGTTATCCCCTGTCCACGCCGCCGAGTACCGCTGCGTTCCGGCGTAACCGGCGCGCGTCAAGACAAACGGGCGCTCGTTCGCGTCCAGCCGACGTAATCCTTCGTACGTGCCGCGCGCCATCTGCATACCGTAGACATTGTGGATCTCCGCATGCGTTCGCACATTGCCGTCCACATTATGACGGACGTCCAAAGGAAATGTTTTTGTTGGTACGTCGAATACCGACGGTTCGTTCATGTCGTTCCAAAAGCCTTTTACACCGGCGTTCACCAGATCTCTATAGAGCGTTCCCCACCATGCGCGCGCCTGTGAGTTTGCGAAATCGGGGAAGGCGCACTGGCCGGGCCACACGGGACCGATGAACAACGAGCTGTCCGGATTCAAAACAAAATGTTTTCCTTTAAACCCTTCCTTGAAAACCCAGTAGGATGAATCCTGCTTAATACCCGGGTCGATGATCGTGACGATCTTGAATCCATCGGCAGCCAGGTCGCCGACCATTTTCTTCGGGTCGGGAAAATTATCTTTGTTCCATGTAAAGCATCGGTAGCCGTCCATGTAATCGATATCGAGATAAATGACGTCGCACGGTATTCCACGCCTGCGAAAATTGCCGGCGATGCCGCGCACTTTCGACTCGGGATAATAACTCCACCGGCATTGCTGGTAGCCGATGGACCATTTCGGCGGAAGGTTCATCCTCCCGGTCAATTCGGTAAAACGTCCGATCACTTTCTTCGGGCTTGGCCCATAGAAGAAATAATAATCGATCATCCCTCCTTCGGCGCCGAATGAATAATATCGTTCTGATTCTTTTCCCATATCGAACGACGTTCGAAATGTGTTGTCGAAGAATATTCCGTAAAATTTGCCGGCACGCATGCCGAGGAAAAATGGGATCGACTGATAGACAGGGTCGGTGCCGGGCGTGTACGCCGGGATATCGTTATTCCAGTTCGTTACCGCAAGGTCGCGGCGCTCGAGCATTCCCGTTTTCTCGCCGAAGCCGTAATACAATTCGTTTTGCGGCATCGTCTTCCAAACGCGAACCTGGTCTCCGTCCCACGCCATTCCTTTCGACGGATCGTCCTGATTGATCACTTCGCCTTCGGGAGTTACAAAAGAAATCCTCAGCGGCGACTTCGTTATCTTGACGGTAATATCTTTCAGTGCAACTGTAATGCTCTTTTCGTCCTGGGCAAATTCGTGTTTCGGCAGGTCCCATCTTTCTTTCGCCATCGCCCACGAGCCGAGGTCTTTCGCACCTGCGACACGAAGAATGCGCACCCGCACCATATCGTTTGCGAACGGCGTGATCTGAACTTCCGATTCACCGCAATTGACGACGATCTGCTGGTCGGAATTGAGGACAAGTTGAGCGTCGCCGATGGTTTTCCATCCTGCGGTGACGGTAGTGAGTGTCATACAGAGTAGCCCTGTGTATAAGAGAGGAAGTTTCACTGCTTGATTCTCCAAGTTTCTTCTTAACCGCAAAGACACAAGGGCGCCAGGAAAAGAGTACTTAAAACAAGTGATCTCATGACTGTCATTGCCCTTTGGCGTCTTGGTTCTCTATTTATTTCCCCTCATCGCTGCGTCGAGGACGATTTGGTTTTTCAAGCCGACGCTCCCCGGGGCAAACGGATCGGTATCGTCGATAATGTTGGCGGAAAATTTTGAGATCTGATCGATATACAGATTTGGGACCGCGATGTCCTCTGTTGTCGACGGTTCCTCTTTTCCATCCTTTCCCATAGTGATGCGGAGAGAGATCGATGTGCTGTTCTGCGTGAAACCGTATGCCGAGATTATTCCTTTCGTTCCGATAAACTCAATGAACGTCCTTCGGAGCGGCGCCGTGAACGAGCAGTAGATCGATGCAAGCGTTCCGCGGGAGAATTTCAAAATAATGTTCGCGCTTTCTTCCGT
>Ga0265338_10000251_pt1 | contig 98343 bp, 97 predicted proteins | sample 42126metaG_FD_193579 | JGI IMG/M metagenome (GOLD analysis project Ga0265338, IMG submission 193579) | Rhizosphere microbial communities from Carex aquatilis grown in University of Washington, Seatle, WA, United States - 4-21-26 metaG | ecosystem: Host-associated > Plants > Roots > Rhizosphere...
TCTGCAGTAGCAGGAAAACCGGCAATTCAACACGCTGGAATCATCACGATTCGCGTTTGAGCGTGCGTTGATCGGCCAAAATGGCCGGTCTCATGCCGCAGCGCTGGTTGTGCAGACCTTCCCTAACCGGGCCGATGCCCGCCCGCGAACGCCGGTTGGGGCCGCGGGGCGGCCCGCGCGCTAGAATGCACCATCTGGCTGAACCCCAAAGCGAGTCGGTGCGCCGCCTCGCCGATCCAAAACGATGCGAATACTGCTAGTCGAAGATGACCGCATGATTGCCGAGGGCGTGCGCAAGGCGCTGCGTGCGGAGGGATGCGCGGTCGACTGGGTCGAGGACGGCGAGTCCGCGCTGACCGCCGTGACCGGCGAGTCTTACGATCTGCTTCTGCTCGACCTGGGCTTGCCCAAACGCGATGGGCTCGACGTGCTGCGCGCGCTGCGCTCGCGCGGGCTCTCGCTGCCGGTGCTGATCCTCACGGCGCGCGACGCGATCGCCGACCGCGTGAAGGGACTCGACGCCGGTGCCGACGATTACCTCGTCAAGCCCTTCGATCTCGACGAACTCGGCGCGCGCATGCGTGCGCTGATCCGCCGCCAGTCGGGCCGCAGCGAGTCGATGATCCGCTTCGGTTCCCTCACGCTCGATCCGGCGTCGCATCAGGTAACGCAGAACGGCGTGCCGATCGCGCTTTCCGCGCGCGAGTTCGCGCTGCTCGAAGCGCTGCTTGCGCGGCCGGGGGCGGTGCTCTCGAAGAACCAGCTCGAAGAGAAGATGTACGGCTGGGGCGAGGAGATCGGCAGCAACACCGTCGAGGTCTATATCCATGCCCTGCGCAAGAAGCTCGGCGCCGACCTGATCCGCAACGTGCGCGGGCTCGGCTACATGATCGCGAAAGACGCGTGAGGCATGCCGTTTTGTTTTGACTGGATGGGGCTGGGCGCCGAAGTGCCAGGTCCCGTCGACAGTTCTGCATGGGATGAGACAGGAAATCCACACGCCGATGAGTTCCATCCGACGACAATTGCTGTTCTGGCTGCTCGCGATCGTGGTCGCGGGCATGGGACTCGCCGGCTGGCTCATCTATCGCCAGGCGCTCGCCGAAGCCAACGAACTGTTCGACTACCAGTTGCAGGAAATCGCCGCCGCGCTGCCCTCGCAACCGTTCAACGAGATCCTCGGTTCGAACGACACCGGTAACGAGGGCATCGTCCTGCAAATCTGGAACCGCAACGGCGTGCTCATGTACTACTCGCGTCCGCGTGCGCCGCTCGCGCCGCGCGCCGAACTCGGCTTTTCGACCGAGCGCACCGATCGCGGCGAATGGCGCGTGTATGGCGCGATCGTCGGCGATAACGTCGTGCAACTCGCGCAGCCCGTCTCCGTGCGTAATCGTCTTGCCGCGAACGTCGCGCTGCGCACGCTGTGGCCGCTGATCGTGCTGCTGCCGTTTCTCGGGCTCGCCGTGTGGCTCGTCGTGGGACGCGGACTCGCGCCGCTCTCGCGCGTCGCGCGCGCGCTCGACACGCGTCATCCCGAAGCGCTCGATCCGTTGCCCGAGCAACGACTGCCGCGCGAAGTCACGCCGCTCGTGCACGCGCTGAACGCGCTGCTCAACCGTCTCGCGCAGGCGCGCGACACGCAGAAGGCCTTCGTCGCCGATGCCGCGCACGAACTGCGCACGCCGCTCGCCGCCGTGCAGATCCAGGCGCAACTAGTCGCGCGCGCAAAGGACGACGAGACGCGCCGCGAAGCGCTCGACGATCTGCAGGCGGGCATCGTGCGCGCGACGCGCCTTGCCGAGCAGTTGCTCGCGCTCGCGCGCTCCGAACCCGACGGCCATGCGCGCATGCGGGACGTCGATCTGCATGCGTTGCTCGACGATTGCGTCGCGGCATATGCGAGCGTGGCGCAGCAGCGCGGCGTTGATCTGGGCATCGAAGAAAGCGTCGCGGCTACCGTGCCCGGCGACCCCGACGCGCTGCGCGTGATGTTCAACAACCTGCTCGACAACGCAACGAAATACACGCCCGGCGGCGGCCGCGTCGATGTGGCCCTGCGCATGGACGACGGCCATCCGGTCGTCCGCATCGACGACAGCGGCCCCGGCATTCCGGTCGCCGAGCGCGGGCGCGTGTTCGACCGCTTTTATCGCGTCGGCGCGGGCGCCGCGCGGGCGCGCACGGACGTCGCCGGAACGGGGCTCGGACTCGCGATCGTGCGCCGCATCGCGGACCAGCACGACGCAGCGATCACACTCGGCGATTCGCCGGCGGGCGGCCTTCAGGTCGAGGTGCGCTTTCAGGCATGAGCGCCTCTGCGTTACTGCGTAACCGCACGATTCCGACGTTTCCGATGTCGGTCCAGGATTTTCCTCACGGACTACTACCTGCTTAAGCCTGATTTAAGTGACGCGACGTAGTCTTCGTCTCGTCGTGACCGTATCCCGCTTCAAGGAATCTGCAATGAACGCAAAAGTCTTTACTCGCAGTGCCGCGGCGGTCGCCGTGGCCGTCGCGTTGTCGGCGGGCTACGTGGCTGGACGCCGCGACGTCCCCGCTCCGCAGATCATCTCGTCGGCGCAGGCCGCCGCGATGATGCCCGCCGAGGCCGCCGCCAAGACCGGCATTCCCGACTTTTCCGGCCTCGTCGAAACCTACGGGCCCGCGGTCGTCAACATCAGCGCCAAGCACGAGGTCAAGCACACCGCGATGCACGGCGGCGGTGCGCAGCAACTGCCGATCGATCCGTCCGATCCGTTCTACCAGTTCTTCAAGCGCTTCTATGGCGGCATGCCCGGCATGGGCGGGGGCAGCGGCGGCGGCAATGACGACGGCGGCGACGCCGACACGCCGAGCACGAGCCTCGGCTCGGGCTTCGTCATCAGCTCCGACGGCTACATCCTCACGAACGCCCACGTCGTCGACGGCGCGAACGTCGTGACCGTGAAGCTCACGGACAAGCGCGAATTCAAGGCGAGGGTCGTCGGTGCGGACAAGCAGTCGGACGTCGCCGTGCTGAAGATCGACGCGAAGAACCTGCCGATCGTGAAGATCGGCGATCCGCACCAGAGCAAGGTCGGCCAGTGGGTCGTGGCGATCGGCTCGCCGTACGGCTTCGACAACACCGTGACGTCGGGCATCATCAGCGCGAAGTCGCGCTCGCTGCCGGAAGAGAACTACACGCCGTTCATCCAGACCGACGTGCCGGTGAACCCCGGAAACTCGGGCGGCCCGCTCTTCAACATGCAGGGTGAAGTCATCGGCATCAACTCGATGATCTACTCGCAGACGGGCGGCTTCCAGGGCCTGTCGTTCGCGATCCCGATCGACGAGGCGATGAAGGTCAAGGACGACCTCGTCAAGACCGGTCACGTGAGCCGCGGCCGCCTCGGCGTGGCGGTGCAGTCGATGAACCAGACGCTCGCCAGCTCGTTCGGCATGGACAAGCCGCACGGCGCGCTCGTCAGCTCGGTCGACGCCAACGGCCCGGCAGCCAGGGCCGGTCTGAAAGCCGGCGACGTGATCCTGTCGGTGAACGGCCAGCCGGTGGACGACTCGACCGTTCTGCCGTCGCTGATCGCGGGCATCAAGCCGGGCACGAAGGCCGACCTGCAGATCTGGCGCGACAAGTCGACGAAGAACGTGACGGCGACGATCGGCGCGCTCTCCGACAAGAAGGTCGCCTCGGCCGGCGCGCAGGATTCGCGCACGCAGGAAGGCCGCCTCGGCGTCGCGGTGCGTCCGCTCACGCCGCAAGAGAAGAGCGACGACTCGGTCGATCACGGCCTCATCGTCGAGCAGGCGGGCGGTGCGGCGGCGAACGCGGGCATCCAGCCGGGCGACGTGATCCTCGCGGTGAACGGCCGTCCGGTCGCGAACGCCGATCAGCTCAAGCAGATGATGGCGCACGCCGGCAACAGCATCGCACTCCTGATTCAGCGCGACAACGCGCAGATCTTCGTGCCGGTCGATCTCGGCTGATACGGCTCTTCGGGGTCCGGCCACGCGCCGGACCGCATTTTGGAAAACGCTGCCGCCGCGGGCCTTGTGCCCCGGCGGCAGTGTCGTTTTTGAGGTCCGGAACGACGACGCGGCGGGCCGTCGCGCATCCGAACCGCGCATTCGACGCGTGAATCTTCTTATAGGTGTCCTTGAATTCGACGACTCGCGCATGCGTCTTGCGCACTTTGTTCGTCGGGCCAAACCCGTAAGGAGCAGTACGATGAAGATGTCCCTCAATTTGCGTCCTGTCACTTCGATGCTGCTGGCCGTGCCGTTCGCATTCGGCATTACCGGGACGGCGGCAGCGCAGCAGAACACGGCCAGCGGCACAGTCGGCGGCTCGGCCACCGACAACACGAGCGCGGGCAACGCCAACGGCACCGGCCTGCCGCAGACCCAGCAGCAGGGCGACGTGTCGTTCGTCTCGGGCGGCGTCGGCCTCGACGAGTCGCGGGCGCTGCTCAGCGCCGCGAGCCAGTGGCCGCTTTCGCTGCGCTTCACCGCCGGTAGCGGCGAGTATCTCGCCGACGTGCACGTCACGATCACCGACGCACACGGCACGAGCGTTCTCGATACGACTTCGCGCGGACCCTACATGCTCGTAAAGGTGCCGCCGGGCCGCTATTCGGTGAGCGTGAGTCACGCGGGCATTGCGAAGACGAGCGCGGTCACGGTGGCGGCGAACGGCACTGCGCGCGCCACGTTCGCCTGGTAAAAACCCGGGGCCAGGCCGCCTGTAAATGGGCTTGGGCGCGGGCTTGCAGGCAGGGTGCGAGCGCGTGCGGGCGCGCACGCGCTCGCGTCGAAGTTCGCGCAATCCGATGCAGTTTCGCCGATAATGAAACCGTGAGCGGACAGCGGCGCGCGCCGGTGAACGCCCACGACGAGAAGCGCAAGGCGCAAGCCTTGGCGCGCGAACGCAGGCCTGGCGCGACACAGACAGACCGCCCGGCCGGACGCGGGGCGCCCTCCGGCGCTACCGCGATCAGTCAGGGAGCCGGACATGGCGGTCGATCCAGACGCCGATCATCGCATCGACATCGTCGCTAACCGTCATCGCGTACGCGTGATTCACGGCGGCATCACCATTGCCGACACGCTCTCGGCCCTGACGCTCTCCGAAACCGGCTACCCCGACGTGATCTACTTTCCGCGCGCGGATGTGAACATGGCGCGGCTCGAACGTTCGACACGCACGTCGCGCTGCCCGTACAAGGGCGAGGCGTCGTATTTCCATCTGCTGACCGAGAATGGGCGCGTCGACGATGTTGTATGGACTTATGAAGCACCGCTCGAAGGTGCGAGCGGCATCAAGGGCTATCTGGCGTTTTACGCTTCGCGCGTGGACCGGATCGATCAGACGTCCTGACCACATGATCCGCATCCGCAAAACGCTGGCAGGAGAGCCGCCATGGAACTGAACGACGCCTTACGCATTCCGCTAGCTCCGTCCGTCGTCTGGGACGCGCTGCAGGACAGCGCGCTCGTGCGCGCGAGCGTGGAACATTGCGAGTCGTTCCGCCGTCTCGGGCCCGGCGAATACGCGCTGACGCTCACGGTGCCGCTCGGGCCGCTGCGCGCGCGCTATGAAGTGCGCGCTCACATCGCCACTGATAACGCCGCGGTAGCACCCGCGCCGCGCCGCGTGCTGAGCTTTCGTGCGCGCGCCGACGGCATCGGTTCGCTGCGCGGCCAGATCGACGTGGCGCTGCGCGCCGACGATCATCCGGGCGGCCCGGCGGGCATCCGCAGCTGCATGAGCACGCGGATCGACTATTCGGTGTGGGCGACGCTCACGGGGCCGCTCGCCGAGCTGCCGTCGCGCCAGATCGAAAATGCGCTGCACGATGTCGCCGACGACTTCTTCACCGAGTTCTGCGCCGTCGTCGAGGCGAAGCACGGCAAGGCGCCGAACCGTGTGGCCGGGAAGGAGCCGCGCCGCTCGCACGTGTTCCTTCGGCCGATCAATGTGGCGGGCGTCGCACGGCGCGCACATCAGCTGTCGCAGCAATACGGCAGCACGCTGAGCGGCCGCGCGGCGAGCACGCTGCATCACGAGAGCACGCCGCACGCCATGCCGAACTGGGCGTGGGTCGCGCTGATCTTCTTCGTCGCGCTGCTGTTCTACGTGGCGCGGCAGTTCACGGGCGGCTGACGCGCCGCGGGCCGGTTGCCTGTCGACAGGCGGCGGGTGTCCCGCCGCGCCGCCGGTTTCCGTTTTCGATCCTGCTTGCGCGCACCGCGTCCATTCTGGCGACGCGCTTCGTTCGCAAGCCTCGAAATAGCGGTACGGGCGCTTCGGCTCGCCACCGTTCTCCCGCTGCCTCTCCCGCCTCACGCGCCGCGAAACGCCCGCCGCCACGACGACGGTGTCGTGTTGAACGCATCCACGAAATGCTGACGCAGCGACGCGGCGGAACCGAAGCCCGCGCTTTGCGCGATGGCGTCGATCGGCTGGTCTGTCGTTTCCAGCAGATGCTGGGCGCGCGCGAGCCGCTCGCCGCGCAGCCAGTGGCCGACCGTCGAGCCGGTCGCCAGCCGGAACTGGCGCGTGAACGTGCGGCGGCTCATCAGCGCGCGTTGGGCGAGCGAGTCGAGCGTGTGCGCCACGTCCAGATGCGCGCGAATCCAGTCGAGGAGCCCGGGCAGGCGTTCGCTGCGGCCTTGCGGCGCGAGCGGCTGCTGGACGAACTGCGCCTGATTGCCCTGACGGTGCGGCGGCACGACGAGCCGCCGCGCGACGTAGTTCGCGGCGGGCGTGCCGCACAGCCGCCGCAGCAGGTGCAGGCAGCAATCGAGCCCCGCGGCCGTGCCCGCCGAGGTCAGCACGTCGCCGTCGTCGATGTAGAGCACGTCCGGATCGAAACGCACCTGCGCAAACCGTTGCGCGAACGTATCGGCGGCGGCCCAGTGCGTCGTCGCGGGGCGGCCGTCGAGCAGGCCCGCGTGCGCGAGCACGAACGCGCCGAGGCACAGCCCGACGAGAATCGCGCCGCGTGCATGCGCCTCGCGCAGCGCTTCGTTGAGCGCGGGCGGCGGCGGTTCCTCAGCGTCGCGCCAGCTTGGGACGACGATCACGTCCGCGTCGGCGAGCGCGTCGAGGCCGTGCGCCGCGCCGATCGTAAAGCCCGCCGTGGTCGTAAGCGGACCCGGCTCGGCCGCGCAGACGCGCAGATCGAACCCCGGCACGCCTGCCTCGGTGCGGTCCTCGCCGAATACGACACACGGCACGGAGAGGTGGAACGGGCTCATTCGGTCGAATGCAATCACGGCGATGCGGTGCGCAGCGGGCGCATCGGCGCGGATACCGGTGGTGCGGGGAGCGGTGGGCATGGGGAGCTCAAGTGCGGGCCGGAACGATCTGTCCAAACAGAATGGCCCGATTCTAGCGAAAGTTGTCATTCGGGCCGCTGTCGGCAGCACGGGCGGCGCGCAACAATGCGGCCATCGCTGCCGTGCCATTCGGCGGGCGGCCGATGCTCTCCCGGGTCATATCGTTGACCTCATCGCTGACCACCCTTCCAGGAGGAACGCTGCCATGTCTTCTTCAAATCCGCACCGCGCGCTTGTCGTGATCGACGTGCAGAACGAGTACGTCACCGGCGACTTGCCGATCGAATATCCGCCCGTCGAAACGTCGCTTGCCAATATCGGCCGCGCGATCGACGCCGCGCGAGCGGCCGGCGTGCCGGTCGTGGTGGTGCAGAACTTCGCGCCCGCCAGTGCGCCGATCTTCGCGCGCGGCAGCGTGGGCGCGGAACTGCATCCGGTGGTGGCGTCGCGCGAGCGCGATCACTACGTCGAAAAAGCGCTGCCGAGCGCCTTCGCGGGCACGGACCTCGCGCAATGGCTCGCGGCGCGCGGCATCGATACGGTCGCGGTGGTCGGCTACATGACCCACAACTGCGATGCGTCGACGGTATTCGAGGCAACGCACGCGGGGCTTCAGGTGGAGTTTCTGCAGGACGCGTCGGGCTCGGTGCCCTACGCGAACGATGCGGGATTCGCGAGCGCCGAGGACATTCATCGCGTGTTTTGCGTCGTGATGCAATCGCGCTTCGCGGCGGTGACGACCACCGACGCATGGCTTGCCGCCGTTACGGCCGGCACGGCGCTGCCGCGCGAGAACATCTACGCGTCGAATCAGCGGGCGCGCGCCAGGGCAGTGGCGTAACGCTGAGCGCGTAGCGGAAAAGGGGAAAACGGCGGCGCGGGCGCGGTCAGCTTTGCGACGGCGTGCCCGTCGCTGTCCCCGTCCGTAGCGCCGGGCTGTAGCGCAGCGAGTCGAGCATCGCTTCGATTTGCCTTTCAGCATGCGTTGCGACGTCGAAGACGTCGGGCAGGATCGCCATGTCGCGCAGCGCGCCCGTGAGGAACGAATGCAGTACGCGCGCGGCGCAGGGGACGTCGAGGTCGGCGTGCAGCTGGCCCTTGGACATCGCGTTGCGCAGACCCTCTTCGATCCGCTCCAGCCCTTCGAGCATGGTGGACTGATGGCGTGCCATCACCGGCCCCATTTCTTCGACGAACTCGCACTTCAGAAACAGGATCTCGAATACGCGGCGCCGCCGCACGTCGGTTGCGGTGTCGCGCAGGCAGAGCACGCACAGGTCGCGGATACGCCCGAGCGGGTCCGGCTCGGAGGGATCGACCGACGCCGCTTTCATCTCGTCGAGCGGCAGGATCACGCGGTCGAACATCGCCGTGAACAGGTCGCCCTTGTTCTCGAAATGCCAGTAGATCGCGCCGCGCGTGACGCCGGCGGCCTGGGCGATGTCGGCAAGGGACGTGCGCGAGACGCCTTTCTCGAAGAAGACGTGCTCGGCGGCATCGAGGATCCGGCTGCGCGTCTCCTGCGCTTCCTCTTTCGTACGGCGGGCCATGTTTCAGCGTTCTTGAATGGTTTGCAAGAAGGGGGCGGGACTGCTTGCGGGTTTGTGCCGAACATCTGACGCGCGAGCCTTGTGGAACGCGCAGATCGCACCCGGGCGGCCCGCAAGCGATGCATGGTTGTTCTTTTACATGCATTCACGAATGTATCTATAATAGCACCCCACCACCTGCAAACCTCGAGTGGTGTTGTCCGGTTAATATCCGTCACTGGCCCGGGGGCCGTAGAAAAGCTCCCGCGCGCGACGCCCGTGTGCTCTTTGAGCTGGCGTCGCCGCCGAATCGTCAGGGCGGATGTGATGACCGGTCCGGTACCTGCAGAAGTCAAGATAAGCCGTCAGGTATTGCCAGATGCTGGCGTGCGTTGCGCCCCCTGGTGTCAGCGGGGCGCCGTACGCTTTTTTGTCGGTTATAGACAGCGATAGACAGATAGACAGAGGTCGCTCCATGCGCGTCGAACGGGTTCCATTTCACCTGATGAGTTTCGCGACGGCTGCCGTAGTGCTCGCAGCGTGCGGGCAAAAGCAGTCGGCGCCGCCGCCACAAACGCCCGAAGTGGGCGTCGTGACGGTTCAGCCTACAGCGGTGGCGGTCGTCAGCCAGTTGCCGGGCCGCACCAGTGCCTTCCTCGTCGCGCAGGTGCGCGCGCGGGTCGACGGCATCGTGCTGCGCCGCGAATTCACCGAAGGCGCCATCGTGAAGGCCGGTCAGCGGCTCTACAAGATCGATCCGGCGCCGTACATCGCCTCGCTGAACAACGCGCGCGCCGCGCTCGCCAAGGCGCAGGCCAACCTCGTCACGCAGAACGCCCTCGTCGCGCGCTACAAGGTGCTCGTGACCGCGAACGCCGTGTCGAAGCAGGATTACGACAACGCCGTCGCGGCCCAGGGCCAGGCGCGAGCCGACGTCGACGCAGGCAAGGCCGCTGTCGATACCGCGCAGATCAACCTCGGCTACACGGACGTCGTCTCGCCCATCGGCGGGCAGGTCGGCATTTCGCAGGTCACGCCGGGCGCCTACGTGCAGGCGAGCCAGGCCACGCTGATGTCCACCGTGCAGACGCTCGATCCGATGTACGTGGACCTCACGCAGTCGAGCCTCGACGGCCTCAAGCTGCGCCGCGAGATCCAGGAAGGCCGCCTGAGGACGAACGGCCCGAACGCCGCCAAGGTGACGCTCCAGCTCGAAGACGGCCGCAACTACAAGCAGGTGGGCAAGCTGCAGTTCACCGACGTGACGGTCGACCAGACCACGGGCTCGGTGACGATCCGCGCGATCTTCCCGAATCCGGACCGTGTGCTGCTGCCGGGCATGTTCGTGCGCGCGAAGATCGAGGAAGGCGTGAACGAGACGGCGTTTCTCGTGCCGCAGGTGGGCGTCCAGCACGACCAGAAGGGCCAGGCTTCGGTGCTCGTCGTCGGCCAGGACGACAAGGTTGCGGCGAGACCGATCGCGACCGCGGGCACGCAGGGGCAGGACTGGATCGTCCAGAGCGGCCTGAATGCGGGCGACCGCGTGATCGTGCAGGGCACCGAGAAGGTGCACCCGGGCACACCCGCGAAGGCCGTGCCGGCGCAACTGCCGCCGCCGCCGCCGCCGGGCGCCCCGTCGGCCGACATGGCGACGGGCAGCGCTCCCACGGCGAGCGCAGGTGCGGGTGCAAGCGCCGCTTCTGACGCGAAACCGGCCTCTGCCGCGCAATAACCGGGAGCCTGCTTCATGGCAAAATTCTTTATCGATCGCCCGATTTTTGCGTGGGTGATCGCCATCATCCTGATGCTGGCGGGCGTGGCTTCGGTGTTCACGCTGCCGGTGGCGCAGTATCCGACCATCGCGCCGCCGTCCGTCCAGATCAGCGCGACCTACCCGGGCGCTTCCGCGAAGACGGTGGAAGACACGGTCACGCAGGTGATCGAGCAGCAGATGAGCGGTCTCGACCACCTGCTGTATCTCTCGTCGACGAGTGACGACTCGGGCACGGCCACGATCACGCTGACGTTCGCCGCGGGCACCAACCCGGACATCGCGCAGGTGCAGGTGCAGAACAAGCTGCAGCTCGCCACGCCGATCCTGCCGCAGGTGGTGCAGCAGCTCGGCATCAGGGTCACGAAGTCGAGCAGCAGCTTTCTGCTCGTGCTCGCGTTCGTGTCCCAGGACGGCAGCATGACGAAGTACGACCTCGCGAACTACGTGGCGTCGAACATCCAGGACCCGATCAGCCGGATCGACGGCGTGGGCACGGTCACGCTGTTCGGCTCGCAGTACGCGATGCGCATCTGGCTCGACCCGAGGCGCCTCACCAACTACGGTCTCACGCCGGTCGACGTGACGAGCGCGATCGCCGCGCAGAACGTGCAGGTCGCGGGCGGCCAGCTCGGCGGCACGCCGGCGGTGGCGGGGCAGTCGTTCCAGGCGACGATCACCGAAGCAACGCTGCTGCGCACGCCGGAAGACTTCGGCGACATCCTGCTGAAGGTGAACCAGGACGGCTCGCAGGTGCGCCTGAAGGACGTGGCGCGCATCTCGCTCGGCGGCGAAAACTACAACTTCGACACGAAGTACAACGGCTCGCCGACGGCCGGTCTCGGCATCCAGCTCGCAACGGGCGCGAACGCGCTGCAGACGGCGAAGCTCGTGCGCGCGAAGATCGATGAGCTGTCGAAGTACTTCCCGCACGGTCTCGTCGTGAAGTACCCGTACGACACGACGCCGTTCGTGCGCCTGTCGATCGAGGAAGTGATCAAGACGCTGCTGGAAGGCATCGTGCTCGTGTTCCTCGTGATGTATCTGTTCCTGCAGAACCTGCGCGCCACGCTGATTCCGACCATCGCCGTGCCGGTCGTGCTGCTCGGCACGTTCGCGATCATGGCCATGGTGGGCTTCTCGATCAACACGCTGTCGATGTTCGGCCTCGTGCTCGCGATCGGCCTGCTCGTGGACGATGCGATCGTGGTCGTGGAGAACGTCGAGCGCGTGATGGCCGAAGAAGGGCTGCCACCAAGAGAAGCGACCCGCAAGGCGATGGGCCAGATCACCGGCGCACTGGTCGGCGTGGCGCTCGTGCTCTCCGCCGTGTTCGTGCCGGTGGCGTTCTCGGGCGGTTCGGTCGGCGCCATCTACCGGCAGTTCTCGCTCACGATCGTGGCGGCGATGGTGCTCTCCGTGCTGGTCGCGTTGATTCTCACGCCCGCACTGTGCGCGACGATCCTCAAGCCGATCCCGAAGGGCCACCACGAAGAGAAGAAGGGGTTCTTCGGCTGGTTCAACCGGACCTTCGAGAAGAGCCGCGACAAGTATCACAGCGGCGTGCACCACGTGATCAAGCGCTCGGCGCGCTGGCTCATCATCTATATCGCGGTGATCGTCGCGGTCGGCCTCCTGTTCGTGCGCCTGCCGAAGTCGTTCCTGCCCGATGAGGACCAGGGCACGATGTTCGTGATCGTGCAGACGCCGTCGGGCTCGACGCAGGAAACCACGGCGCGCACGCTCGCCAACATCCAGGACTACCTGCTCCACGACGAGAAGGCCGTCGTCGACTCGGTGTTCACGGTGAACGGCTTCAGCTTCGCGGGCCGCGGCCAGAACTCGGGTCTCGTGTTCGTGCGGATGAAGGACTACAAGGAACGCCAGCACTCGGACCAGAAGGTCCAGGCGCTCGTGGGCCGCATGTTCGCGCGCTACTCGTCGTACAAGGACGCGATGGTGATTCCGGTGAATCCGCCGTCGATTCCTGAACTCGGCACGGCCTCGGGTTTCGACTTCGAGCTGCAGGACCGCGGCGGCCTCGGCCACGACCAGCTGATGCAAGCGCGCAACATGCTGCTCGGCATGGCTGCGAAAAACCCGACGCTCGCGCTCGTGCGCCCGAACGGCCTGAACGACACGCCGCAGTTCAAGGTCGACATCGACCGCGAAAAGGCGGAGGCGCTCGGCGTCTCGACGTCCGCGATCGACCAGACGTTCTCGATCGCCTGGGCGTCGCAGTACGTGAACAACTTCCTCGACGTCGACGGCCGGATCAAGAAGGTCTACGTGATGGGCGACGCGCCGTTCCGCATGAGTCCGGACGACATGGACATCTGGTACGTGCGCAACAACTCGGGCGGGATGGTGCCGTTCAGCGCGATCGGCACGGGGCACTGGACGTTCGGCTCGCCGAAGCTCGAGCGCTACAACGGCATCTCGTCGATGGAAATCCAGGGTCAGGCTGGACCGGGCAAGTCGACGGGTCAGGCGATGACGGCCATGGAGCAGATCGCGACGAAGCTGCCCGCGGGTATCGGCTACGAATGGACGGGCCTCTCGTTCCAGGAGCGCCAGTCGGGCTCGCAGGCGCCGATTCTGTACGGCATCTCGATCCTCGTCGTGTTCCTGTGTCTCGCGGCGCTGTATGAAAGCTGGTCGATCCCGTTCGCGGTCATCATGGTGGTGCCGCTCGGCGTGCTCGGCGCGCTGCTCGCGGTGACGCTGCGCGGCCTCGAAAACGACGTGTTCTTCCAGGTGGGTCTGTTGACGACGGTCGGTCTCTCGGCGAAGAACGCGATTCTGATCGTGGAGTTCGCGCGCGATCTCCAGGCCGAAGGCAAGATGGGCCCGATCGAGGCGGCACTCGAAGCGTCGCGGCTGCGGCTGCGCCCGATCCTGATGACGTCGCTCGCGTTCATTCTCGGCGTGCTGCCGCTCGCGATCAGTAACGGCGCGGGCTCGGCGAGCCAGCACGCGATCGGCACGGGCGTGATCGGCGGTATGTTGACCGCTACGTTCCTCGCGATCTTCATGATCCCGATGTTCTTCGTCGTGATCCGCGCGAAGTTCGCAGGCGAGAAGGAAGACGCCGACGTCGCGCTCCAGCACTACGAAGAGCACCACGCGCACGACCACGACGAGGACAACGGCGGCGACGCCGGTCCGAACGGCGGTGGCAGCAGCGGTGGCACAGGCGGCGATGGTGGAAACGGCCCGGGCAAGGAAGGACATTGAGATGCATAAACTATCCGTAGTTGCAGTGGCCGCTGCCCTCCTCGCAGGCTGCACGATGGCGCCGTGGTATCACCGGCCCGAGGCGCCGGTGTCGCAGGCTTATCCGCAGGGCGGCGTCTACGCGACGCAGCCGGGTCAGCCGGGCGTCGCCCCGAACGGCCGCAGCGCCAACGGCGCCGCGGCCACCGACATCGGCTGGCGCGACTTCTTCATCGATCCCCGTCTGCAGCAGCTCGTCGAGATCGCGCTGAAGAACAACCGCGACCTGCGCGTGTCGGTGCTGAACGTCGAAGCCGTGCGCGCGCAGTACCAGATCACGCGCGCGGAGCTGTTTCCGACGCTCAGCGCCGTAGGCACGGACGCTCGCTCGCGGGTGCCGCGCGACTTGCAGACCTCGCCGAACAATCCGGTCAGCGTCTATAACGTCGGCTTGCAGGCGTCCTGGGAAATCGACTTCTGGGGGCGTATCCGCAGCCTGAAGGACCAGGCGCTCGCGCAGTATCTGGCGACGGCCGAGGCACGCAAGGCGGCGGAAATCTCGCTCGTCTCGCAGGTCGCGGACCAGTATCTGACGATGCTGGCCGACGACGATCTGCTCAAGGTCACGCAGGACACGCTGAAGACCGCGCAGGACTCGTACAACATCACGAAGGCGCAGTTCGACAACGGCACCGGCACCGAACTCGATCTGCGCCAGGCGCAGACGGTGGTCGAGACCGCGCAGGCGAACCTGCAGGCGCAGGCGCGCGCGCGGGCGCAGGCTGAGAACGCGCTCGTGCTGCTGATCGGCGAACCGCTGCCGGCGGATCTGCGCAACGGTCTGCCGCTCGGCTCGCAGGATCTGCTGACCGACATCCCGGAGGGTCTGCCGTCCGATCTGCTCACGCGCCGTCCGGACATCATGGAAGCGGAGCAGCAGCTGCTTGCTGCGAACGCGAACATCGGCGCGGCGCGCGCGGCCTTCTTCCCGAAGATCTCGCTGACGGCCGCGTTCGGCACGGAGAGCCTGTCGCTCGGCGGGTTGTTCAAGGCCGGCACGGCGGCGTGGAGCTTCGCGCCGCAGATCGCGTTGCCGATCTTCGAAGGCGGCGCGAACATCGCGAACCTCAATCTCGCGAACGTCGAGAAACGCATCGAGATCGCGAACTACGAGAAGGCGATCCAGTCGGCGTTCCGCGAGGTCGCGGACGGGCTCGCCGCGCGCGGCACCTACGATCAGCAGATCGCGGCGCTCGAGCGCAATACGTTCGCGAATCAGCGTCGTCTGGATCTTTCGGACCTGCGCTACAAGAACGGCGTGGACAGCTATCTTTCGGTGCTGACCGCGCAGACCGACCTGTATTCGGCGCAGCAGACGCTGATCCAGACGCGCCTCGCACGGCTGACGAACCTCGTCGACCTGTATCGCGCGCTGGGCGGCGGGTGGATCGAGCACGCGGGCGAGACGCCGCGTCCGGCCGATGCGCCCGTCGACTACGGTGCGGCCAGTGCGCCGGTGGCGGCATCGGCGGCGAAGGCGGGGTGATTCGTTCGCTGTCGTTGAGCGATGCTTCAGGATGGTTCAAGTGAAAACGCCACGGGAAACCGTGGCGTTTTTATTTCCTCGCGCGGATCGACTCGATCCTCATGCCGCTAACGTGTTCTTGTAGAACCGTCCGTCTTTCATGACGATCCGCAGGTTTTTATCCGGATCGGCGACGAGGTTTAGATCTTCAAGCGGATTACCCTCGGCGAGCAATAAATCCGCATACGCGCCTTCTTCGAGAACGCCCAGTTTCCCCGGATACGGATTGCGTTCCCCCGAGAGCGCGAGCAACTGCCCGTTCGCGGCGGTCGCCATTCTCAATGCCTCGGCCCCGGAATACCAGCGGCTCAAGTGGGTCAACATCGTGCCCTGACGGGCTGCAAGCGCCGGTGAAAAAATCAGGTCCGTCCCGAAGGCCGTTTTGATGCCGTGCTTGCGCGCGAGCCGGAAGGTGCTGTTGGTGCCCGCCGTGACTTCGAGAAACTTCTCGCGGCTCGGTCCCGTCAGCGGCACGGCGTCGTTCTCATCGACGAACGGCTGCATGCTGAGCCACGTACCGTTTTTCGCCAGCAGCGCGGCGGTCCTTTCGTCGATCAGATGACCGTGCTCGATACACTGCACGCCCGCCGAAACGGAGCGCTGAACGGCCTCCGGCGTGTACGCATGCGAGAGCACATAGGTTCCCCAATCGGCCGCCGTCTCGACCGCCGCACGCAACTGCGGTTCGGTGAACGTCAGCATGTCGATCGGGCTGCGCGGCGTCGACACGCCTCCGCTTCCGACCATCTTGATCTGCACCGCGCCTTGCAGGAACTGTTCGCGCACGCGAAGCCGGACTTCGTCTTCCGTATCGGCGATCGCGAAGCCGCCTACCGTTTCCAGCTTGCTGATCTGCCCGGTGGTTCGCGGAATGTCCGTGACCGGACGGAAATCCCCATGTCCGCCGGTCGTCGTGATCATGGCGCCGCAAGCATAGATGCGCGGTCCGGAGATCAGGCCGCCGTCGATCGCCTGTTTGAGCGCGAACGCGGGACCGCCCGCATCGCGGATCGTCGTGAAGCCGCGCAGCAGCGTGCGTTCGGCTTCGCCGCTCGCCGCGAGATAGATGAGGCCCATGTCCGCTTGAAGCACCGTCGCGATCGGGAGCGCCGCGAGCAGCGCATGCCAGTGCATATCGATGAGGCCGGGCATCATGACTCTTCCGCCGCAGTCGATCACCGTTTTTCCGTCGGTCGAGGCGGGTTGTCCGTTCGCGATGTGACCGATCCGGTTTCCGTCGATGGACATCGACAACCCGTTGCGCAACGTGGACGACTTGCCATCGAAAAGCCTGAAATTCGTGAACAGAACAGGACTGGCCGGTGCGCCGGGCGGGCTGATTCGTTGAGCGCTGGCGAGGCCCGGCAAGATGAGACTCAACATCGAAGCCGCCATGCCCGTGACGAAGCCGCGGCGAGACAGGTCGGCGCTGATACGCTGGTTCGCATACATTGCCAGCGCCTTGTCGCAAAGACAGGACTGCGACGAACGGATCGCCGTGGTTCCGCCGTACTTTTTCCAGGACATAGAGCCCCCTTAAACGTAGATCGCCACGCCAATGGTCGGCGGCATGGAACGATGAGGGACAACTAGCAGCGAATCACGAGGCGAGTATGCCAAATCCCGGATTCATGTGATGCGACGGTGTCTGGCCGCCGGAATTCGCAGCGGGGACACACATTCGTCGCGACGGGCGGCGAATGGAAGATCGGCAGGCCGAAATGAATTGGCGCCACAAAGCCGATACGCGGCGTGCTCGCGACGCCGCCCGGAATCGCGTGACAGGATGAGAGAACGAATGTGCGCTACTGCACGCCGCGAACTACTCCGGTGCGCGTCGCTAACCTTCGCCGCCTAATATGCACGGGACGTGAAAATAGCCGATCGCTTCGACTTCCGGGCCTCGCCAGCAGCGGGGGATCGCGATGGTTCACCGTTTCACCAACAGGCTGAAGGCCAACATCCTATGCATGAAACAAGCGGTATCGTTCGCGGGTTTATCGAGGAAGTCCTGAATCAAGGCCAGATCGAATCCACCGATCGTTTCTTCTGGGAGGACATGGTCGAGCAGGTTCCGTTTCCCGGCCAGGGTCCGGGTATCGACGGTCTCAAGCATGTTCTGCGGGGGATGCGCGCCGCGTTCCCGGACATGCACTGGCAAGTCGAGGAACAACTCACCGAGGGTGATCGCGTGCTGACCCGCTTCGAGTGGACGGGGACTCACCGTGGCGAATTTCTCGGCGTGGCGGCTACCGGTCGAAGCGTAAAGGTGTGGGGCATGGTCATCGACCGCATTCAGGAAGGCCGGATCAAGGAAAGCCGCATCATCATGGACACGCCTGGATTGATGATGCAACTCGGTGCGATTCCTTCACCGGGTCCATGAACCCGTAGCGTCCGGCCTGCGAAAGAACACGACGTTCTAGCCGCGGCGTCTCCCGCAATGACTCAATGCGCGGCGGTCCGCGGCATGTCGTGGCCCGCTTCCCCACCTTGCGCGCCTTCCTGCGCACCTTGTCCATCGAAATCACGTCCCGCGCGGCGGATGTCGCGTTCGGCGGCCTTTTCGCCCTTCACGCCGTTGAAGATCAGATTGAGGATCACCGCCGACACCGAAGCGATCAGGATACCGCTATGCAGAATCGGCGCGAGGGCGGGCGGCAGTTTCGCGAAGAAGTGCGGCGACACCACGGGCACGAGGCCGAGGCCCACGCTCACCGCGACGATGAAGAGGTTGTGCTGATTTCGCACGAAGTCGACCTTCGAGAGCACCTTGATGCCGTTGGCCGCGACCATGCCGAACATCACGATGCCCGCGCCGCCGAGCACGAAGGCCGGCACCGAGGCGACCATCTGCGCCATCTTCGGAAAGAGGCCGAGCAGCACGAGGATCACGCCGCCCATCGCGCAGACGTAGCGGCTCTTCACGCCGGTCACGCCGATCAGCCCTACGTTCTGCGAGAACGACGTGTGCGGGAACGAGTTGAAGATGCCGCCGATCATCGTGCCGAGTCCGTCCACGCGCAGGCCACGCACGAGCGTCTCCTGATCGACGGGGCGATCGACCATGTCGCCGACCGCGAGGAACATGCCGGTCGATTCGATGAACGTCACGAACATCACGATCACCATGGTTGCGATCGGCAGTGGATGAAAGCCTGGTACACCGAAATGAAATGGCATGACGATGCCGACCCACGGCGCGCGCGTCACGCCGTCGAGGTTCACGCGGCCGAGTGCGAGCGCAATGACGAAGCCCGCCACGATGCCGAGCAGCACCGAGATGTTGGAGACGAAGCCGCGTCCGAATTTGTTGATGAGCAGGATCAGCATCAGGACGAGCAGCGAGAGCCCGAGATAGACGGGGTTGCCGTAGTCGGGGCTGCCGACGCCGCCCGCCGCCCAGTTGATGCCGACCTCCATGAGCGAGAGCCCGATCACGGCGATCACCGTGCCTACGACGACGGGCGGAAAGAAGCGCAGGAGCTTGCCGATCATCGGTGAGACGGCGATGCCGATCGCACCGGCCGCGATCGTCGATCCGAAGATGTCGAGAATGCCGAGCGACGGATCGGTGCCGATGGCGATCATCGGCCCGACCGAGGCGAACGTGCAGCCCATGATGACGGGCAGACGAATGCCGAAGATCCACAGGCCGAGCGTCTGGATCAGCGTGGCGATGCCGCACGCGAACAGGTCCGCGCTGATGAGAAACGCGACCTGTTCTTTCGGCAGCTTGAGCGCGCTGCCGATGATGAGCGGCACGGCGACCGCGCCCGCGTACATCACGAGAACGTGCTGGATGCCGAGGGTGAGCAACTGCCCGGCGGGCAGGCGCTCGTCGACCGGATGAACCTGATGCCGCTCGATACCTCTCGATTGCATGGTGTCTCGCTCCATTTCGCCGGCTTGGCGTATGGGCTCCAAGGTATGCGGAACGAAAATCGGCAACAAGACTGCTCGCGGCTATTCCGTGCTTTCCGGGGGCGATATGCGCGCGGCGCGTTCGATATGCGGGACTCGGGCGGGATTGGCGCAACCGGCGCCGCGTGCGCGTGTCGATGCCGCTGTGGGCGCAATGCGGCGCGGCCGATGCGTCCTCGTCTGCGTGAGAGCGGCGGCGCCGGAGGCTCGCGGCGCACATGTGCCCGTCGTTATGATCTATATTTCGCAGTCCGCATGTGGGGTGCCCCGCATCGCTTCACGGCACGCCGGGTTTGCTCCCGAAGCGTCTCTTGTCACGTCCGGGTCGTCACATGACGCGGCTTTGCGCGCCGTTATCATGGCCTTTTCGATTTCCGTGCGACCCATTATTTGTGAACGAATCATGAGCCCATTGCAGGCACGATTTCTCGGCATCGATCTTGGCACCGGCTCGCTGAAGGTCGCGATCGTCGATGAAGCCGGGGCGGAGCGCGCCACGGCCAGCGCCGCCTATGCGTTCGATACGCCGCAGCCGGGCTAGGCCGAGATTCCCGTCGCGCGCTGGTGGGACGCGTTATGCGCGGCCTGCGCACGCCTCGATGCCGGCGAGCGCGCGGCCGTGCGCGCGATCGGCTTCTCGGGCCAGATGCACGGCGTGGTGCTGACCGACGAAGCAGGCCGCGCGCTGCGCCCCGCGATGCTGTGGCCCGACACGCGTGCGAACGCGCTGCTCGACGCCTGGCCGCAGCCGCAGTCCAATCCGGTCGCGCCGGGCATGGCGGGGCCGCTGCTGCGCTGGGCGATGCTGCATGATGCCGATACGGCGCGCGCCGCGCGCTGGGCGTTGCAGCCGAAGGACTGGCTGCGCGTCGCGCTCGGCGGCGCGATCGCCGCCGATCCATCCGATGCGTGCGCGACCGCGCTCGCCACGCCCGATGGTGCCTGGGACCATGCGCTGATCGCGCGCCTCGGCTTGCCGTCGCGCTGGTTCGCGCCGCTCGCGGCATCGGCGGAATCGAATGGCAAACTTTCCGCCGACGCCGCGCACGCGCTCGGCCTCGCCGCCGGAATCCCGCTCGCGACGGGCGCGGGCGACACGCCGTGCGCCGCGCTCGGTAGCGGCCTCGCGCCCGAAGGCGACGCGCTGCTCACCACGGGCACCGGCGGCCAGATCGTCGTGACCGCGCGCGACGAGCCACTCGCACGGCGCGGTCTGCATCGCTATCGTTCGGCGAGCGGCGGCTGGTACACGATGGCCGCGATGCAGAACGTCGGTGTGGCGCTCGAAGCAGCGCGCGGCTGGCTGTCATACGATTGGGCTCGCGCGTACAAGGAAGCGTTCGATACCGCGCCATCGGCGACGCTCGCGTTTCTGCCGTATCTGAGCGGCGAGCGCTCGCCGTGGCTCGATCCGGCGGCGCGCGGCGGCTGGCTCGGCGCAGGCTTGAGCGACACGCGCGGCACGCTCATGCGCGCCGCGTTCGAGGGCGTCGCGTTCGCGTTGCGCGCGGGGCTCGATGCGATCCGCGAGAGCGATACGCCGATTTCGCCGATTTCGCCGATCACCAGGCTCAAGCTCGCGGGCGGCGGCTCGGTCGACGCGCGCTGGCGGCAACTGCTCGCCGATGCGCTCGACGTCGAACTCGACGCCATCGACTGCCCGAACGCCGCCGCGCGCGGCGCCGCGCTGCTCGGCGGCCTCGCATGCGGACACTGGCGCGAGTCCGATCTTGCGGCGCTCGCACCCACGGCGACACGCGTGGCGTCGCCGCGCAAGGACGCCGCGCTCGACGAACGCTACGCACGCTTCATCGATCTTTACGGCCGCGTGCGGAGCTGGTTTCCCGCGACGCGCTGAACCGCGCAATGCATTGCACTGCACATTGCACAGATTAATTCACCGTCTCACAGGAGCATGGAAGATGAAAACGAAAGCCGCCATCGCATGGAAAGCGGGTGCCCCGCTCACGATCGAGGAAGTCGATCTCGAAGGCCCGCGCGCGGGCGAAGTGCTGATCGAGGTGAAGGCGACGGGCATCTGCCACACCGACTACTACACGCTCTCGGGCGCGGACCCCGAAGGCATTTTCCCGGCGATTCTCGGCCATGAGGGCGCGGGCATCGTCGTCGACGTGGGGCCGGGCGTCGGCACGGTGAAGAAGGGCGATCACGTCATTCCGCTCTACACGCCCGAATGCCGCGAGTGCAAGTTCTGCCTGTCGCGCAAGACGAACCTGTGCCAGAAGATCCGCGCCACTCAGGGCAAGGGCCTCATGCCCGATGCGACCTCGCGCTTCTCGCTCGACGGCAAGCCGCTCTTTCACTACATGGGCACTTCGACGTTCTCGAACTACATCGTCGTGCCCGAGATCGCCGTGGCGAAGATTCGCGAGGACGCGCCGTTCGACAAGGTCTGCTACATCGGCTGCGGCGTGACGACGGGCGTGGGCGCCGTCGTGTACTCGGCGAAGGTCGAGGCGGGCGCCAGTGTCGTCGTGTTCGGACTCGGCGGCATCGGCCTCAACGTGATTCAAGGTGCGAAGATGGTCGGCGCGGACAAGATCATCGGCATCGACATCAACCCGAAGCGCGTCGAACTCGCAAAGAAGTTCGGCATGACGCACTTCATCAACCCGAGCGAAGTCGAGAACGTCGTCGATCGCATCGTACAACTGACCGATGGCGGCGCCGACTACTCGTTCGAATGCGTCGGCAACGTGAAGCTCATGCGCGAGGCGCTCGAATGCACGCACAAGGGCTGGGGGCAGTCGTTCATCATCGGCGTCGCGGCGGCGGGCGAAGAGATCAGCACGCGGCCGTTCCAGCTCGTGACGGGACGCCAGTGGAAGGGCTCGGCGTTCGGCGGCGCGCGCGGGCGCACCGACGTGCCGAAGATCGTCGACTGGTACATGGAAGGCAAGATCAACATCGACGATCTCATCACGCACACGCTGCCGCTCGACCGCATCAACGAGGGCTTCGACCTGATGAAGCAGGGCGAGTCGATCCGCTCCGTGGTGCTGTACTGATAGGGGCGAGCGATGCCGACTTTGATCGAGGAACACGCCGCATTCGACGGCGTGCAGCGCATCTACCGTCACGCCTCGGCGACGATCGGTCTGCCGATGCGTTTTTCGGTGTATCTGCCGCCGCAGGCGCGCACGCGCAAGGTGCCGGGGCTGTTTTATCTCGCCGGCCTGACGTGCACGGAAGAGACGTTCCCGATCAAGGCCGGTGCGCAGCGCTTCGCGGCACAGCACGGCATTGCGCTGGTGTCGCCGGACACGAGCCCGCGCGGCGCGAACGTGCCCGGCGAAGCCGATGCGTGGGACTTCGGCGTGGGCGCGGGCTTCTATGTCGATGCGACGCGCGAGCCGTGGGCCAGGCACTGGCGCATGTACTCGTACGTGCGCGACGAACTGCGCGAGGCGGTGACGTCGAATCTTCCCGTCGATGGCGAGCGGCTCGGCATCTTCGGACATTCGATGGGCGGACACGGTGCGTTGATGCTTGCGTTGCGCAATCCGGAGATCTATCGGTCGGTCTCGGCGTTCGCGCCGATTGCCGCGCCGATGCGGTGTCCGTGGGGCGAGAAGGCGTTCAGCGGCTATCTGGGCGACGACCGCGAAGCGTGGAAGCAGTACGACGCGAGCGAACTCGTCGCGCACGCGGCGCGCAAATTCGACGAGGGCATGCTCGTCGATCAGGGCATGGCCGATCAGTTTCTCGCGAACCAGTTGAATCCGGATGTGTTCGAAGCCGCGTGCCGTGCGGCGGGGCAGCCGCTGACGCTGCGCCGTCACGAAGGCTACGATCACGGGTACTTCTTCATTCAGACTTTCATCGAGGATCACATCGCGCATCATGCGCGGGTTTTGATGAAGTAAGCCGATAACTGTCTGGACGACGAAATAAATCGTTTTTCCCGATTGCGTGAACTACACCCCAAAAGCTGGATCCGGATCCGGCCTTTGGGGTGTTTTTATGAGCAGCTTGGGCTTTCGGACCGGTTCGTGCGGTCACTTCATGAGACGCAACGCCGTTCTCTCCCACCGGCAGAAAGCCGCCTTCACCGCCGCCCAACCAGACTCCCGCCATAAACCAGCGCCGCAAGCGCGGTAATCCAGAAACTCGTCGGCCAGTCGGTATAAAACGCGAGCGTCACGCCGAGCCACGCCTGCACGAGCGCGAGCGCGGCGGCGAGCGCCACGCCGGTGGACAGCCGCGTCGTGAGATTCTGCGCGGCGGCGGCGGGTCCGACCATCAGCGTGAACACGAGCAGCACGCCGACGATCTGAGTGCACGCGGCTACCGCGAGCGCCGCGATGCCGAGGAACAGCACGGAGACGAGGCGCAGTGAGACGCCCTTGGCCTCCGCGAGTTCGGGCTGCAACGAAGCGAACAAAAGCGGCCGCATGATCGCGGCGAGCGCGACGAGGCTCGCGACGGCGAGCGCGGCCAGCACGCCGAGCGTTTCGCGGCTCACGCCGAGCACGTTGCCGAAGAGCAGCGCGGTGACCTGCGTCGCGTACGCCGTGAAGAAGTGCAGGAACAGGAGGCCGAAGCCGAGTGCGAGCGAGAGGATCACGCCGATGGCGACGTCGCGTCCGGCGAGCTTTTCGCCGAGCGCGCCCATCGAGAGGCCCGCGGCGAGGGTGAAGCCAACCATGCCCCACAGCGGCGAGATGCCGAGCAGCACGGCGCCGGTCGCGCCCGTGAAGCCGACGTGCGAGAGCGCGTGGCCCGCGAAGGTCTGTCCGCGCATCACGAGGAAATAGCCGACCACGCCCGCGAGCACCGCGACGATGCCCGACGCCGCGAAGGCGTTCACCATGAAATCGTATTCAAGCATCGTGCTGATGGTCGTGTTGGCCGTGTGTTGCGCCGCCGGGCGGATGCTCATGCGCGGCCGGTCCTGGGTCATGAGCATGGTCGTGCTCGTGTCCGTGATCGTGCTTTTCGACTTCGACGTCGCCCGACATCACGAAGATGCGGCCTTTCATCTGCATGACCTCGATCGGCGAACCGTAGAGGCGCGAGAGCACGGGCCCGGTGATGACTTCGTCGACGCTGCCGAGCGCCGCGACGCCGTTGCCGAGATACAGCACGCGGTCGAGCGCATTGAGGAGCGGATTGAGTTCGTGGGCGGAGAACAGCACGGCAATGCCGAGTTCGCGCTGCACGCGCCGCACGAGTTCGACGACGCCGCGCTGGTGGTTCGGGTCGAGGCTGATGAGCGGTTCGTCGAGCAGCAGCAGCTTCGGGTCGCCGAGCAGGCATTGCGCGAGCAGCAGGCGCTGGCGCTCGCCGCCGGAAAGCTCGGAGAGCGGGCGGTCGGCGAGCTGCGTCGCGCCGACGAGATCGAGCACGCGCGCGACATCGGCGCGCGTGGCGGCGTCGGTGCGCGGCAGGCCCCAGCGGTGGCCGTCGGCGGCCATCGCGACGAAGTCGCGCCCGCGCACGCGGCGGCTCGCGAGCGCGGTGCGCGTCTGCGGCATGTAGCCGATCGACGGATTGCCGCGCGCCACCGGTTCGCCGAGCACGCGGATCGCACCGTGCGCGGCGGGCACGAGGCCGAGGATCGCGCGCATGAGCGTCGTTTTGCCCGCGCCGTTCGGCCCGAGCACGCCGATGAATTCGCCCTGGTTCACCGCGAAGTTCGCGTCGCGCAGGATCGTGCGGTCGCCGAGCGCGAGCGTCACGCCCGCGAGCGTGAGCACGGGCGTTGCGTGCCGCCGCGCGGCGTGCGGCGCGTGTTGGTCGTGGCGATGATCGTCGTAATCGTTGGACCGGGGCCCAGCCGTTGTCATCGGGTCTTTCCCTTGCTCACTTCAGGTTACGGATTCGCGGACGAAGCCAGCGCATGCTCCAGCGCGTCGAGCTGCGCCATCATCCACTGCTGGAACGTGACGCCCGCCGGCTGCGTTTCGGTGACGCTCACCGACGGCACCTTCGAGTCCTTCGCGAGCGCGAGCATGCGTCGCGTGAGCGCTTCGGTCGCCTGGCTGTTGTAGATCAGCGCATGCACGCGCCGCTCGCGCAGATCGCGCTCGAAGGCGGCGATGTCCGAGGCGCTCGGTTCGGTGTCGTTCATCGTCGCCAGCTGGAAGCGCTGGTTGTGCATGTCGAGTCCGATCGCGTCGGCCATGTAGCCGAACACCGGTTCGGTGGCCGTCACCGGGATGCCGTGGTAGTGCGTGCGCAGTGCCGCGACCTTCGCGTCGATCGGTTTGAGCGAGGCGAGGAACGCGGCCAGGTTCGCATCGTACACGTTCTTGTGCGCCGGGTCCGCCGCGGCGAGCGCGGCGCTCACCGCGCGCGCGACGGCCGGCATGGTCCGCGGGTCGTACCAGAGGTGCGGGTTGTCGCCAGCCTTCTTGCCGACGAGATCCGCCGCGACGATGACCGCGCGCTGGCCGCCCTGGCTCGCATCGAGCAGCTTTTGCATCCACGGATCGTAGTCGGCGCCGTTGAAGACCACGATGCGCGCGTGCTGCAGCGCGCGCGCCGTCTTCGGGCTCGCTTCGAAGAGGTGCGGGTCCTGGTCGGGGTTGCTGAGGATGCTCGTCACGTCGAGGCGCGCGCCGCCGATCTGCTTGACCACGTCGCCATAGAAGTTCTCCGCGGCGACGACGGGGATCGCGGCATCCGCGGCGAGCGCGGCGTGGGCGAAGCCGACGATGGTCGTCAGCGTGACGGTAAGTCGCACGGCGGCGCGCGCGAGGCGGGCGGCGAGACTGCGCTCGGGGTTGGGCATGGTCATGGCTTTCTCTGCGAAGGCTTGGGCGTTGGCGTTAGGGGCGGAGCGAAGGGCACGGCCGGTGCGGCCAATGCGAAATGATATAACGTATCGCGTTTGTCCGCGAGCAAGCGGGCTGTCCGGTCGGCTGGCGCACCGTAACGGTCGTGGGGGAGCCTTGCGCGCCGCACCATCGAAATCTCATTAAATCGCGTTTGCCCGCCTTGACATGCCCCGGTGCGTATCCGATCATTCGATCATCAATAGAGCAAATGCTCGATCAATGAGCGTTCGCTCATGTGACCGGAGCGCCAGGCGCCGGCACGAACGAACCAGGAGACAGCCCTGTGTCACATTCCGCGAATCCGGCGGCTGGACGTTTGCAGGACAAGGTCGCCGTGCTGACCGGCGCGGCGAGCGGCATCGGCGAGGCGGTCGCCGCCCGCTATCTGGATGAGGGCGCGCGCTGCGTGCTCGTCGACGTGAAGCCGGCCGGCGCCATCGCGCCGCGGCTCGTGGCCGATCACCCGGAACGCGTGCTCGCGCTGAGCGCCGACGTGACGCGCCGCGACGACATCGACCATATCGTGAGCGCGGCGGTCGAGCGTTTCGGTCGCGTCGACATTCTGTTCAATAATGCGGCGCTGTTCGACATGCGTCCGCTCCTCGACGAATCCTGGGATATCTACGACCGGCTCTTCGCCGTCAACGTGAAGGGCATGTTCTTCCTGATGCAGGCCGTCGCGCGCCGCATGGTGGAGCAGGGCCACGGCGGCAAGATCGTCAACATGTCGTCGCAGGCCGGTCGCCGCGGCGAAGCACTTGTTTCGCACTACTGCGCAACGAAGGCGGCCGTGCTGAGCTATACGCAGTCGGCGGCGCTCGCGCTCGCGCCGTACCGGATCAACGTGAACGGCATTGCGCCGGGCGTCGTCGACACGCCGATGTGGGATCAGGTCGACGCGCTCTTCGCGCGCTACGAGCATCTTCCCGTCGGCGAAAAGAAGCGCCTCGTGGGTGCGGCCGTGCCGCTAGGCCGCATGGGCTTGCCCGCCGACCTCACCGGCGCGGCGCTTTTTCTCGCGTCCGCCGATGCCGACTACATTACGGCCCAGACGCTCAACGTGGACGGCGGCAACTGGATGAGCTGAACGCAAGCCGCGTTCCCTCGCGCAACGCCGGACAAGGTAACAACGGACATAACAACAAACGCAGCAACGACATAACGTAGCAAACAACATAAACGTAGCAAAAACGGAGACAAGCCATGAAACCAGCCTTCAGGACCGCGTTGCGCGTGCTCGGCGCGGGTGCCATCGCTGCCGCCGGCGCGAGCGCCGCGCAAGCGCAGACCGTCACGATCGCGATGTTGAACAACCCGGACATGATCGAGCTGAAGAAGCTCTCGCCAGCGTTCGAGAAGGCGAATCCGGGCATCAAGCTGAACTGGGTGATCCTCGAGGAAAACGTGCTGCGTCAGCGCGCGACCACCGACATCACGACCAACAGCGGCCAGTTCGACGTGATGATGATCGGCACCTACGAGGCGCCGCAGTGGGGCAAGCGCGGCTGGCTTGTGCCGATCACGAACCTGCCCGCGAGCTACGATCTCGAAGACGTCGTGAAGACCGCGCGTGACGGCCTCTCGTACAACGGCACGCTCTTCGCGCTGCCGTTCTACGTCGAAAGCTCGATGACGTTCTATCGCAAGGATCTGTTCGACGCGAAGGGCCTCAAGATGCCCGAGCAGCCGACCTACGACCAGATCGCGCAGTTCGCCGACAAGCTCACCGACAAGGCGAGCGGCACCTACGGCATCTGCCTGCGCGGCAAGGCCGGCTGGGGCGAGAACATGGCCTACGTGACGACGGTCGCGAACACGTTCGGCGGACGCTGGTTCGACGAGAAGTGGCACGCGCAGCTCACGACGCCCGAGTGGAAGAAGGCGGTCAAATTCTACGTCGATCTGCTGAAGAAGGACGGCCCTCCGGGAGCCAGCTCGAACGGCTTCAACGAGAACCTCACGCTGATGTCGTCGGGCAAGTGCGGCATGTGGATCGACGCGACGGTCGCCGCCGGCATCCTCTTCAACAAGCAGCAGTCGCAGGTGGCCGACAAGATCGGCTTCGCCGCGGCGCCGATCGCGGTCACGCCGAAGGGTTCGCACTGGCTGTGGTCGTGGGCGCTCGCGATTCCGAAGTCGTCGAAGTCGCAGGACGCCGCGAAGAAGTTCATCGAATGGTCGACGTCGAAGGAATATATCGAGCTGGTCGCGAAGGACCAGGGCTGGGCGTCCGTGCCGTCGGGCACGCGCAAGTCGACGTATGCGCGCCCGGAATACCGCGCCGCCGCACCGTTCGCCGACTTCGTGCTGAAGGCGATCACGACCGCCGACCCGAACAATCCGACGCTCAAGCCGGTGCCGTACACGGGTATCCAGTTCGTCGGGATTCCTGAGTTCCAGTCGTTCGGCACGGTGGTCGGCCAGAACATCTCCGGCGCGCTCGCCGGGCAGATGAGCGTCGATCAGGCGCTGAGCGCGGGCAACGCCGCCGCCGACCGCGCGGTCATGCAGGCCGGGTACCAGAAGTAAAGCTGCAAGCAGCGCGAGAAATCGCGTGAAGCAACCCTACGCGCGCCGCGATTCACGCGGCGCGCAACAGCAAAGGGTGGTCACGATCATGCGTCATCTCCATCTCCCCATGCCATTGTTCAAAGGAACCCGGAGTCAGGGCCCGCAGCGCGTCGAAACCCGGCGCTCGGCGTCCCGCTGGCTCGTGACGCCGTCCGTCGCGGTGCTGCTGCTGTGGATGACGGTCCCGCTCGCGATGACGATCTGGTATTCGTTCACGCACTACAACCTGCTGAATCCGGATCTCAAGGGTTTCGCGGGCTTCGACAACTACCGCTTTCTCGCGACCGATCCGTCGTTCCTTCCGTCGATTGCCCACACGCTCGAACTGATTCTCTCCGTGCTCGTGATCACCGTGGTCGGCGGCGTGCTGATGGCGGTGCTGTTCGACCGCAAGTTCTACGGGCAGGGCATCGCTCGTCTCTTCGCGATCGCGCCGTTCTTCGTGATGCCGACGGTCTCCGCGCTGATCTGGAAGAACATGATCCTGCATCCCGTGTATGGCCTCGTGGCCATCGCGATGCGCGCGGTGGGCCTCACGCCGATCGACTGGTTCGCCGACTATCCGCTCACGGCGGTCATCATGATCGTCGCGTGGCAGTGGCTGCCGTTCGCGTTCCTGATCATCTTCACGGCGATCCAGTCGCTGGACCAGGAGCAAAAGGAAGCGGCGCGCATCGACGGCGCCGGGCCGGTCTCCATGTTCTTTTACATCACGCTGCCGCACCTGAGCCGCGCGATCGCCGTGGTCGTGATGATGGAAACCATTTTCCTGCTGTCGATCTTCGCCGAGATCTACACGACCACCGGCGGCGGACCCGGCAACGCGACGACCAACCTCACTTACCTGATCTACTCGATGGGCCTGCAGCAGTTCGACGTGGGCATCGCTTCCGCCGGCGGCATTCTCGCCGTGGTGCTCGCGAACATCGTGTCGTTCTTCCTCGTGCGGATGCTCGCGCGGAACCTCAAAGGGGAGTACGAAAAATGAGCCAGCTTGCCGCTACGCCAACGTCCGCGCCGGAGTCGCCGCACGCGGTCAACCGTTCGTCGCCGATGCAGTTCCTCGGCCGCGTCGTGCCGGGTCTGCTCGCGTGGATCATCGCGCTCGCGCTGTTCTTCCCGATCTTCTGGATGACGATCACGGCGTTCAAGACCGAGCAGCAGGCGTACACGCCGTCGCTGATCTTCATGCCGACGCTCGACAGCTTCCGCGAGGTGTTTGCGCGCAGCAACTACTTCGCGTTTGCGTGGAATTCGGTTCTGATTTCGGCGGGTGTGACGATCGTGTGCCTGATACTCGCCGTGCCCGCCGCCTACTCGATGGCGTTCTTCCCGACTCACCGCACGCAAAAAGTCCTGCTGTGGATGCTGTCGACGAAGATGATGCCTTCGGTGGGCGTGCTCGTGCCGATCTATCTGCTGTGGAAGAACAGCGGGCTGCTCGACACGGTGAGCGGCCTCGTCATCGTCTACACGCTCATCAATCTGCCGATTGCGGTGTGGATGGCGTTCACGTACTTCAACGAGATTCCGCGTGACATCCTCGAAGCGGGGCGCATGGATGGCGCCGCGACGTGGCAGGAAATCATCTACCTGCTGATGCCGATGGCCGTGCCGGGTCTCGTCTCGACCGCGCTCCTGCTGATCATTCTTTCGTGGAACGAAGCATTCTGGAGCATCAACCTGTCGAGTTCGACCGCGGCGCCGCTCACGGTGTTCATCGCGTCGTATTCGAGTCCGGAGGGTTTGTTCTGGGCGAAGCTCTCCGCGGCGTCGCTGCTCGCGGTGGCGCCGGTGCTCATCGTCGGCTGGCTCTCGCAGAAGCAACTCGTGCGCGGACTCACGTTCGGGGCCGTCAAATGACGGCGTTCGCCGCGTTGATCTGCGACTGCGATGGCGTGCTGATCGACAGCGAAGCCGTGGCCGCGCGCGTGCTCGTGCGCGAACTCGAAGCGCGCTGGCCCGGCGTCGAGGTCGCGCCGGTCGTGATGCCGCTGCTCGGGCAACGCATCGAGCGCGTGCTCGGCGGCGCGTGCGAAGCGGTCGGACGCAGCCTCACGGCGCACGACGTCGCGGCGATCGGCACGGCCGCCGAGAGCGAAGCGCAGGACGCGCCGCTTTTCCCGGGCGTGGTGGGCGCGCTCGACGCCGTCGCGCTTCTGAAGGCGTGTGCGAGCAACAGCTATACGGCGGTCGTGCGCGCGGTGCTGGCGCGAAACGGCCTGGAGCGTTTCTTCGGCGAGCGCGTCTATTGCGCCGACAAGGTCGCGAAGCCCAAGCCCGCGCCCGACGTTTATCTCGCCGCGGCGCAGGGCATGGGCGTGATGCCTCACGCGTGCCTCGTCGTCGAGGACAGCGTGGCGGGCGTGAGTGCGGCGCGCGCGGCGGGCATGACGGTGCTGGGTTTCGTGGGCGGGACGCATGTGGGAGACGCACACGCGCGGGAGTTGAGCGAAGTGGGCGCGACCGGAATTTTCGACGACATGAGCACGCTGCCCGCGCGGGTGGCGTACTGGATGCAGAACGCGCAGGCCGCGCGAACTGCGCAGTAACAAACAGCAGCAACCGGCGCACAAGGAAAAGCCGCGCCGCAACGAACGGAGACACATCATGGCAAGCGTGATCCTGCGAAACGTGCGGAAGCACTACGACGAGACCGAAGTGCTGCGCGACGTGAACCTCGACATCGCGGACGGCGAGTTCGTCGTGTTCGTCGGCCCGAGCGGCTGCGGCAAGACCACGCTGATGCGGATGATCGCGGGTCTCGAAGACATCAGCGGCGGCGACCTCACGATCGACGGCACGCGCATGAACGACGTGCCGCCCGCGAAGCGCGGCATCGCGATGGTGTTCCAGTCGTATGCGCTTTATCCGCACATGACGCTCTACGACAACATGGCGTTCGGCCTCAAGCTCGCGGGCGCAAAGAAGCCCGAGATCGACGCCGCGGTGAGGAACGCCGCGAAGATCCTGCACATCGACCATCTGCTCGACCGCAAGCCCAAGCAGCTTTCGGGCGGGCAGCGTCAGCGCGTGGCGATCGGGCGCGCGATCACGCGCAAGCCCAAAGTGTTCCTCTTCGACGAACCGCTCTCGAACCTCGACGCCGCGCTGCGCGTGAAGATGCGCCTCGAATTCGCGCGCCTGCACGACGAGCTGAAGACGACGATGATCTACGTGACGCACGATCAGGTCGAAGCGATGACGCTCGCGGACAAGATCGTCGTGCTGTCGGCGGGCAACGTGGAGCAGGTTGGGACTCCGAACCAGCTTTATCACGCGCCGGCGAATCGGTTCGTGGCGGGTTTCATCGGCTCGCCGAAGATGAATTTCCTCGACGGCACGATCCAGCAGATCGCGGGCGACGGGATTGTCGTGCGCTATGACACGGGCGAGACGCAGAAAGTGGCGGTCGAGCCGCGCGGCGCCAACGTCGGCGACAAGGTGACCGTGGGCATCCGGCCCGAGCATCTGCACATGGCCTCGGGCGAGTGGGGCGTGGGCGCGCGGGCGATGGCGGTCGAGTCGCTCGGCGATGCGGCGTATCTCTACGCGGAGACGTCCGTGGCGCCCGATGGATTGATCGCGCGGATTTCGCCGCTCGAAAAGCACGAGCGCGGCGAATCGATGAAGCTCGGCGCGGCGCCTGACCATTGCCATTTGTTCGATGCGAACGGGCAGGCGTTCGAGCGGCGCTTCGCACAGGTACTGGCGGCGTAGGGGAGACGAAGCGTCGTCGACATGCAGGCACCGCTGCTGCGGTTCAGCGGCGGCGCATCACCGGGGTTGACTGTGGTTGCTCTTGGATGCCCGCTTCGTGCGGGCGTTTTTTTGTGCGCGGTCGATTCGCAGATTGGGCGGGTCATAGAGGTCGTTCAGAGGCCGTTCGCGCGTTGCAGAAGGGCGGCGTGATACAACGCCCCGTCTCGCTGTTTTCACTAATAGCTGGCATCATGGCCGCCTCTCGCGCGTTAGCTGACCCTTCTGGAGACCCAAGCCATGGCATGGCAGCGCATTCGGCAAGACTATCTGATACGGTTCTGGGCGCCGCTGCCCTCGATCGTCGCGGCCGGCGTGCTGTCCGCGTTTTACTTCGGCGTAACGGGCACGTTCTGGGCCGTTACCGGCGAATTCACGCGCTGGGGCGGACACGTGCTTCAGGCGTTCGGTCTGCGCCCCGAAAAGTGGGGCTACTTCAAGATCATCGGATTGCACGGCGCACCGTGGACGCGCATCGACGGCGTCATGGTGCTCGGCATGTTCGCGGGCAGCCTGTCCGCGGCCCTGTGGGCCAACAACGTCAAGCTGCGTTTTCCGCGTCGGCGCCGCCGCATCGTGCAGGCGCTGGCAGGCGGCGCGATCGCCGGTTTCGGCGCGCGCCTCGCCATGGGCTGCAATCTCGCGGCCTTCTTCACCGGCATCCCGCAGTTCTCGTTGCATGCGTGGTTGTTTGCGCTGTCGACCGTCGTCGGCTCGTATTTCGGCACGCGCGTCGCGCTGATGCGTTATCTGAAGGCTGAACCGCAGCTGCAGCGCGTGACGGCCGGCCAGCATGCAGCCCTTCCCGCGAAACGGTCGCAATGGCAATTCCGCATCGGCGTTGCGGTCTTCGCCGCCGCGCTTGCCGGCTCGCTCGCGCTTGCATTCGGCGCGCAGAAGCTTGGGCTCGCTGCGGTTTTCGGCATCGCGTTCGGCGTGATCATCGAGCGCGCGCAAATCTGCTTCACGTCCGCGTTCCGTGACATGTGGATCACCGGACGCACGACGATGGCGCGCGCGATCGTGCTCGGCATGGCTGCGAGTGCGATCGGGATTTTCAGCTACGTGCAGCTCGGCGTCGCGCCGAAGATCTTCTGGGCCGGTCCGAACGCGATCATCGGCGGCGTGATGTTCGGCTTCGGCATCGTGGTCGCGGGCGGCTGCGAAACGGGCTGGATGTATCGCGCGATGGAAGGCCAGGTGCATTACTGGTGGGTCGGCGTCGGCAACATCACGGGCGCGACGGTGCTCGCGGCGCTGTGGGATCGCGTCGCGCCGGTGGTGGCGCTCAGCTACCCGAAGATCAATCTGCTGAATGTACTGGGACCGATGGGCGGCCTGATCGCGACGTATGCGGGCCTCGTCGTCGCATTCGCCCTGTTGCTGTGGTGGGAGAAGACCTTCCTCGATCGCGCGCGAACGCGCAGCATCGGCCAATCCGAAACCCGGAGCGCAATCTGATGGCTGACGAAATCTTGACGCCCGACTACCGGCTCGATCTGAGCGGCGAGCCGTGTCCGTATCCGGTGGTCGCGACGCTCGAAACGCTGCTGGCTTTGCAGCCCGGTGAAGTGCTCGAAGTGCTCAGCGACTGTCCCCAGTCGATCAACAGCATTCCGGCCGATGTCGAGCGTTATGGGTATCGCGTGCTGAAGGTCGAACAGCGCGGACCGACGATTCTTTACTGGATCCAGCGGTAAATCGCGCAGCGATTCATCCGCAGGCATCCGGCGTGTGCGGCGCGCGGCCGCACACGCACTACGCGCCGAGCGCCGCCTTCGCGCATTCCTCGTCGGTGACGAGCCCCGACAACCAGCCGCCGTTCAGCGCCGCGATCACCGCCTGACGCTTGCGCGCGCCGCCCGCGAATCCGATCGTCGGGCGCTTCGGCGGCGAATCGAGGTGCACGCTCGTCACGCGGCGTCCCGTCGGCGAATCGACGCGCTTGCCCGACGCGTCGATCGGCAGCCCCAGCATCTCGGCCACGGCGCCCTGGCCCAGCAGTTCGCGCACTTCGTCGGCGGTGATGAAGCCGTCCTCGTGCAGCGGACAATGCTCGCCGATATTGCCGATCCCGACGAACGCGACATCGGCTTCACCCGACAACGACTCCACGATCCGATAAAGCCGGTGATTGCACCACTGCGCGCGCTCGGCCTCGTTGTCGGCGATGAGCGGCGCGGGCAGCAGGAAGTGCTTGCCGCCCGTCTTCTCGGAGATATGCAGCGCGACGTCGTAGCGGTTCGACGAGCCGTCCTGCGCGATCGCACCCACCATCGACACGAGCCGGTGCTGCGGCCGGTCCAGTTGCGCGACCTGATCGACGACGGCCTTGAGCGTGCGGCCGCTGCTCACGGCGACGACCATCGGTCTTTCTTCGCCGAGGTAGCGCTCCATCACCTGCGCGCCCGCGACGGCGAGCTTGCGGTCGATGGCCTCGGGCGTGTCGTCGTCGACGGGCACTATTTCGCAGACCGAAAGACCGTAGCGCTTCGAGAGTTGATCGGCGAGCGCGAGGCAGTCGGCGAGCCGGTGATCGACGCGCACGCGAATCAGGTTCTTCTCGACCGCGAACGCGACGAGCCGCTGCGCGACGGGCCGCGAAACCTGCAGCTTCTCCGCGATTTCGTTCTGGGTGTTGCCGGCCACGTAGTAGAGCCAGGCGGCGCGGGTGGCGAGATCGAGTTTTTCGGTGGACTTGGGCACGGTGTTATGGGATCAGGCGTCGGCGCGGGCGCGCTAAACCCGCAGTGTACGGGGACATCAGGCGAGCCTTTCGCGCGAGCGCTCGAAGAGCGGGCGCACGTGGCGGTAGAGCGCGCGGTACGTATCGAGCCGCTCGCGCAGCGCCGCGTGGCGCGCGGCGTCGGGCGCGTATTCGGCGACGACGGGCGGCTTCGTCAGCACGTCGCGCGCGGCGCCGCCCGCCGCGAGCCAGCCGAGCCGGGCCGCGCCGAGCGCCGCGCCGGTCTCGCCGCCGCCGTGCTGGCGCGTCGGTGTGTCGAAGGCGTCGGCCACGAGTTGCGCCCAGTACGCGCTGCGCGCGCCGCCGCCGATCATCGAGAGCGCGCCGACTTCGGTGCCCGCTGCGGCGAGCGCGTCGAGGCCGTCGGTCAGCGCGAGCGTCACGCCTTCGAGCACCGCGTAGCCGAGGAGTGCGCGGTCGGTCGCGTGCGTCATGCCGAAGAACACGCCTTGCGCGTACGGGTCGTTGTGCGGCGTGCGCTCGCCCGAGAGATACGGCAGGAAGAGCGGCGCGACGCCGAGCGAGGCGGGCGCGAGTTGTTCGACTTCGGCGAGCAGCGTGGGCTCGTCGGTGCCGGTGAGCTTGCAGACCCAGCGCAGGCAGCTTGCGGCCGAGAGTACGACGCTCATCTGATGCCAGCGGTCGGGAATCGCATGGCAGAACGCATGGACCGCCGACGCCGGATTCGGCCGGAAGCGGTCGCCGACGACGCACAGCACGCCTGAGGTTCCGAGCGAGACGAAACCGTCACCGGGCTGCGTCGCGCCGATGCCGATCGCGCTCGTCGCGTTGTCGCCGCCGCCCGCCGCGACGATCACGTCGTCACGCAAGCCGAATTCGCGCGCTATTTCCGGCAGCAGCGTGCCGGACGGCGCGCTGCCCTCGGCGAGCGCGGGCATCTGCGCGCGCGTCATGTTGCAGGCATCGAGCAGCGCGTCGGACCAGTCGCGCTTCGCGACGTCGAGCCAGAGCGTGCCGGCCGCATCCGATGGATCGGATACCTTGCCGCCCGTGAGGCGCAGGCGCAGATAGTCCTTCGGCAGCAGCACGCACGCCGTCTCGCGGAAAATGCGCGGCTCATGGCGCGCGACCCACAGCAGCTTTGGCGCGGTGAAGCCCGGCATCGCGAGATTGCCCGCGACACGATGCAGTTGCGGCGCGCGCGCGGTGAGTTCGGCGCACTCGTCGACGGCGCGCATGTCGTTCCAGAGGATCGCGGGGCGCAGCACGAAGTCGCGCGCGTCGAGCAGCACGGCGCCGTGCATCTGCCCTGAAAGGCCGATGCCGCGCACCTGCGCGAAATCGGCCGGATGCTTCTCGCGCAGCGCGGCGAGCGCGCGGCGCGTGCCGTCCCACCAGTCGGCGGGATTCTGCTCGGACCAGCGCGGCTGCGCGCGCGTGACCACGAACGGCGAGCCCGCGGTGCCGATCACGCGGCCATCGGGCGCGAGCAGCAGGACTTTTACTTCGGAGGTGCCGAGGTCGATGCCCAGGTACATGGGTGTGCGCAACGTCGTCGAAGAGGATGCGCTACTTTAGCCGCGCAGGCCGCGCGGCGCCATGCGCGGGGACCCGGGGGCCTGCGCTTTCGCGTCCTTCAACGGCCTGGGCGAACGCGGCGACGCCAACGGCCCGCTCAAGCCGGGGCCTTGCCGCGCGCGGCCAGCCAGGCGTCGACCCGCGCGAGCGCGTCGCGCAGCGCGCCGGCGAGCGCCGTATTGCCGGCAAGCCGCCCCCACAGCAGCTTGTCGGCGCAGAAGACCGCAAGCGGGTCGGCGGATTCGAACATGCGGTGCGCGGCGGTTTCGTCCATCACGCCGTCCTGATACGCGTACGGCAGCGTCCCTTTGTGCCAGCGTTCGAGAAAGCGCAGGAAGAGCGCGGGCAGCACGGCTGTCGCGGCCGGCGTCGCGCCCGCCGCGATGCGCTGCGCGAGCGTCGGTGCGATGAAGCCGGGGATCTTCGAGTAGCCGTCGGCGGCGACGCGCTGGTTCGTGTCCTGGATGTACGGATTGCTGAAACGGTCGAGCACGACGTCGCGGTACGCCGCGAGATCGAGCGGGCTCGGCGTGAGGCACGGGATCACGTCCTCGCTCACGTAGGCGTGCGCGAAGGCGCGGATATCGGCGTCGCTCGTGCCTTCGTGGATGTAGTCGAGGCCGCTCAGCGTGCCCGCCCACGCGATGCAGCTGTGCGTCGCGTTGAGGATGCGGATCTTCGCTTCCTCGTACGGCATCACCGACCCGACCATTTCCGCGCCCGCGCGCTCCCACGCGGGACGGCCCGCGCGGAAGTGATCCTCGATCACCCACTGGATGAACGCTTCGCCCATGACCGGGCAGGCGTCGTCGATGCCGGTCGCGATTTTCACGCGCTCGCGGACGTCGGGCGTCGGGCGCGGCGTGATGCGGTCGACCATCGAGTCGGGGCACGTCGTGTTCGCGTCGAACCAGGCGAGCAGGGTCGTCGCGCCGCGTTGCGTGAGGAATTCGCGCATGCCCGCGTGGAAGCGCTTGCCGTTGCTGCGCAGGTTGTCGCACGTTTGCAGCGTGACGGGGCCGCCGTTGCGCGTCATGCGCGCTTCGAGGATCGCGGCGAGCGCGCCATAGATCGTCGTGCGCGCACCGTCGAGATCGGCGGCGAGGTCGGGGTTCGTGGCGTCGAGGCGGTCGTGCTCGTCGAGGTAGTAGCCGCCTTCGGTGACCGTGAACGAGACGATCTTGCACGCGGGATCGGCGCCCGCGTCGATCAGACCCGCGAGGTCGGCGGACCACGGCAGCACGCGCGTGATCGAGCGGATCGTCTCGTAGCTGCGCTCGCCGTGCGGCGTGACCGTTTCGAGCGTGTAGACGCCATGCTGGGCCGCGAGGGCGTCGAGCACGGCGTTCATGTCGGAACGGATGTTGCCGACGGTGAGCGACCAGGCCGCCTCGCCGGGCTCGCGCGAGAGATTCACGCGATGCAGATACCACGCCTGATGCGCCCGGTGAAACGAACCGGCACCGATGTGCAGGATCACGTTTTCGCCGCTGCGTTCGCTGTTCATGTGTGTCTCCTGAGAGGCGGGAGTGCGCGTGTCGGGTGCGCGTCCGGGATCGGCTCCGTGGCCTGTCTATTCCTCTTGATCTTGCTCTCGATGGAGCAATTGCTCGTTTAGTGAGCCAATGATCGTATCGGGACGGACGAAAGTCAAGGCGGTTGCGGCGGGTTTCGGTGGCGCGGTGCGGCGGGCAGGCGGGCGCGAGCGGCTCGCGCGGCGTGCGGGCGCGCGTGTCGCGGGGCATCGCGTGGTTGTTGTGATGCACAAGCCGCAGGGGCGGGAGCGGCGGGTTGGGCGGGCGGAGAACGCGACCACAGTCGAATGCGCCGCATTTCGCCGATTCACGAAAAGCATGGCGCCGACCGTGAACCGGGCTTTGCTAACGCCGTTCGCCGCGCGCCTTCAGCCGCCGATGCGCGTCACCGCCGCGACGGCTTGCCCGGTGGCATCCGCCGCGCAGCAATCGACGACGATCCGCTCCGGCATCGAGCGCAGCCACGTGAGCTGGCGCTTGCAGAGCTGGCGCGTCGCGAAGATGCCCTTGTCGCGCATCGTGTCGTAGTCGGTGGCGCCGTCGAGGTATTCCCACGCCTGCCGGTAGCCCACGCAGCGCATCGACGCCAGTCCCGCGTGCAGGTCGCCGCGCGCGCGCAACGCCTTCACCTCGTCGACGAAACCGGCGGCCAGCATCGCGTCGAAGCGCTGGGCGATGCGTGCGTGCAGTACGCTGCGATCCGACGGTTCGAGCGCGACCGGCACGAAGCGGTAGCGCGCGGCGAGGTCGGTGCGCGGTGCCGGTGCGGCGAGCAGTGCCGACATCGGCTGCCCGGTCAGCATGAACACTTCGAGCGCGCGCTGGATGCGCTGCGAGTCGTTCGGCGCGAGGCGCGCGGCCGTCACGGGATCGACATCGGTCAGCCGCGCGTGGAGCGCGGGCCAGCCGTCGCGGGCGGCGTCGGCGTCGAGCGCCGCGCGGACTTCGGCGTCGGCGCCGGGGAGGTCGTTCAGGCCGTGCGTGAGTGCGCGGTAGTAGAGCATCGTGCCGCCGACCAGCAGCGGCACGTTCCCGCGCGCGACGATCTCGCCCGTCACGCGCAGCGCGTCGGCACGGAAGTTGGCGGCGGAGTAGGCGTTGGCGGGATCGACGATGTCGATCAGGTGATGGACGACCGCCGCGCGCTCGGCGGCGGATGGCTTCGCGGTGCCGATGTCCATGCCGCGATAGACGAGCGCCGAATCGACGCTGACGATCTCGACCGCGCGGCCGCGCGCCGCCGATTGCGCCGCCGATTGCGCCGCATAAGCGAGCGCCGCGGCCGTCTTGCCCGACGCGGTCGGGCCGAGCAGGCAGGCGACCGGCAGCACGCCGTCGCCGGATGCGTCGTGGGCCATCATTGACCGCGCATGAAGAGGCGGTCGAGGTCGCCGAGCGTGAGCTGGTACCACGTCGGCCGGCCGTGATTGCACTGGTCGGCGCGCTCGGTGGCTTCCATCTGGCGCAGCAGGGCGTTCATTTCGTCGAGCGTCAGACGCCGGTTCGCGCGCACCGCGTGATGGCACGCGAGCGTGCCGAGCATCTCGTGCTGGCGCTCGGTCAGCACGCGCGAGCCGCCGTAGGCGTGCAGGTCCGCGAGCACCGCGCGCGCGAGCGCGGGCAGGTCGGCGTCCTTGAGCAGCGCGGGCACGGCGCGGATCGCGATCGACGTCGGCGAGAGCACGGCGAGGTCGAAGCCGAGCGCTTCGAGCGTGGCCTTTTCTTCCTCGACGGTGCCCGTTTCGACGGGATCGGCGGTCATCGAAAGCGGGATCAGGAGCGGCTGGACCGCGAGCGAGCGCTGCGCCAGCGCGTCCTTGAACTGCTCGTAGAGGATGCGTTCGTGCGCGGCGTGCATGTCGACGATCACGAGGCCGCGCGCGTTCTGCGCGAGCACGTAGATGCCGTGGATCTGGCCGATCGCGAAGCCGAGCGGGTGGTCGTCGCTTGCATCGAAGGTTTGTGTCTCACGCGGCGCGGCGTCTTCGCTCTGCGGCACGGTCGAACCCTGCTGCGTGCCGGCGCCGACATCCTTGCGGCCGAACAGGGCGTCATAGAGCGCGAGCGGCTGCGCGACGGGCAGCGTGCCTTGCGTCATGCGCGACTGGCGCAGCCAGGTGTTGCCTGCGCTGTTGCCGCTGCCGCCGCCGCCCGTCGTGAAGCCGGACGAACGTGCGCTGCCGCCGAAGCCGCCGCTCGCAGCAGACCCGCCGAAGCTGCTCGCGACGCGCGCGGTGCCGAATCCGCCTGATCCGCCTGATTCGCCTGATCCACCGAAACTGCTTGCCGCAGCGCGCTGCGCGTCGGACGCAGGCCGCGGCTCGACGACCGCGGCATGCGCCCCCGATGTCGTCTCCGGCGACGCGCCCGCGTGCCGCGCCAGCGCGCGCTGCACGGCATGAAACACGAACTGGTGAATCGAGCGCGAATCGCGGAACCGCACTTCGATCTTCGACGGATGCACGTTCACGTCGACGGCCTCGGGCGGCAGGTCGAGAAATAGCACGTACGACGGATAGCGGTCGCCGTGCAGCACGTCCTCGTACGCGGCGCGCACGGCGTGCGTGAGCAGCTTGTCGCGCACGAAGCGGCCGTTGACGAAGAAATACTGCTGGTCCGCGCGGTTGCGGCTTGCGGTCGGCAGGCCGGCGCAGCCGTAGACGGCGAGCGGTCCGGCGCGCTCGTCGAGCGGCAGGTACGCGGTGGCGAACGCCTCGCCGAGGATCTTCGAGACGCGCGTGGCCGGATGGCTCGCGTTCCAGTGCTCGACGGCGCGGCCGTTGTGCAGCACCGAAATCGCGACGTCGGGCCGCGCGAGCGCCGAGCGGCGGATCATTTCGAGGCAATGGCCGAGTTCGGTCTGCTCGCTCTTCAGGAACTTGCGGCGCGCGGGCGTGTTGAAGTACAGCTCGCGCACTTCGATGGTCGTGCCCTGGCCGCCCGCGGCGGGCGTGAGCGCGCCCGTGCCGGCGTCGATCTTGACGGCGTGCGCCGCGTCGGCGGGACGGCTCGTGATCGACATTTCCGCGACCGATGCAATCGACGCCAGCGCCTCGCCGCGGAACCCGAGTGTCGCGACGCTTTCGAGTTCGGCCAGGGACCGGATCTTGCTCGTGGCATGGCGCATCAGCGCGAGCGGCAGTTCGCGCTCGGGGATGCCGCAGCCGTCGTCGGTGATCGAGATGCGCTTCACGCCGCCCTCGTCGAGCAGGATGCGCAGCGCGCCGGCGCCCGCGTCGAGCGCGTTCTCAAGCAACTCCTTGACGACCGACGCGGGCCGCTCGACCACTTCGCCCGCCGCTATCTGGCTGACGAGCTGGTCGGGAAGCGCCTGGATCGCGCGCACAGGCTGCGCGGCGCGCGGTGCGCAGGCCTGGTCGGCGGCGGCGTTGGCTTGAGCTTCAGCGCCGGGGGCGTCGTCGCGGGCCGGGCCGGCGGCGTCGGAGGGATCGGAATACGAGGACATGCGCGCAATTATAGCGAGTCGGCAGGCGCGGCCCGGCTGGCGGCCCGACGGCTTTTCTTCGTGAGCACCGGGCACTTTCGGTATGATGGCGCGGTCAATTTGCTTCTCGCCCCATTCGCTAAAAAGGGACACTTTTGGATACGTTGCTGCAGTTCGTCAGCCTTGTCTTGCACATCGACAAGTTTCTCGGAATCTTCATTCAACAGTACGGTGCCTGGGTCTACGGGGTGCTGTTCCTGATCGTGTTCGCCGAGACCGGCCTCGTGATCCTCCCGTTCCTGCCGGGCGATTCGCTGCTCTTCATCGGCGGCGCGTTCGCCGCGGCGCACGAGATGAACCTCGGCGTCCTGCTCGTGCTGCTGATCGTCGCTTCGGTCACGGGCAACACCGTCAACTATCTGATCGGCCGCGCCATCGGACCCGCCGTGTTCAACACGCACGTACGCGGGCTCGAACGCTTCCTCGACCGCGCCGCGCTGCAAAAGACCCACAACTTTTACGTGCGCCACGGCGGCAAGACCATCGTGCTTGCGCGCTTCATTCCGGTCGTGCGGACGTTCGCGCCGTTCGTCGCGGGCATCTCGCAGATGAGCGTGCGGCGCTTCCAGTTCTTCAATTTCACGGGCGCGCTGCTGTGGGTGCTGCTGCTCGTGCTGCTCGGCTATTTCTTCGGCAACATCCCGTTCATTCGCCAGTACCTGAACGTGATCGTGCTCGTCGGCATCGGCGCGGCGGTCGTGCCCGTGGCCATCGGCGCGGTGTGGAAGATGCTGCGCAAGAACACGCGTTCCAATGGCGCTCGTCATCCGGACGGCAATCGCTGATCGTTTGATCGTCAGTCCGGCGTCAAAGCCGCGCCGATGAAAAACGGCATCGCCTGTTTCGCTGGCGATGCCGTTTTGCCTTGATTTCCGCTTTGATGCGTGTGGGTCGCGCGGCTCAACTCACTCGACGAATGAGCGAAGGCGTTTCGGGCGTCGGATACCCGGCGTCCCTGAAAGTCTCGACGATGGCGCGGTTCGTGTCGAAATAAACCTGCCAGTAGTTGTCGTTGCTGGTGTACGGCCGAACGCACAAGAGCGGCCCTTCGGGCGTGAACGACAGCACTTCGATGTCGGGCGCGGGATCCTTCGCGACGTTCGGGATTTTTTCGATGGCCGCGAGCAGGCGCTTCGCGGCATCGACGGGATCGACGCCATTGGCGATCTTCGCGGTCAGCTCGACGCGCCGCACGGACGTGGCGCTGTAGTTCGAGATCGTGTCCGAGAAAATCTTGTTGTTGCCGACGATGTTGACGACGTTGTCCGGCGAAACGATCGTCGTGCCGAAGATGCCCAGCTCCTTCACGGTGCCCGTGACGCCGCCCGCTGTCACGAAGTCGCCCACCTTGAACGGCCGCAGCACCTGCATGAACACGCCGGCCGCGAAGTGCGCGAGCAGACCGCCCCAGGCCGTGCCGATCGCGAGGCCCAGGCCCGCGAGCAACGCCGCGAACGAGGTCGTCTGCACGCCAAAGACCTGGAGTATCGCAAGAACCAGCAGCAGGTTCAGCAGCGCGGCGAGGATGGAGCTGAGGTAGTGGGCGAGCGTCGAGTCGACGCGCTCGTTGCGCGCGAGCATCTTGCGCAGGACGCCGGCGATCAGGTTGATGGCCCAGCGTCCGATGATCCACAGCACGATCGCCGCAAGGACCTTGGTCCCGAAGTCGATGCCCCGGGTCATGATGAACGTGTGGATGGTGTCGAGATCCAAGATGCCCTCGCTTGAGTCGGAAACCGAGTCGGTGTGATGCGAACCATGGCGCCGATACGACCGGGGTGCAACGCCGGCGACGCCGCGCCCGCCGCACGACAAAACCAGACCAGACCAGACCAGACATCAGAAAAGCCAGACCAGACTGATAACCCAACCGCTAATCCCGCCGATAACCCGACGCGGACACACCGCGCATGGCCGTTCAACGGTATCGTTTCGCCTGCGACACTGATATGACAAGGAGGCGCGATCATGATACTAGCGAACACCGACCTGCACCTGATCACTGTGCAACTGGAGGACCTGCGGCCGACGCAGCTTACCGTCGGCTTGCGCGAAGTGAGCGCCAAGCGCGAGCACTGGACGTCGCTCGACAAGAAGGGGCGCGCCGCGGCCATCGATTCGCACTGGTTTCCCGCGGTGCTCGGGCCGAAGGGGCGCTACTACGTCGTCGACCATCACCACCTCGGGCTCGCGTGGCTCCACGAGGGCGTGCAGAGCGCGCGCGTCACGGTGCTCAAGGACCTGTCGTGGCTCGAACCGGTCCTCTTCTGGCGCATGATGGAGCACAACCAGTGGGTGCATCCGTTCGATGCGGCGGGCGAGCGCCGCGATTTCGCGGACCTGCCGAAGCAGTTGACCGGCCTCGCCGACGATCCTTACCGCAGCCTCGCGGGCGAACTGCGCACGGCGGGCGGCTTCGCGAAGGACACCACGCCGTTCAGCGAATTCCTGTGGGCCGACTATCTGCGCATCAAGGTGAGCGCGGCGAGTCTGCGCAAGAACTTCGACAAGGCGCTCACCGACGCGCTCGCGCATGCTCACGATCCCGATGCGCGCTATCTGCCGGGATGGTCGGGTGTCGTACCCGCGCCTGCATCCGCTCCGGCACCGGCGAAGCCGTCGGGCAAGCGCAAGGCTGCGTGACGCTGCACGCAGCCGGTGCGTTTCGCATCACATCGGCAACGTGGATTTGCTGTACGGCGACGTCTCGATTTCGAGTGTATTCGACGTCGCGCGGCGTGCCGCGCGCAGATTCGCGATGCGTGCGCCGACGTGCGCGGCGATAAGAGCCAGCACAGCGGCGAGCGCATACGCAGCGGCGCGGCCGCGGAACGTTTCGCGCGGATCGTGCTGAGCCCAGTTGCCGCCCGCGTCGGCGAACACGAGGTACGTGAGGGCGGCGTCGAACGTCAGCGCGATTGCGAGCAGCGCGAGGTAGAGGTGCGTCGCGCGCACCGCGAGGCGAGGGCGCAGCCGTCGCGCGGTCCAGCAGACGGCGTGCGTCAGCGCGAGCAGGACGACATTCGAAAGCAGGCAGCCGATGAAGTTGGTCATGATGGAGTCGGGCAGATGCGGGTGAGAGCGTGCGCCCCGGCTAGCGGTCCCGCGCGGCTAACGTGGACCGGAAAGGGGGCGGCGGCGGGAAGGGACCCGCGAGCGGCGCGATCATGGCACGCCTGTGTCTCTCAATAAATGTCGCGCCCGGCGCCTTGGGTGGGCGGCAATGCGCAGCACCAAGCCGGCGCAAGCTGTGACGCGGCTTGCGCGGGAATGTGAGGCATTGTCAGACGGTCGTTGCGTTGTGCGTCTGCAACTGAAGCGATAGCTGCGGCGACAAGCGCGACACGATCCCGCCGTAGAAGCGGAGTGCGTTCAGCGCGCGTCCGGCACCAGCGCGTCGGGCGGCGCGCCGCTCGACAGATAGTGGCTCAGCCACTGCCGCGCCGGACCCGGCGCTGCATCGACGCGATGGATCAGCGAGACGTTGTAGTTCACCGAGCTCCGGTCCGCGAGGGCGATCCGTACGAGGCGGCCGGCGTCGAGATCGTCTTCGACGAGATGCTTCGGCATCGATCCCCAGCCCAGCCCCGCAAGCAGCAGCCGATGCTTCGCGCCCAGATCGCCGAGCCGCCATGTGCGATTGCTGTACACGCCGAAGGTCTGTCCTTCGGTGAAGCGGCTGCGGTCCGTCAATACGAGTTGCGTGTGCTCGCGCGCATCGGAAATCCGCACCGGCTGATCCGCTTTTGCAAGCGGGTGGCAGGGCGCCGCGACGAGCACGAATTCGACCGTGGCGATCGACTTCGCCTCGATCACGTGCGGCCAGTTGTTGTTCGGGCCGCTGATGCCGAACGCGCAGTCGCCGTCCAGCACGAGTTTGAGCACGCCGCCGAGCGCTTCCATCGTGAGGTTGAGCGCGACGGTCGGAAACGCCTGAGCGAACGCCTGCAATGCCGTCACGAGCCGTTGCGACGGAAACATCACGTCGACCGCCACCGACACCTCACCCTCCAGCCCGCGCTGCAAGCCGGCGGCCCGCGCGCTGAGCTGGCCCATCATGAGATCGAGGCGCCGCGCATCGGCGAGGATCGCGCGGCCCGCGGCGGTCAGCTCGGGCTTGCGCTTGCCGCGCTCGAACAGCGCGACGCCGAGCAGCGCCTCCAGGTTCGCGATCGTATAGCTCACGACCGACTGCGCGCGGTCGAGCCGACGCGCGGCCGCCGAAAAGCTGCCCGTTTCGGCGACGGCGATCAGGGCGCGCAATTGTTCGATGCCCGGCGAGCGATTCATAGTCAACGTATCGATAAAGTGGATAACAACGATCCATTCTATGCGATTGTTTGAATAGATATCGCCTGGTAAAGTGCGCCTCACCCGTACTGGAACCCTTTGCACGATGAACCGACCTGCCTCACCCGCGCACCGCTACAGCGGCGTCGCGATGCTGCTCCACTGGCTGATTGCCGCGCTGATCGTCTGGGGCTTCGCGATCGGCTGGGTGATGACCGACATCCCGGGCTTCACGCCCACCAAGCTGCGCTATTTCTCCTGGCACAAGTGGATCGGCGTGACCGTGCTCGCGCTCGTGCTCGTGCGCATCCTGTGGCGCGCGACGCACGCCGCGCCCGGACTGCCCTCATCCACGCACGCGTGGGAGCAGCGCGCCGCGCACGCGGGACATGCGGCGCTCTACGCGCTGATGCTCGCGATTCCCGTGACCGGATATCTCTATAGCTCGGCGGCCGGCATTCAGGTCGTGTATCTCGGCATCTGGCCGCTGCCCGTGATCATCGGTCCCGACAACGCCCTCAAGGCGGTGCTGCGCACGGTCCACGTCGCGCTCGACTACGCGCTGCTCGCCGTCGTGGTGCTGCACGTGCTTGCGGTCGTCAAGCATCATTTGCTCGACCGGCAGAACATCCTCGCGCGCATGCTGCCGTTCGGCACGCCGCGCGACTGAATACAACGTGTCTGTGACACCCTTCACCCGCGAACCGACCGCCATGATCAAACGACTCGTCCATACCGCATCCGTTGCCGCGCTCGCTGCCGGCGCAGTTTTCGGCACGACCTTCAGCCTCGACGCCAACGCCGCCGATGTCGCAAAGAATTCCGTCACGGCGGTGTTCAAGCAGATGAACGTGCCCGTGGAAGGCCGCTTCAACCATTTCAACGCCGACGTGCATTTCGATCCGGCCAACGTCGCGGCTTCGAGCGCGAAGATCGACGTCGAGGTCGCGAGCTTCGACATCGGCGCACCCGAGTACAACTCGGAAGTCGCGGGCGACGAGTGGTTCGACGCCGCGCACTTCCCGCACGCGACGTTCGTCTCCACGCGAATCCAGCCGGGCGCGAACGGCGCGTATTCGGTGGCGGGCAAGCTCACGATCAGAGGCAAGACGACCGACGTCACCGTGCCCGTGCAGTACCACAAGGACGGCGCGACCCAGGTGTTCGACGGCGCGCTGCCGATCAAGCGTCTCGCGTACGGCATCGGCATGGGCGAGTGGAAGGACACGTCGGTCGTCGCCGACGACGTGCAGATCAAGTTTCACATCGTGACCGCCGCGCACTGACGCGCGCGGGCATTTCGTTTCATCCGGCTTATCCGGTTTAACCCAATCAGGAATCACGCAATGAAGACCACGCTTTTTGCAGCGGCCGCGCTCGCTGCCGCCATCGCGACGCCCGCGTTCGCGACGGCCACCACCTACAACCTCGATCCGAACCATACGTATCCGAGTTTCGAGGCCGATCACTTCGGCGGCGTCTCGGTCTGGCGCGGCAAGTTCACGAAGGCAACCGGCACGGTCGTGCTCGATCGCGCGGCGAAGACGGGCACGGTGGACGTGTCGATCGACGCTTCGTCGATCGACACGGGCGACGCAGCGCTCGACAAGCACGTGCGCTCGGCTGAGTTCCTCGACATCGACAAGTACCCGACCGCGACGTACAAGGGCACGTCGATCCGTTTCGACGGCGACAAACCGGTGGAAGTGATCGGCACGTTCACGCTGCATGGCGTGACGAAGCCGCTGAACCTGAAGATCGATTCGTTCAAGTGCTTCCAGAACCCGATGCTCAAGCGCGAAGTGTGCGGCGCCGATGCGAAGGCCGAGTTCAATCGCGCGGACTACGGCGTGAACTGGGGCGAGACCTACGGCTTCAAGATGGCGACGACGCTGCAGATCCAGGTGGAAGGTGTCAAGGCTGATTGACGATCGATCGCTCGTATAGCGAGTGACGTGGCGAAGTGCTGTCGTGTCGATGGCGCTTCGTTCGCTGTGCAGAAAAGCGCAGTGTAAAAAGAAAAGGGCCTGGCAGCCATGCCAGGCCCTTTTCTATTGGCAAGCCGCGATCTCAGGAGAATGCTCACGCCAGGCCATGTCGCGCCTGATGATGGTGTGTGCTTTGGTCAAGGCGGGCATGTCTTGATGAGATGTCGTACGTCGCAGCGACGTTTTAAACGACCTCGCGCCGAATCGAAATGCCGCTGAGCGACAGGGCGCGACGATGGACGCATCTGATGAGATGCGCTCATCGCAGCGTTGAGATGCACTGGGAGATTTTGTCAGGCGCTTCCAGCGAAGCGTGGGGGGACGTGCGGCCGCTTGACAATGTGATGCCGATGAAACGGCCAGGTGCATCCCGGCAACTGGAAACCCGGACCGGCACGTCGATAGTTTGTCCAATGGCAAATCCGGGCAATCAAGGCTAGCTGCAATTTTGCCGTAATTCAGCTATCCGGCGGCGCGGACCAATATTCATGTAAGAGGCAAGGGAGTCGGGCGCAGTCAACCAGCTTGGGAGAATCGGTGATGGCGAGGGACAGGGATCGAAAGATTGTCGTGAGACACGTCACGTCCTACCGCAGGGTTTACCGCAGCGGTGCGTGGAAGCTCGCCTACGCGGACTTCATGACCGCGATGATGGCCTTTTTCCTGCTGATGTGGATGCTGTCCATGGAGACAGCGGTTCAGCTTCAGGGGATCGCCGACTACTTCAAACAGCCCCTGAAACTGACCCTGTGGGACGGGGACCGCAGCGCTTTCGATTCGGGTGTCCTCAAGGCCGGAGGCCGGGACGTCTCCACTGACCGGCAGGGCGATACCCGGCAAACGGATGAGCGCATCAACCGGGCCGAGAACTCATCGCAGCGGGCGGATGACGACGCCGCCAAACTGCAGAGCGGCAATGTCGCATTGCAGGAACAGGTCCGTTTGCATGACCTTCAGATCAAATTGATGGCGGCTTTACAGGCCAACCCGGCCCTGCGGCAATACAAACAACAGATCCGGATCGACTCGACGCTCATGGGTTTGCGTGTCGAGATCGTGGATTCGCAGAAGCGCCCGATGTTCGCGACCGCGCGGAATACGGTCGAGCCGTATATGCGCGACATCCTCAGGGCGATCGGAGGCACGCTCAACAACGTGCCCAACCGGATCATCGTTCCGGGGCACACTGACGCCGTTCCCTACCCGGATGGTGAGAAGAGCTACAGCAACTGGGAACTCTCCACTGACCGGGCGAACGCGTCGCGTCGCGAGTTGATTGCAGGCGGCCTCGACACTGGAAAGGTTATGCGTGTCCTTGGACTCGCTGCGACGCAGAACCTGAACAAGGCAGATCCGCTGGATCCGGAGAACCGACGCATCAGCATCATCGTCCTGAACAAGAAGTCGGAAGATGCGCTCATACAGGACGACACATCAACGACAACCGTACCCGACGATGCGGCTGGTGCAGGAAACTCGCCGCTGCCAAGGCTCACCGTACCCGCGGTCACCGGGGCACCCCGTTAGCTTGAATGCCTCGGGTATCTCGCGATCCGGTCTGTGCACTCGGGTGAGGCTCGCCATCACGATCGCCAATTTCTGGCAGGGCTGCCACAAGGATTACACAAAAGAAAAGGGCTTGGCATCGCTGCCAAGCCCTTAAATATTTGGTAGGCCGTACGGGATTCGAACCTGTGACCAACGGATGGGCATCACTTTGATGTCGATCCTCGCACCTGTCTACGACTGCCATCGTGAGACACATACGGTTTGAGCACGGTTCATTGCGAATGAACAAGCCGGGCATGAGCCTTTCCCGACGAAATTTGGTCAAGGTGCGACGCGCATTGCCATCGAGTGCGTGCCTCGATCTTGAACACTGGATTTTCAGGCGGGAGCGCGCGCTTCGTGGAGGGCTGTGGTTTCGAATACTACGCCTTCTGGCGTGCCAAGCTGCAGTGCATGAAACAAAAAGCGCCGCAAGGTCGCAACGACAGATGTCTGGTCATCTGAACCTGTAGAGGTGAACAGTCCGAAATTAGCGACCGGGGGCGTCGGTAACCCAAATTCCCGCGGATCGAGCATGCGCATCGTATCGCTTCGAATATTCCGCTCGAGTAACACTGCGATTCCTAATCCTGCCTGAACAGCCGACTGAATCGCAGACAGACTCGTGCTCGTGCACACGACTTTCCATGCAATACCGGCTTCGCGCAGTGAAGCAAACAGTTTGTCCTGCCAGGGACAGCCCCCTGCGAATGCTACGACGGGAACCGGAGCATTACCGAATTGCATTTCTCTCATAGTGCTCGCTACCCATCGGAGCGGCTGTTGCCACGTGACAGTGGGTTCTGCATGGATGAGCGTAGGGTCACCGATCACAATATCCAGTTTGCCGTTGGCTAGCTGTTTCCACAGGGTTGAACTCCCGTCAATCACGATTTCGAGTGCAACATTTTCAAAGGACGCCTCGAACTCTTTCAGTGCATGCGGCAGGTGCCCTACGGCGATGTCCTCAAGCATCCCAAGCCTGACAGTGCCAGAGATCTCCCCCGCATTGAGTGCAGCGCGCGCGGCCAGTCCGACATTGAGCAGTTTGTATGCATAAGGCAATAGCACGTCACCTGCTGCAGTCAGCTTGACGCCACGCGGTGAACGTTCGAGCAAGCGTTGCCCGACTTCGCCCTCCAGCCGACGCAACGCCATGCTGACGGCGGCTTGGGTGCGATGTAACACGACAGCCGCATCGCTCACGCTGGCGGTTTCAACTACGGTGACGAATGTGCGTAGGAGCGTATTTTCGAGATCGCGAATCATAAATTTTTCTGATGCAACGATAAAAAATATGAGCTTATACCAAAGCAGATAGCCCCTTTACCATCGAGCCCACATTGATTGGTGAGCCTTATGATGAACGATGAATCGAGTGCGGCCCGATCCACAAATATGGCGAGGTTTTCTTCCTCGCTGTCAAAGGCTCTTGCGCCGCTCTTTTGCATCGTTTCGATGTCCAGTATCCAGTTGGGTGGTGCGCTTTCCAGGCCGGTATCGATCGAATACGGCACTGTCAGCACAACATGGCTCCGGCTGTGCGTTGCCGCCTTGGTGCTCGTCATCGTAGCCAGGCCCCGCCTTCGTATCTATTCGCGCCAGCACTGGCTTGCAGCTATTACGCTCGGTAGTGCGATGGCAGGGATGACACTGTGTTACTTCGAGTCGGTCAGTCGTGTACCGCTAGGGCTTGCCGTGGCTATCAATTTTCTCGGGCCGCTTGCCGTCGCGACCGTTGGCGTGCGCCGAATCTCGATGCTCGCCTGGCCTGTGCTTGCCGCGCTGGGGGTATGGCTACTGGCCCGGCACGACGGTGCGTGGGTTGTCGACGAATCCTGGGAACTGCTTTTCCCGGTTGGTGCCGCGTTGTGCTGGGCGGCCTATATCGTTTTAATGAAGCATATGGGGCAGCAATTTGAGGGGCTTGAGGGATTGGCCACCTCTCTGCTCGTTGCCGCTGTGGTAATGACGCCATTCGGATTTGCACAAAGTGGTGGGCATATCGCCGTCGGGCAGGTACTGGATGCCGCATGGCTGGCCCTGCTTGTACCGTTATTGCCGTACATACTTGAACTCAGCGCGCTGCGGCGTATGACATCTGCATCGTTCGGCATTTTGATGAGTGCAGAGCCAGCGATCGCGGCATCGATCGGCTTCGTTGTTCTCTCACAGCCGCTGACACCATTGCAGATTGCCGGAACCTTATGTGTTGTCGGAGCCAGTATCGGCTCTGTCGTACAGAAATAACTGGCCAGTCGATCACTAGAAAAAAGTTTTCATACGCTTTTTGTCACTACGCTGGAGATTTATGATGAGTAATGTTGATCGGGAACGTTTCGAACTGGTTGCGGCACAAACAATTGAAAAGATATTCTCCTAATCACCAGAGACGGCCGCGTTTCACCGCGGTGAGTGGATTGACCGCGAGTATTACCGTCGCCATTTGGTGGAAACGGTCCTGCGCATACGGCTCAACAACGAAGTGGATGCCTTCGCCCTCTACAAGGTCGGATTCAGGGACAACAATATTGCGCAAATTCTCGCGCACTATCTCGCGGAGGAATATGGTCACGAAGGACTTTTTCTGCGGGATATCGAGAAATTTGGTTTGACGGAGGCACAGGTCAACGCGATTCAGCCGTTCCACAGCACCGACAAGCTGATCGGCTTCATATACCTGAGTATCGGTCGTGACGGCCCGCTGCCGACGATGGTCTGGAATTGGCTGGTCGAGTGGTATTCGGATCGATATAACAAGACAATCACAGTAGCAGCGGCACAGGCTTTTGGTCACGATCTCGTGAAGGGCTCACTCGGGCACATCCAGTATGACGAATCGCATAATCACGACGACCTGATGTGGAGTGCGGTGCAGCACGCGATCGACAACTGGGGAGGCATCGAGAAAGCCGAATCTTATCTGCGCAACTTCGTCGCGCTCATCGGCGAATATTTTGATGAGTTGCGGCAGGCGACCGTGCCGCGATTGAAAAGAGCCGCTGCCTGAGGATGCGCCATGACTTCGATCGTGATCGTTGAGCCAGTATCTTCGGGTATTGCCCTGATTTATGCGGCGGCGCGTATGGGTGTTGAAGCCCATGTTATTTCTGCGTATCACGACGAAAGCGAGATGTCTTCCGTGCTAGAAGCAGTTGCGAGTTCGGTTACGAAGGTCGATACCTATTCTGCCAGCGAAGTGGCAGAATTTGCGCGAAAGGTCGGGGCGCAAGCTATCGTCCCAGGTTTCGAGTATGTCGTAGGCGTGGTTGCCGATGCTGCCTCCATGTTGGGCCTGCCGCATCTCAAACCCGGAGTGGCTTCGTTGGTGCGCGACAAGTATCAATGTCGCATGCATCTTGCCGCAGCGGGATTGGCTGTGCCGCGATTTTCGCGCCTGACACAGCTTGACGAGGTCGCTGCTGCGGCACAGCATGTAGGGTTTCCAGCGGTATTGAAGCCGACCGACGGGTGCGGCAGTCAGCGCGTCGTGCGTATCGATTCGTCGAGTGATCTGGAGCGGGAAATTGGGCGCGCGATGCGTGTGCATGTAACCGATATGGGGCGGACGATCGGGAACGCGATGTTGATCGAGCAGTATCTGGACGGTCCCGAATACAGCATCGAAGGCTATGTCGGTAGTCATGGGCCTTGCGTGCTGGCGGTAACCGAGAAGCTGCTCGGTCCAGAGCCATATTTCGTCGAGATGGGGCATACGGTTGAAGCAAGAATGGCCCCGGATGTACGCACTCGTCTTGTGACTTATATTGAAGACGTCGTTGATTGTATTGGCCTGACACTCGGTGTCTTTCATGCAGAGGCACGTTTGACCGGCGAAGGTCCGGTGTTAATCGAAATTGCGGGTCGTCTCGGTGGCGATCGAATCCATCGGCTCGTCGAACTCAGCAAAGCGATTTCGTTGCCAGAGGTGATGATCCTCAGTCACCTCGGAGCCGATGATTCTATACCGAGTGATGGTGGTAGATTACCGACGCAGACTAGTGGAGTGCGTTTTATCGCGCCGGCTTCGTCAGGACGCTTTGCCGGTTTGGAGTGTCTTGATGAATTGCAGGCGTTGCAAGGCTGTGAGGAGATCGAAATTTATGCGCAGACTGGTGATCTGGTCCAAGAGTTGACTGATTTTCGCGGTCGTGTTGGCCATGTCCTATTTTCCGCGCCTGATCGGGAAACGCTTGAGCTTCGCTTTGCTGAAGCCTCCCGTCTTCTTGAACCAAGGATCGCGTTACTTGCTTCCTGAGGGGATTCAATTCATGTTATTCACGCTGTCGAATAAACGGGAACGCATCGTTATCCTCAATCGCTGGGCAGATGATTTCGCAGCATACCATCGTTACATTGACCACCGAGCGCATGATGTTGCTTATGTCTGCACCCCTGAGGGGACTGCCGCCTTGAGTGCGCCACGCATCGTCCATGCCGAGTGCCTGCCGGACTTTAACAGTGATGCTGTGCTATATGCGGCTGTACAGCAGTGTGCGCATCGACTCGGTGGCATTGACCGTCTATGGACGTTGTCGGAGTTTGACCTGGTTGCTGCGGCGCAGTTACGGGACGTTTTCGATATTGCGGGTGATCGTCCGGAGGCGGTCAGGCGGTTCCGGGATAAAACGGTGATGAAGCGGGCGATTATGGCTGCTGGCCTGAAGGCACCGCAATTTGTCGAATTGAATCAGGTCCAGTCGTACGATGCACGGGAACTTGCCGAGCTGCAATTCCCACTCATCATCAAACCTCGGGCCGGAGCGGCGAGCGATGGAGTGATGCGTATCGACACTCGATCCGGATTGGCAGAGATATGGCCAAGTCTGGCTCGTGACGAGTATGAGTGCGAGGAGTTTATCGAGGCGCCGATTTATCACGTCGATGGCTTGGTCTCCAACGGCGTATTCGTGATTGTGCGCGGTTCACGCTATGTGAATACCTGCCTGGATTTTGCGAATGGCAAACCGTTAGGATCGGTCATGCTTGATGCGGGCGCCGTTCAGGATGAATTGCTCGCTTTTGCGAAGGCATGCCTCGATGCTTTGGCGTTGACAGACGGCGCGTTTCATCTCGAAGTGATCCGAGGAAATGATGGTTACTATTTCCTTGAAATTGGCGCGCGGGTAGGCGGTGGAGAAATTCCGTTCATTTTTAGAGACCTCTATGGCGTTGATCTATACCAGTTATGGGTCTCGCAGCAGTCTGGCGAAGTAGAAAACTTCGAGGCGCTTGCCAGGAATGCACGTGAGGCGCAGTTATCGCCGTTGCGTGGAGGCTTCCTGATGTTGCCAGAGCCAGTGGGTCAGCGGCTTGTCAACGTACGTTTGCCCACCGGCATTGATGAGCTCTACGATGCTATCGTGCCGAAGCTGAATCACGTCTTCAACGGCAAAGGTGGTTACGACACGATACTCGCTCGATTTCGCTATCGAGGCGAATCCGAAGCAGGAATCGCTTCAGCCATCGATATGACGTTGCGTGAATTCCACTACACGTTGTCCGATATCACGATCCCCGGTCGGCCGGTTTAGCGTGCCAGCCTTCGCGACATATGGGCTTTCGAGAGGTGCGTACCTCTCGACTGAGGCGGCCGCTTCCCTCGCTCTCATAATGAGCAAAGTTGTGACGTTCCAGCAGCTTGGCACATTGTCGTCGCCATCCATTTTCCGCAGGGTAATTATCGGTGCATCTGTGATGGCGGTATCGTTCATCGCTGAGCGTTTTTTCGGGGTGACGTCACAAGGACCATACGGCGACCGAAGTGCCCGCATGTCTGGGCCTTCGGTAATGGCCGCCAGGTAGCGGAATAAAGCGACCGCACGGAGTGAGAGCGGCAAGACGACCGGTACGCCCTTGTTATCGGCGCCGCGAGCTTCAGGTGGGAATCGCAGCATTTGGCAATTGATGTCCAGCCATTCCCATTGCAAGCCGAACAATGCCCGTTGACGCAAGCTGGTCTCGATGGTCAGTTCGAACGCCGGAGCGGCCCAGGGATTGCCAGTCGCAGATAGCAATCCATGCAGCTTCTCAAACTCCCCACGCCGAAGGCGTCGGTCTCGTGCTTTGCTGCCAGACGGTTTTCGAATGTTCTTTAACGGATTCGTCAGCGCTTCCATGCCCCATTCCTTGCGGGCAATTTCAAATAGATGGCTGACGACTTGGAGTTCGAGGCGGGTGGTGTTTTTGGCTCGACCGACCAAGCGCCGCAGATCGCGGTATCTGGCGAAGTCTGTACCACGCAGACTGGAGAGGGTGCGATACGACAGATCGTGGTCGTGCCAGCGCTTGATTCTCTGGCGTTCCTGTTGCAGATAGCGCTTCTCGGGGACTATTTCGCGCTGGTAGCGTTCCACGGCTTCGCGCAGAGTAGTGCGCTCTGACTCGGTTCGGTCGATGAATGAGCTGGCGTCCATTTCGGACTCTACGCGCCGTGCCTATTGCTGGACTTGCTGCTTCGTACCGAACGTGCGGTAGACGGGCTTGTACCCGCGTTGGCGGACTTCGGCTCGACAGAAGGCGCCGCGTTGACTGATGTAGGCCATTCCAGGCTCCATGCGAAAGATTGAATTCGCTTGGTCTGGAGTTTCCCGTTCCGGCCGACGTCTGGCAAAGGCCAGTTTTTGCCGCCCCGGGCGCCGTTCCTATGGGCGAAAAAAAAGCACTCCGATTACTCGAAAGTGCTTGATTTTCCTCTTTAACCTGCCCAGAAGGGCAGATGGTAGGCCGTACGGGATTCGAACCTGTGACCAACGGATTAAAAGTCCGCTGCTCTACCAGCTGAGCTAACGACCCGAAAGAAGGGGGATTGTAGCGGTCAGCATGCCAGATGTCAACGGCGGAGGCGTCGCATGGCGCAAAAGGACAAAGGCCCGGAGCACACCGTGCCCTGGGCCTTCCATTCACGCGAGAGGCGTGTCGAGTACAGCGCGAACCCGCGTCCGGCAGCGCTTACTTGAGCTGTGACAGCTTGCTCTGCGCCGTCTGCGCCACGTCCGAGCTGCCGTACTGCGACACGATCTGCTCGAGCGTGCGTTTGGCCGCAGCCTTCTGCCCTTGCTCGATCTGATTGTTCGCAATCGCGAGCAGTGCTTCAGGTGCGCGCGGATGCTGCGGATAGCTCTTGACCACGTTCTGCCACGTCGCCGTCGAACCCTTGTAGTCCTTCAGCGCATAGAGCGCGTTGCCGAGCCAGTACTGCGCGGTCGGCTGGTAAGGGCTATCGGGGTACTTCGCGATGAAGCTGCGGAACGACGAAGCAGCGTTCTTGAAGTCGCCGCTGCGGAACTGCTGCGAAGCGGCGTTGAACGCGTCCGTCTCACCCGGCTGGACCGTGCCCTGCATGCCGTCCACGGTCTGCTGCTGCGGCTCGAACTTCTTGAGACGCGTATCCAGATCCGTGTAGTAGTCCTTTTGTTGCTTCTGCAACGTGGCTACCTGGTTCGCCAGATCCTCGTTCTGTCCACGCAACGTCGCGACCTGCTGGTTCATCTGGTCGATACGGTTGGACTGATCGAGGATCGTGCGTTGCGCAGCGGACAACTGGCTCGACAGATTGTCCGTCTTCGCACGCAGGTCGAGAATCGCCTGGCGCGCCTGATCATCATCGAATAGGCCCGCGTGGGCCGGCATCGACATGATCGCGACGCCGGCCACGCAGGCTGCTGCGACTGCCCGCAGCGGGGAGAAACGGTGCGACATACGCCCCTTCATCCAATACGTCGATTACTGTTGGTACACGAGGTCAGCACGGCGGTTCTGCGCCCACGATGCTTCGTCGTGGCCCAGCGCGACCGGCTTTTCCTTGCCGAGGCTGACGGCTTCCATCTGCGAATCCTGCACGCCCATCAGCGACAGTGCACGGCGAACCGATTCAGCACGACGCTGGCCGAGTGCCAGGTTGTACTCGCTCGTGCCGCGCTCGTCGGTGTTGCCCTGAATCAGGACGTGACGTTGCGGATGCGTCTTCAGATACTGGGCGTGAGCCTGCAGCACTGCCTGGTACTCGTCCTTCACGTCGTAGCGGTCGAAGTCGAAGTACACGCTGCGCTTGGCGAGCGGGCTGTTCGGGTTGTTCAGCTCGTCGACGTTCACTTGCGCGACGGCATTCGGGTTCGGTTGCGTGCTCATTGCACCAGCGTTAGCGTTTTCGCCGGTCTTGACACCCGACTTACACGCTGCCAGCGCGCCGATCATCAAAACGGCCAAGGTCAAGCGGACTTTTTTCGACATCATTTTTGCTTCTCCTGTAGTGTCATTGCATGAAGGGGCCCCAGGACGGCTCGCGTACGATGCCGCCCTGAACGGACAGGATTTGCCGCGTACGACCATCGGTCGATACAGCGGCCAGCACGCCACGGCCGTTCACCTGAGTGGCGTAAAGAAGATACTGACCGTTCGCCGCGAAGCTCGGCGATTCGTCATGTGTCGTGTCGGTGAGCGCCGTCGCGACGCCCGACTGCAGATCCTGAATGTACAGCTTAAAAGCGCCACCCGTTCGGGAGATGTACGCGAGCTGCTTGCCGTCCGGGCTGATCCGGGGGCTCGTATTGTAGTTGCCGGTGAACGTCACGCGTTGCGCGGCGCCGGCGTTTTCGCCCTGGGCAGACATTCTGTAGATCTGCGGCTGGCCGCCACGATCGCTCGTGAAGTAAATCGACTGGCCGTCAGGAGAGTAGGTGGGTTCTGTGTCGATCGTCGTGCCTTGCGTGAGGCGGCGCAGGCCGGAGCCGTCAGCGTTGACGGCGAAGATCTGCGTGTTGCCCGTGCGCGACAGCGCGACCGCGAGCGTGCGTCCATCCGGCGACCAGGCGGGCGCCGAGTTGTTGCCCTTCTGGTCGGAGATGATCACACGGCGGCCGGTCGGCAGATCATGCACGTAGACGATCGGCTTTTTCTTTTCGAAAGAAACGTAGGCAACCTTGGTCCCGTCCGGCGACCACGCCGGCGAGATGATCGGCTCGGGGCTCGACAGCGCGATGTGCGCGTCCTGGCCGTCGGAGTCCGAAATTTGCAGCTGATAGCGGTTGCCCGTCTTGATGACGTACGACAGGCGCGTGGCGAACACGCCGCGGTCGCCGAGCAGCTTCTGATAGATGTAGTCCGCGATCTTGTGCGCGCTCATGCGCAGCCCGCTGGGCGGGCTCACGAGCACGAGGCCGCCGAGGCTTTCGCCCTTCACGGTGTCGTAAAGCTTGAAGCGCACTTCGAACTGGCCGTTTGCAAGCTTGTTCACGCTGCCGGCGACGAATGCGTTCGCACCCTTGGCCTTCCAGCTGCCGAGATCGACCGAATCGTTCTCCGAAACAGGCGTGCCGCCCGCATCGATGTTGGTGAACTTGCCGCTGCGCGCCAGATCCGCGCGCACGATGGCGCTGACCTGTTCAGGGGAGTTCGCCTCGTTGGCGAAATTGGCCGTCGCGATCGGAAACTGGGTGGAGCCGATCCCGGTCACGAGGACGTTGAGTTGCGCATGCGCTGCACTGCCGGCCACGATCAGACAAGACGCGACAAGGGTCCGCAGACCAAGCTTCGTCATCAAACTCATGCTGTGATGTTTCCTCAAAGAGCTATTTGTAACATCGTGCAACTGTAACAAGACCCGAATATGTTCGAATCGTTCCGTAAAGGACTGTTGCACGCCTGAGTTCCCGCGCCCCTGGGGCCGCCCTCAAGCTGCAGGGCGCAATGTAATTGTAAAGTTCGACGGTGCCTTGCCATTCGTATCGAGCGGCATCGGATCCGACTGCTGGACCGCGCGCAAAGCCGCGGCGTCCCACTGCGGGTTGCCGCTCGAGCGCGAGACGGACGCCGAGAGCAGCGTACCCGTCGGCGAGCAATGCACCGACACCACCGTTTCGAGACCCTCCGTCGAGCCGGCCCAGATGATCTTCGGCCGCACGAGGCGCTGCACCTTCTCCGCATAGCCCGACGATGCTGCCGTGCCGCCCGCGCCGCTGCCGGTGCCGCTCTTGGCGAGACCGTTGCCGCCCGCACTGTCGCTGCTGCTGCCCGCGACGCCCTGCATCTGCGCGATGCGCGCACGCCGGTCGGCATCGAGCTTCTTCGCCTGCTGCGCTTCGGCTTGCGCCTTGGCTTTCGCTGCCTTTTCGGCTTCAGCCTTCTTTTGCGCTTCGAGCTGAGCCTGCTTTTGCTGGTCTTCCTGTTGCTGCTGTTTTTTCTGCGCGTCCAGTTGCTGCTGCTTCAGCTTTTCGGCCGCTGCCTGCTGTTGCTGTTGTTGCTTGAGCTTCGCCGTTTTCTGCTGGGCGGCGAGTTGCGCTGCCTCTTCGGCCGCGAGCTTCTGCTGACGCTTCGCCTCGGCTTCCTGTTGTTGCTGCTGCAGGAGACGCTGCTGTTCGGCGAGCTGCGCCTGACGCGCCGCTTCCTCCTGCTTGCGCTTTTGCTGCTGAAGCGCGATGTCGGCGTCCTTGGCTGGTTGTGGCGGCGGGGCCGGGGCGACCGGCGCGGGCGGCGGCGGCGCCGGTTTCGGCGTCGACACGTCCGGCACGTCGGTCCACAGTTCGGCTTCCGCACCCGCCGGCGTGCTGTTCTGCCAGTGGATGCCGTGATACAGGAAGAACCCGAGCAGCACGTGCATCAGCACGGCGAGCAGAAATGCGCGCCACGTACCGCGATCACGCGGTGGCTGAAGCGGGTAGCGGGATTGCTTACGGGTCATTGCGATTTTACGAGCAGTCCGACACGTTTGACGCCTTGTGCCTTCAGGTCGGACATCACGTTCATGACCGTCTCATACTTGACGGCCTTGTCGGCGGCAATCACGACCGGCTGGTCGGGATGGCTTTGCTCGCGCTCGGCGACGAAGGCGGTGAGGTCGGCCCGCGTCATGTTTTCCTGCTGGGTGGCGCCGGAATCATCCTTATAGCGTACGCTCAGATTGCCGTCCGGGCGAATGTTGACCACGACCGGCGGCGTCTGCTGCTGCTGGGCCGCACCGCCGACGGTCGGCAGGTTGACGATCGACGGCGCGACGAGCGGTGCCGTAACCATGAAGATCACGAGCAGCACCAGCATCACGTCGATGTACGGCACGACGTTGATGTCGGCCATTGCGCGGCGCGAACGGCTGCCGCGCATGCTGGATCGAACTGAGCCTCCCATCTCCGACTCCTTGAAGATTAGTGGGCCTGACGCTGCAGGATGTTCGAGAATTCTTCGATGAACGTTTCGAAGCGGATTGCGAGGCGGTCAATGTCGTGCGCGTAGCTGTTGTACGCGACAACGGCCGGAATCGCGGCGAACAGACCGATTGCGGTAGCCGTGAGCGCCTCGGCGATGCCGGGCGCGACATTCGCGAGCGTCGCCTGCTGCACGTTCGCGAGACCGCGGAACGCGTTCATGATCCCCCAGACCGTGCCGAACAGACCGATGTACGGGCTGACCGACCCCACCGACGCGAGGAACGCCAGGTTGGCCTCGAGCGCGTCCATCTCGCGCTGGAATGCGGCGCGCATCGCGCGGCGTGCGCCGTCGAGTACGGCACCCGGATCGTTCAGGCGCTTCTCCTTCGCCTTCAGGAATTCGCGCATGCCCGATTCGAAGATGCGTTCGAGCGCACCGATCGTGTGACGGTTGTTAGCGGCGCTCTGATAGAGGGCCTGCAGGTCGCCGCCGGACCAGAAGTCGCGCTCGAAGCGTTCGGTTTGCGCCCGCGCGCGGCGAATCGCAAACCACTTGCGGAAAATGAAGGTCCATGAAATCAGGGACAGCAGCAGGAGCAGCCCCATCACGGCCTGAGCCAGCACACTCGCATTAAGGACGAGCGAAATGATCGAAAGATCTTGTGTCGTGTTCATAAAGGTTCGTTATAGCGTTCCCGCGAGGGGCGAGCGGCCGCAAGGCGTTGCGAGGCTTCCTGAAGGCAAATTGAAGACAAACAGAAATTCCCGGCGCCGGCGCGACCGAACCCTGCTTGGTCCTGCAATGACCGGCGCGAGTTCACTGGCGTCGTATCAACGGAATTGAGGGCGCCGCCGTTGACACGGCCGCTGCGTCTTTACCCGGCCCACGGCGCAATGCATCGTGCACGAGGTCCGGAATGGCGGCGGGGCGCATGGCGGTGCCTTCGACGCAGGCGACGCGAATGCGGCCTGTTGCGAGCAGCGTTTCGCCGCGCCACGCTTCCTGCAGAAAGTCGACCGACGCGCGGCCGAGTTTCCCGATCTTGCTGACGATCGTCACGATGTCGTCGAGGCGAGCCGGCGCGCGGTAGTCGAGCGCCGTGCTGCGCACCACGAAGAGCAAGCCAGTTTCCTCGGCGAGGCGGCGCTGATCGACGCCGCACGCGCGAAGCCATTCGGTCCGCGCGCGCTCGAAGAATTTGAGGTAGTTCGCGTAGAACACGATGCCGCCGGCATCGGTGTCCTCGTAATAGACGCGAACCGGCCACGTGAAGTCCGGTTCGGACCCGGGCAGGGCCGCGCCCGTCTGGCTGGTGAATCTTTCCATGCCGCGCATTTTACCGGAACCCGGTGACGCACTGACATTCCGTCCACCTTCGTTTACCTGACAGCGGCAGCCGGGCTGAAAGCTTCGGCCCTGCGTTTTAGCCGCGATGGATGCTCAATCCGGCGAACGACTGCGCGACGGGCATCAGTTCGATCGTGTTGATGTTCACGTGCGCAGGGCGCGTGGCGATCCAGTAGATCGAGTCGGCGATGTCTTCCGCGGTGAGCGGCTGAACGTCCTTGTAGACGTTGGCCGCCTTGGCGTCGTCGCCGCGAAAGCGCACGTTCGAAAACTCGGTGCCGCCGCACAGGCCCGGCTCGATGTCGGTCACGCGCAGCGCGGTGCCCGCAAGATCGGCCCGCAGATTCAGGCTGAACTGGCGCACGAAGGCCTTGGTTGCGCCGTAGACGTTGCCGCCCGGGTACGGCCAGTGCCCGGCAATCGAGCCCAGGTTGAAAATGTGGCCGCGGTTGCGTGCGACCATGCCGGGCAGGAACGCGTGGGTGACCTGCACCAGACCGTTGCAGTTGGTGTCGATCATGGTTGCCCACTCGTCGAGATCCGCTTTGTGTGCCGGTTCGGTGCCGAGCGCGAGGCCGGCGTTGTTGACGAGCACGTCCACGGCGGCGAATTCGGGCGGCAGGGCGGCGGGGGCCGCTTCGACGGCGGCGCGGTCGCGCACGTCGAGTTCGATCGGCAGCAGGGCGTCGCCCAGCTCGGCGGCGAGGGCGTCGAGCCGGTCCTTGCGGCGGGCGGTCGCGACGACGCGATGCCCGCCCTTCACGAAGGTCCGGGCGATGGCGGCGCCGAAGCCGGCGGAAGCGCCGGTGACGAAGACAATCATGGTTGCTCCCTGGTCGGTAGTCGATAAAGAAAGCGTCAAGCCTACTTCCATTGCCGCGCTGCGGCAAGGAAGCCGGCAAAGACAGGGGGCAGGAACCGCGGCAGCCCGGCTGGATGGGCCTTTGAGCCGGCGGTTGCCTATTCCGGGCGGTTCCAATACACTAACGCGCTCAATCCCTGCGTGACTGGCGATAGGGTTTCCGAATGGCCGGGATGGCGGCAAGTACAACTGCAGCAATTGCGGCAGGCGCGTCGCGGGCCGGAACGGGAACTCAAGGTGGAGCGACCCACCGTGAAGCGCGGGGTGCCGTTTTGCCGTTCGCCTGGGCAGCCGGGATCCGCGCGCTTCAATTAGCGCTGCATGGGCCGTAAGACGCATAGGGCCCGTGGCTGTCCTGCCTCGCGTGTGCGGCGCGTTCCTTCGCCACGTCAAGGCTGGCACTTCTGCCAGCAGCGCCGCGTACCTGCAACGCGTTCCGCGCGAAACCCGGTCAACCTGAACACACTTAACGGAATCCCTATGTTTGACAGAGCCGAAAGCACCATCGCCAAAGTCGATCCCGAACTCTGGAAAGTGATCGAACTTGAGAACCGCCGTCAGGAAGAGCACATCGAGCTGATCGCGTCGGAGAACTACACCAGCCCGGCCGTGATGGCCGCGCAGGGCTCGCAGCTCACCAACAAGTACGCCGAAGGCTATCCGGGCAAGCGCTACTACGGCGGTTGCGAATACGTGGACATCGCCGAGCAGCTCGCGATCGACCGCGTGAAGGAACTGTTTGGCGCCGATGCCGCGAACGTTCAGCCGAACTCGGGTTCGCAAGCGAACCAGGGCGTGTTCTTCGCCATGCTCAAGCCGGGCGACACGATCATGGGCATGAGCCTCGCGCACGGCGGCCACCTCACGCACGGTTCGCCGGTCAACATGTCGGGCAAGTGGTTCAACGTCGTGAGCTACGGCCTGAACGAAGCCGAGGACATCGACTACGAAGCCGCCGAAAAGCTCGCGCAGGAGCACAAGCCGAAGCTGATCGTGGCGGGCGCCTCGGCGTTCGCGCTGCGCATCGACTTCGAACGTTTCTCGAAGATCGCGAAGAGCGTGGGCGCGTATTTCATGGTCGACATGGCGCACTACGCGGGCCTCGTGGCCGCGGGCGTCTACCCGAATCCGGTGCCGCACGCCGACTTCGTCACGACGACCACGCACAAGAGCCTGCGCGGCCCGCGCGGCGGCGTGATCCTGATGAAGGCCGAGTTCGAGAAGCAGATCAACTCCGCGATCTTCCCGGGCATCCAGGGCGGTCCGCTCATGCACGTGATCGCGGCCAAGGCCGTGGCGTTCAAGGAGGCGCTTTCGCCGGAATTCAAGGCCTACCAGCAGCAAGTGGTCGAAAACGCGCGCGTGCTGGCGGAGACGCTGGTCAAGCGCGGTCTGCGCATCGTCTCGGGCCGCACCGAAAGCCACGTGATGCTGGTCGACCTGCGCGCGAAGAAGATCACCGGCAAGGCGGCGGAAGCCGCGCTGGGCGCCGCGCACATCACGGTTAACAAGAACGCGATACCGAACGATCCGGAAAAGCCGTTTGTCACGAGCGGCGTCCGTCTCGGTTCGCCGGCAATGACAACGCGCGGCTTCGGCGTGAAGGAAGCCGAGCAGGTGGGTAACCTGATCGCCGACGTGCTCGACAATCCGGAAGACGCCGCGACGATCGAGCGCGTGCGTGCCCAGGTGGCCGAGCTGACGAAGCGCTTCCCCGTCTACCGCTAATCCGGCAGCTGATCGATCATGCGCTGCCCTTTTTGCCGGCACGAAGATACGCAGGTAGTGGACTCCCGCGTGTCCGAAGACGGCGCCGCGATCCGGCGCCGCCGCCGCTGTCCGGCCTGCGACAAGCGTTTTACGACGTACGAGCGGGTCGAGCTGGCGATGCCGGCTATCGTGAAGAAGGACGGCAGCCGCACGGAATTCGACCGCCGCAAGATCGCGGCCAGCATGCAACTGGCGCTGCGCAAGCGTCCGGTTGCGGCTGACGCGATCGATGCGGCGGTCGCCCGTATCGAGTATCAACTGCTCGGCAGCGGCGAGCGCGAGGTGCGCAGCGAGCGCCTCGGCGAACTCGTGATGGCCGAGTTGCGCGAACTCGACAAGGTCGCGTTCGTGCGTTTCGCTTCTGTCTACCGGCGTTTCGAGGACGTCTCCGAATTCGAGGACGTGATCGAGGAATTCCGCCGTTCCAGCAGCGCCGGCACGCCGCCGCGCAAACGCTGAACCAGCCCGCATTTTTCCGTTCTCCCTTTGCTTCATTTGCCGTCGTTGTTCGTGACGTCTGAATTGTCGCGAACGGACGTGTCGCGCGCCACCTGGCCGTTCGGCTAATTGTTCCGCTTGCGTTTCGCCGGTAGATTCATCGCAGTTCCGTCAAGATAAGGATTGCTGATGAAATGCCGTGGCTTCACGCTCATTGAGATCATGGTCGTTGTGGTTCTGCTGGCCATCTGCGCCACGGCTACGACGCCGGTTTTCGTCGCGTGGCGCATGCGTGACGAGGTGAACGCGCGCGCCGATGCGCTGCTCGTGACGCTTGCCTATGCGCGTAACGAAGCGATTCGCCGCAAGGTGCGCGTCACCGTATGTCGCATCGACACGGCGCGCAACTGTCTCGCGTCCAGCACGGCGTGCCCATCGGGTGCGGCCGACTGGTCGTGCGGATGGGGCGTGATGGCCGTAGTCGCGGGCGCGCTCAAGCCTTTGCGTGTGCAGCCGGCGCTCGACGAGATCGGCGTGGTGTCGCCGCTGACCGCTATCACGTTTACGCCGCCGGCCGGTCAGGCGATCGGCGTGCTGCGCAACTTCGAGGTCGCGCCGCGAACGGACAGCACTGCGACAAGCGGGGCGGCGTGGCGCCGCTGTATCCGCATTGCTGCGGGCGGTCGGGCGCGTATTAGCGATGGCGCGTGCAAGGCGTCGTCGTGAGGTGGCCACGATGCCGTCATTCCCGCGGTGCGACGTTGCTCGAAGTAGCACTTGCAATGGCCGTCATGGCAGTTTGCACGCTCGGTGTGATGAGCACGCAGCTTGCGCTTGTCCGCCACGCACAGTCGGCGACCGCGCGCGAACGGGCTGCATTTGCCGCCGATGCGATTGCGGAGGCGGCGATCTTGTCCGGCGCCGACCTGGACGGCTGGAAGGCGCGTGTCGCGACAATCGTGCCGGATGGAATGGTTGGGGTCGCGAATCAGGGCCCCGATATTTCGATTGCGACGGTGACGTGGGCGTTCACGGGCTATGCCGTCGCTTCGGGCGTCGTCATGTCGTCATCGATCTGCAACGGCGTGCCCAGCGTTTCAGGACGCGATTGCGTCGCCCTGGCGTTCGCAAAATGATGCGCCGCCCGATTCGTCTGATGTGCAGCCATGGCCACACGCTGCTCGAACTGGTGATCGCAGTGGCCCTTGGTCTCATCGTGGCGGCGGGTGCGGTGGCCGCATATCGTTCGCAGTACCACGCGTTCGCACTGGCAACCGATGCTGCGCATATTCACGACGCCGGCATGAACGCACTGACGTTGGTGGGCGAGCAGATCCAGATCGCCGGATTTGCGCCTGCCGATGAGCCGCACAGTCTCGACGGTTCCGCTGTCTTCGGCTGTACAGGGGGGCGTCCGACCGGCGCTGATGCGAGCCTCACCTGCGAGTCGTTGTCGAACCGGTCCGATGGGATCGCGGTTCGCTACGTGGGCGACACAGTCTTGACCTGGCCGTCGACCGGCGGTCAGGTCACCGATTGCCTCGGTCAGGCAGTCGGCGCGGCTGGCGTCGTCGTGGTGAACCGCTACTACGCCAAAGCGAGCAGCACGACCGGCGAGCCGGAACTGTACTGCGAAGGCTCGGGCAAGATCGGTACCGCGCAACCGCTTGTGGAGGGTGTCGAAATATTGCGCTTGCGTTACTGGCTGGCGAACGTCACGCAAAGCGTGGACGCGTCGGCGCTGGCGCGCGAGCAGTGGTCGTCGGTGATCGCCGTGGATCTGTGCGTCCAGGTGCGTGGCGCGACGTTTCCTCGCAGCGTGAGTTACGTCGATTGCGATGGCGCCTCGAAGACTGTTGCCGATGGGCGCACGCGTCAGACGTTCTGGCGGCATATCGCGCTGCGCAATCAGCAAGGAGCGTTGTCATGAACCGCGCGCGCCATTGTGTTCGTCGCGCTCGCGGTGTCGTGTTGCCAGTCGTGCTGGTGATGGCGTCGATGATGCTGGTGACGTCGGCCGCGTGGTTCGAGACAGCGCTGCTTGAAGCCCGCAACGCGAGCCTCATCGCGGATCACCTGCAGGCCTTCCATGCCGCCGACGCCGCGTTATTGCTCTGCACCCGCGCACTCTCGAACGGTTCGATGTTCGCGCCGCCGTTGCCGGAGCAGTCCGGCGAACCGGACGGCTGGCGGCGGCAAGGCACCTTCGAGGCGCAGGCCGCCGCGCCCGCTGCCGCGTGGTCTGGTTCGGTGCGGCCGCCGCAGTGTCTCGTCGAAGCGTGGCGTATCGACAGTCGTCCTGACGTCCGCGCTTTCGTCGTCACGGCACGCGGCTTCGGAGCGGGCGAGGACACGCAAAGCTGGCTGCAGGCCCAGCTCGTATTCGAAGGCGCGCGCGTCGAAAAGCACTGGCGGCGCGTCGTCGCGCGTCCGTTCTGAGCGCTGATGGCGCACAAAGGGAAAGCGATGAGGATCAGGGTCCCGGCGTTCACGCTACTGGAACTCGCTATGACGCTGGCCGCAGTGGCGATCGTCGCGATGTTTGCGGTGCCTTCCTGGCGTAGCCAGATCGCGCGAAGCCACCGTATCGACGCCATGACGGCGCTTTATCGAGCGGCGCAGTTCGTCGACACGCAGACGCCGGCGGCCACATCGCTGCCCGCTGGCCTGGATCAGGCGCCGCCGGAGAGCGCGGCTGTCTATCGGCTCAGACTTCTGCCCGGTGACGAAGCGAATGGCGGGTATGTAATCACGGCATCGCCGGTGGAGTCCGGTCCGATGTATGACGACGCGTGTGGCACCTTCACACTCGACGCCACGGGGATGCGGGGCAATCAGGCAGCGCACGCAGGCGCTGCCGCGCCCGGCGCGGAGGAATGTTGGCGAGGTCGCTGAAAAGAACGGCGGAGGGCGTTTCAGTACCCCTGATCGTCCGTTGTTTCTGGAGACCCGGGAGATTTGCCGCGCGTGGGCTCGCTGTTCTGGCGCCGCGTCTTTTGCCATGCGCGCCAGAGTTCCCACGCGGTGAATGCGAGGCCGCCCCACTTGATGATCGGGCGTGCCGCCGAGAACACGCGGCCGCGCAGCGGCTTCGCGACGACAAGGGAGATAAGCGAACTCAGCAATGGATACTGAGTGAGGAGATTGCCGAGCCCCGCTCCGAGGCCGCTGCCGCGCGTGCGGCCTGCGCCCGGGACGAGAATGCGCAGCCAGCTAAAGCGCGCGACGGACTTGCGCAATTCGACGATCGAAGCGGCTATCTCGGCACGCTCCACGCTAGCGCGGACGATCAGCAACTCCTTGCGCAGCGCGCGCAGTTGCGGCGTCGAGAGATCGTGCGAGCGCGAGCGGGTGGGGCGGAAGGCGGTATCCGGTCTGGGTCGGCTCATGATGTCGGGTGGCAGTAAGCGGTTCCTGGACTACTGCTTGCGAAGGATTTCGCGATCCTTCTCGAACTCCTCCAGCGTCGCGTGGAACACCAGCGGAGCGTTGCGCAGGCCTGTGCGTGCCTTGAGCGCACAGAACAGCGCGGCGAGGGCATAGACGATCGTGATGATGACGAGCGACTCCCAGCGCCACGCGTCCCAGAAAGCGATCACGATTAGCGCGGTGAGCGCGATCAGCGCCATCGACGCAAGCATCATCGCCGCAAGGCCGAGGAACAGCACGCCCAGCAGGCGGTCCTTCTCTTCGGCTAGCTCGATGCCGACCAGCTCCAGCCTGGTCTGCAGCATCGCGAACGCGGAGCCGAGCAGGCGGCGCAGCGGTCCATGCTGTGGTCCGTGGCCAGGTCGTGCCGATTCGGTGTCTGTCGTCATGGCGAGAGCGGGTTGCACATGCGGGTGCGTAAGAAGTGCGTTCCGGCAATGCTCGCCGGAACGCGGGAGTACGGACGCGCGTGCCAGCCGCGCGATCGGTCACGCAACCGGCCGCGCGGCCAGACCACGCACGGGTAGCCGGTCGCACCGATAGTTACACCGGGCGATCGGCGGTGCGGTTATTTGCGGTTGATCAGCAGGCCGACCAGCACGCCAACGCCCGCAGCAATACCGATCGACGTCCATGGATGCTCGTGGACGTAGTCGTCGGTGGCGCGTGCCGCTTTCTTGCCTTTTTCGACGACGACAACCTGAACATCAGCCGCCTTTTCCTTGGCCTGTTTCAGCCGCGAAAGCGCGGTTTCGCGAAGTTCGGACGCACGCTCGCCGGTGGCGCTCGCAGCCTGCTTGAGCAGATCCTCCGCGTCCGAGAGGACGGTTTTGATATCCGACATCAGTCTCTCCTTGTTGACTTCTGACATATTGACTGGCTCCCATCGTGTCACGCCACGCGTGAATCGTAACAAAGAAACGGGCGCTGGCAAGCGCGGCGCGCCGCGTCGGTTGCGTGTGAGGCGCGAACTGTTCCGGTATAGCCGTGCCAGGGTGTCGTATCGACGCTCGTCGGAAGACATCCGGCCCACACGAATGGAGTTGGTCTGTCCCGAAAAGTTTCATTCATCGGGTCCCTAATTGCGAAAACCCATACTGGTATGAAGCGAAGTTCGTTTGTTCCGCGACATGCGTTCCGTATGCTTGTCGTCAAGGTTCCCTTACCTTCGCGCTCGCCTCGCCATTGGCCGGTTACCGGCTGGTCAGCGATTGGCCGCGTTTGCGATGCGCCCGTCTTCCACCCATTCAAGGACATTGAACAATGAGTCTACGTCTTGGCGATACCGCACCCGACTTCGAGCAGGATTCGAGCATTGGCCGCATCAAGTTCCACGAATGGCTCGGCGACAGTTGGGGCGTGCTCTTTTCGCATCCCGCCGACTTCACGCCAGTTTGCACGACTGAACTCGGCTTGACGGCGAAGCTGAAAGACGAATTCGAGAAGCGCAACGTCAAGACGATCGCCCTGTCGGTCGACAGCGCCGAGTCGCACAACGAGTGGATCAAGGACATCAACGAGACGCAGGCGGCGAACGTCGGCTTTCCGATTCTGGCGGACGGCGACCGGAAAGTGTCGACGCTTTACGACATGATCCACCCGAACGCGAACGAGACGCTCACAGTGCGCTCGCTCTTCGTGACTGATCCGAAGAAGAAGGTGCGGCTCATCATCACCTATCCGGCCAGCACTGGCCGCAACTTCGACGAAGTGCTGCGCGTGATCGACTCGCTGCAGCTTACCGACAACTATCAGGTCGCCACGCCCGGCAACTGGAAGCAGGGCGACGATGTCGTGATCGTGCCGTCGTTGAAGGACGAAGAGGTCATCAAGCAGAAATTCCCGAAGGGCTACAAGGCGCTGCGTCCGTATCTGCGCCTCACGCCGCAGCCGAACAAGTAAGCTTTCGGGACGGCCAAAACAAAAAGTGCCGCACGAAGTGCGGCGCTTTTCATTGCAAAGTGCAAATCGCGGTGGCTTTGGCCGCACAAGGCGGCCCAGGCAATCAGATCAGAAGAAGGCCTGAATGCCCGTCTGCGCGCGGCCGAGGATCAGCGCGTGGATGTCGTGCGTGCCTTCGTAGGTGTTGACCACTTCGAGGTTCACGAGGTGACGCGCGACGCCGAACTCATCCGAGATGCCGTTGCCGCCGAGCATGTCGCGTGCGAGGCGCGCGATGTCGAGCGACTTGCCGCACGAGTTGCGCTTCATCATCGACGTGATCTCGACGGCAGCCGTGCCTTCGTCCTTCATGCGGCCGAGGCGCAGACAGCCTTGCAGCGCGAGCGTGATTTCCGTCTGCATGTCGGCGAGCTTCTTCTGGATCAGTTGGTTCGCTGCGAGCGGGCGGCCGAACTGCTTGCGGTCGAGCACGTACTGGCGCGCGGTGTGCCAGCAGAATTCCGCCGCGCCGAGCGCGCCCCAGGCGATGCCGTAGCGCGCCGAGTTCAGGCACGTGAACGGACCGCGCAGGCCCTTCACGCCCAGCATGATATTCTCTTCCGGCACGAACACTTCGTCGAGCACGATTTCGCCCGTGATCGAGGCGCGCAGGCCCACCTTGCCGTGGATTGCCGGCGCCGACAGACCCTTCCAGCCCTTCTCGAGGATGAAGCCTCGGATATCGTCCTTGCCGTCCTCTTCGAGCTTCGCCCAGACGACGAACACGTCGGCGATCGGCGAATTCGTGATCCACATCTTCGCACCCGAGAGCGAGTAACCGCCGCTCACCTTTTTCGCGCGCGTGACCATGCTGCCCGGGTCCGAGCCGTGGTTCGGTTCGGTCAGGCCGAAGCAGCCGATCCATTCGCCGCTCGCGAGCTTCGGCAGGTACTTCTCTTTCTGCGCGTCCGAGCCGAATTCGTAGATCGGCACCATCACGAGCGACGACTGCACGGACATCATCGAGCGATAGCCCGAGTCCACGCGCTCGACTTCGCGTGCGATCAGGCCGTAACTCACGTAGTTGAGGCCGGGGCCGCCGTACTGCTCGGGAATCGTCGGGCCGAGCAGGCCCACTTCACCCATTTCGCGGAAGATCGACGCGTCGGTCCTCTCGTGGCGGAATGCCTCGAGCACGCGCGGCGCCAGCTTGTCCTGAGCGTACGCGGCGGCGGCGTCGCGCACCATGCGTTCATCTTCGGTGAGCTGCTGGTCGAGCAGCAGCGGATCTTCCCAATGGAACTGGGCGTGTTGGGCCATGGTGTCTCTCCTTGAATCTTGAATCTTGAATGGCGAATCTGGTACTTGACATTAGTTCCGCTATGCGGAACAATGTTTTGCAAATTAACCTCAGTGTACCACCAGGCCGCCTATGTCTGTATCTGGTTTGCCCTTATCCGCTTCTCAGCCCGACGGCACGATTGACGAGCGCAAGTTCGTGGTCGCGCTTGCGCGGGGCCTGGAACTGCTGCGCGCGTTTCGCCCCGGCGAGACGCTGCTCGGCAACCGTGATTTCGTCGAGCGCACCGGCCTGCCCAAGGCTACCGTGAACCGCTTGGCCTATACGCTGACGGTGCTCGGCTACCTGCGCTTCGACGAGTCGCTCGGCAAGTACGCGCTCGATGCGGGTGTGCTCTCGCTCGGCTTCACGATGCTGTCCGGCACCGACATCCTCGAACTCGCGCGGCCGCATCTGCGGGCGTTTGCGCGCGAGGTGGGGGCGGCGGTGTCGCTCGGCTGCCGCGACGGGCTCGACATGGTTTATCTGGAGACGATCCGCAGTGAGACGGCGCTCACGCTCGGTCTTGCGTCGGGTTCACGGCTTTCGATGCTCACGAGTTCGATGGGGCGCGCGTACCTTGCGGTCCTGCCGCTGGATGCGCGCATGACGCTGATGGCCGAACTGGAGAAGGCGGCGGGCGATGAAGGCCCAGCGCTGGTGGATGCCGCCAGGCGCGAGATAGAGGTATTCGCGAAGGAAGGCTGCTGCTACTCGTTTCGCGACTGGCACGGCGACGTCAACGCGGTGGCGGTGCCGTTTCGCGAGCCGCGCGAGCGCCGCTGGCTCGTGTTGAGCTGCAGCGGACCCGCGTCGTCGATGGGTCCGGACGTGTTTCGCGAGCGCGTCGCGCCGCTGCTCAAGTCGCTTGCGCGGCGGCTCGGGGAGACGGTCTGATCTGCCGCGATGGCGCGGCGATAGCGTGCCGATGGAAGGGCAAAAAAAACCGGGGCGCATCAGCGCCCCGGTTTTTCTGCAACGTGCGTGCAGGCTGCCGCTTACTTCCCGCGCTGACGGCGCGCGTTTTCAGCGATACGCATACGCAGCGCGTTGAGCTTGATGAAGCCGCCGGCGTCGGCCTGGTTGTAGGCGCCGCCGTCGTCGTCGAAGGTCGCGATGGTCTTGTCGAACAGCGTGTCCTTCGAGTCGCGCGCGACGACCGAGACGCCGCCCTTGTACAGCTTCACGCGCACCCAGCCGTTGACGTTCTGCTGCGTGTGGTCGATCAGCACCTGAATTGCGCGGCGCTCCGGGCTCCACCAGTAGCCGTTGTAAATCAGCGAGGCGTAGCGGGCGAGCAGGTCGTCCTTCAGGTGGGCGACTTCGCGGTCGAGCGTGATCGATTCGATGCCGCGGTGCGCCTTGAGCATGATCGTTCCGCCCGGCGTTTCATAGCAGCCGCGCGACTTCATGCCGACGTAGCGGTTCTCGACCAGATCCAGACGGCCGATGCCGTGCTTGCTGCCGAGGCGGTTCAGCTCGGTCAGCGCTTCGGCCGGCGTGACGCGCTTGCCGTTGATCGCGACCGGGTCGCCGTGCTCGTACTCGATGTCGACGTACTCGGCTGCGTCCGGCGCCTGTTCCGGCGAAACCGTCCAGCGCCACATGTCTTCCTCGGCTTCCGCCTTCGGGTCTTCGAGGTGGCGGCCTTCGAACGAGATGTGTAGCAGGTTCGCGTCCATCGAGTAGGGCGCGCCGCCCTGGCGGTGCTTCATGTCGATGGGAATGCCGGCGTTTTCGGCGTAGGCGAGCAGCTTTTCGCGCGAGAGCAGATCCCATTCGCGCCACGGGGCGATCACCTTGATACCCGGTTCGAGCGCGTAGTAGCCGAGTTCGAAGCGCACCTGGTCGTTGCCCTTGCCGGTCGCGCCGTGCGAGACGGCCTGCGCACCGGTCCGGCGAGCGATTTCGATCTGACGCCTGGCGATCAGCGGACGCGCGATCGACGTGCCGAGCAGGTATTCGCCTTCGTACAGCGCGTTGGCGCGGAACATCGGGAACACGAAATCGCGGACGAATTCTTCGCGCAGGTCGTCGATGAAGATGTTCTCTTCCTTGATGCCGAGCTGCAGCGCCTTCTTGCGCGCCGGTTCCAGCTCTTCACCCTGGCCGATGTCGGCGGTGAAGGTCACGACTTCGGCGTCGTAGTTGTCCTGAAGCCATTTCAGGATGACGGAGGTATCGAGGCCGCCGGAGTAGGCGAGCACGACTTTTTTGATATCGCTCATGGTGAATCCGTAACGGGTGAGATCGGGGCGCGCCGACGGCCCCGACGCGCGAAAACGATATTTTGACACCAAACGGCCGGCGTGCCGCGCTTTTGCGGCGCCGCGCCGCGTCGGGATCAGTGGTTCAGGCGGCCGAGCAGCAGGAATTCCATCAGCGCCTTCTGGACGTGAAGGCGGTTTTCCGCCTCGTCCCAGACCACGCTCTGCGGACCGTCGATCACTTCGGCCGTCACTTCCTCGCCGCGGTGCGCGGGCAGGCAGTGCATGAAGAGCGCGTCGGGGTTGCCGCGCGCCATCATCTCGGCATCGACGCACCAGTCGGCGAACGCCTTCTTGCGGGCCTCGTTCTCGGCCTCGAAGCCCATGCTGGTCCAGACGTCGGTGGTGACGAGATCGGCGCCAGCGCAGGCCTCGTTCGGATCGCCGAAGACCTGGAAGAACGGCTCGCTATCGGGTGCGACGAGCGCCTGATCGAGCTGATAGCCCGGTGGCGTCGAGACGCGCAGCTTGAAGTCGAGAATCTGCGCGGCTTCGATCCACGTGTAGAGCATGTTGTTCGCGTCGCCGACCCAGGCGACGGTCTTCCCGCGGATCGGACCGCGGTGCTCGTAGTACGTAAAGATGTCGGCCAGCACCTGGCAGGGGTGATATTCGTTCGTCAGGCCGTTGATGACCGGCACGCGCGAATTTTCAGCGAAACGCGTGAGGATGTCCTGGCCGAACGTCCGGATCATGATGATGTCGACCATGCGCGAGATGACCTGTGCCGCGTCCTCGATGGGTTCGCCGCGGCCAAGCTGCGTGTCGCGCGTGCTCATGAACACCGCGTGTCCGCCGAGCTGGAAGATGCCGGCTTCGAAGGAGAGGCGCGTGCGCGTCGAGTTCTTCTCGAAGATCATCGCGAGCGTACGATCATGCAGCGGATGGTACGTCTCGTAATTCTTGAATTTGCGCTTGAGGATGCGGGCACGCTCGAGCACATATTCATAATCGTCAAGGGAGAAATCCTTGAACTGCAGGTAATGGCGTATGGTCCGGGAGGTCATGAAACGAAAACGGCGCCGGATCCAGCTTCGGAACTGCAGGACCGGGCTGGCGACGCCGCAACGGTTGGTGGTAAGTCAATGCAGCATAAAGGATTTTGCGCGATTTGACGAGTCGGCTGGCAGTCGCGCGTAGCGCTCGTCACGGCGACGCAGCGGGAGCGGGCCGCGGTCGCCGGTGAGGTGCGGCTGCCCCGCGACTACCGGGCCAGGCCATCCTGTGTGCAGTGCGGAAAAACCCCTGGTACGTTATAATCGAAAAGTTTTCTTTCAGGCACGACAGCGAGCCCGGCGGATATAAGGCGGCTCGCGGAAGCGGTCCGTGCGCTGGCTGGCAGTGCGCTCCAAACTGCGCCCAAACCCTGTTTTGACGCGCCGGTTTTCGATGCGGCGCAGCGCCAGTCCTGATACGCAGGCGGTCGCTCACCGTCCATCGGACTGTAATCGCGCGCGGGGTCGCAAGGCCGGTGGCCGGCAACCCGTGTTCCGCCGGTCATGCACAAGACGGCACAGATGACGCGGGCGCCGCAGGTGAGGCGGGCGCGGGCGTGCCGCCGTGTCGTGCTGCAATGCAGCGTGCAGTCACACAGGTAGAGTACATGGCCGACGAAGCCCCAACCGAATACTTCATCCAAGGCATCACCACGAAGGGGAAGAAGTTTCGCCCCAGCGACTGGTCTGAGCGCCTGGCGGGCGTAATGGCAAGCTTCGGACCCAAGGCGGCGATGAATGCGCGCGGGCCGAACGCGTACCTGGGGTACTCGCTGTACGTCAGGCCGACGATGATCGGCGATCTCAAGTGCGTGGTGCTCGACTCCCGTCTCAAGGACATGGAGCCGATGGCGTTCAACTTCGTGATGAACTTTGCGAAGGACAACGACCTCGTCGTGACCGAGGCCTGCGAACTTCCGCCCGAGCACGCGACGCGCAAGGGCAGCGGCGGTTAAGCGCGTGACGTTGTGCGGCCGTCGACGTCACGGCCGCGCTTGCCAGACAGAATGAACCCGCTACGGCGGGTTTTTTTGCGTCTGCGAGAGGTGGCGTTACGGAGTCTGGGGCAAGGCGCGGCTTCACCGCGTGTTTCACGCGCACCAGCACAAAAAAACCCGCCGAGGCGGGTTTTGATGAAACGCAGCGGAAACAGGAGGCAGCCCGCCGAAGCGGGCCAGCCGGATTTACTGCGCGCTGACCTGCATCGCCTTGAGGGCGGCAGAGAGACGGCTCTTCTGGCGAGCGGCCTTGTTCTTGTGAACGATCTTCTTGTCGGCGATGATGTCGAGCGTCTTTGCCGATGCCTTGAAGATTTCAGCGGCTGCAGCCTTGTCGCCGGCGTCGATGGCCTTGCGGACAGCCTTGATGGCGGTGCGGAACTTCGAGCGCAGCGCCGAGTTGTGCGAGTTTGCCTTCGCGGCCTGACGGGCGCGCTTGCGTGCTTGTGCGGAGTTAGCCATGACGGTTCCTTATCCTGATCCTGTTTCCAGAGCCTGCCTGCCGACAAAGGGTCAGGGCGGGGCGCTGCTTGCTTTAATCTGAGCTTCCGGAGAGTCGTTTGTCACGATTTATCGTCGCGACTGCCCGAAAGCGCAAAACGTATTTGACCGGGTGCGCCTTGTGGTCGTCTTGAATGACCTCGGGCGCAGCGGCTGCCTTTGCGGTGAGGGCGCCCTTCCGCGAAACTGCGCGAGGATGGAGCCACGCCCGACGGCGTTCGAAGTTGCTCGAAGTGACTATTCGATCCGCCGAAGGCGAAGTGATCTTCGAAACTCGCGATTATAGCAACAAAGTCAGGGGAGCGGCAAGCCGCGAGGCTGATGCGTGCGTTGTCGGCGAGGGGAACCGGGGTTGGATCGAGTGGTATCCGAATGGCGTCCGGTTTCGCAAACCGGCCACGCGCCGTCCCAGACTCGCCAATCGGAAAGGCTGGGTTCTTGCCAGCGGCCCTTCAAAGAGAAGCCAAAGAGAAGCCGCGACGGGCAACACACCGCCCGTATAATAAGCGCCCCATGAATCTATTCCGAGCCCTGTTGACCGTCAGCGGCTTCACGCTGCTGTCGCGCGTGACCGGACTGGCCCGTGAAACGCTGATCGCGCGCGCGTTCGGTGCGAGCCAGTACACCGACGCCTTCTACGTCGCGTTCCGCATCCCGAACCTGCTGCGCCGGATTTCGGCCGAAGGCGCGTTTTCGCAGGCGTTCGTGCCGATCCTCGCCGAGTTCAAGAACCAGAAGGGCCACGACGCGACCCGCGACCTCGTCGACGCCACCTCGACGGTGCTCGCGTGGGTCCTCGCCGTTCTCTCGGTGCTCGGCATCGTCGGGGCGTCGTTCGTCGTGACGGTGGTCGCGTCGGGCCTGAAGCACCACGGCGACGCGTACCCGCTCGCCGTCACGATGACGCGCATCATGTTCCCGTACATCGTGTTCATCTCGCTGACGTCGCTCGCGTCCGGCGTGCTCAACACGTACCGGCAATTCTCGCTGCCCGCGTTCGCCCCCGTTCTGCTCAACGTCGCGTTCATCTTCGCGGCCGTGGCCGTTGCGCCGCACATGAAGCAGCCGGTGTATGCGCTTGCCTGGGCCGTGATCGTCGGCGGCGTGCTGCAGTTCCTCGTGCAGCTGCCGGGCCTCAAGCGCATCGACATGATGCCGCGCATCGGCTGGAACCCGCTCAAGGCGCTCGCGCACCGCGGCGTGAAGCGCGTGCTCGCGAAGATGGTGCCCGCGATGTTCGCCGTCTCCGTCGCGCAGATCAGCCTCATCATCAACACGAACATCGCGTCGCGGCTCGGCCCGGGTGCGGTCTCGTGGATCAACTACGCCGACCGGCTCATGGAGTTTCCGACCGCGCTGCTCGGCGTCGCGCTAGGCACGATCCTGCTGCCGAGCCTCTCGAAGGCTCACGTCGATGCCGATCCGCATGAATACTCCGCGCTGCTCGACTGGGGCCTGCGCGTGACGTTCCTGCTGGCCGCGCCTTCGGCGATCGCGCTCTTTTTCTTCGCCGAGCCGCTCACCGCGACGCTCTTCCACTACGGCAAGTTCGACGACAAGGCCGTCGTGATGGTGGGACGCGCGCTCGCCGCGTACGGCGTCGGGCTGATCGGCCTCATTCTCATCAAGATCCTCGCGCCGGGTTTCTACGCGCGCCAGGACATCAAGACGCCCGTGAAGATCGGCATCGCCGTGCTCATCGCGACGCAGATGAGCAACTACATTTTCGTGCCGATCTTCTCGCACGCGGGCCTCACGCTTTCGGTCGGGCTCGGCGCGTGCATGAACGCGCTGCTGCTCTTCATCGGCCTGCGCCGTCGCGGCATCTATATGCCGTCGTCGGGCTGGGCGAAGTTCTTCGTGCAGTTGCTCGGGGCATGCCTCGTGCTGGCGGGCACGATGCACTGGTTCTCGATCAGCTACGACTGGATCGCCCTGCGTCACACGCCGCTCGCGCGCATCGCGCTGCTCGGCGCCTGCCTCGTGCTGTTCGCGGCGCTATATTTCGGTATGCTTTGGCTCATGGGCTTCAAATACGCGTACTTCAAGAGGCGAGCGAAGTGACCACGACGATCAACACGCGGGTGCTCGACTATTTCAGCGCGCTCGTGGCCGACGATGACAGCCTGCCGCTCACGGAGGCGGCACTCTCGATCGCGCAGGACGCGTATCCCGACCTCGACCTGCAAGGCACGCTCGCGGAAATCGACGAGCTGGCCCTGCGCGTGCGCCGCCGCATGCCCGAAGCCGCGGACGTGCGCGAGCAGATGGCCGTGCTGAATCACGGTTTTTTCCGCGAGTTCGGCTTCGCCGCGAACCTCAACGACTACTACGACCCCGACAACAGCCATCTGAACGCCGTGCTCAAGCGCCGGCGCGGCATTCCCATTTCGCTTGCGGTGATCTACCTGGAGATCGCGGGACAACTGGGGCTGCCGGCGCGGGGCGTGTCGTTTCCGGGGCATTTCCTGCTGCGCGTGTCGCTGCCCGACGGCGACGCGATGCTCGACCCCGCCACGGGCCGCACGCTGTCCGAATCCGACATGGTCGAGATGCTCGAGCCCTATGTGACGAAGGCGGGCGATTCGGTCGCGCGGGCGCTGCGGATGCTGCTCGAACCGGCGACGCGCCGCGAGATCGTCGCGCGCATGCTGCGCAACCTGAAGTCGATTTATCTGCAGACGGAACGCTGGCAGCGCCTGCTCGCGATCCAGCAGCGGCTCGTGATCCTGCTGCCGGACAGCATCGAGGAAGTGCGCGACCGCGGCTTCGCGTATGCGCGGCTCGACTACCTGCGTCCGGCGCTCGAAGATCTCGAACATTACCTCGACGAATGTCCCGAAGCCGACGACGTCACCGTCGTCGAATCGCAGTTGCAGGAGCTGCGTCAGCGCACGCTCGACAACGAGCAGGACTGAGCGCCGCACCGCGTATCACGTTGAGCAGACGAAAAAAAACCGCGACAAGTCGCGGTTTTTTTACATGCGCGGCGGCTTCGGCGAACTCCGCGCGACATCAGCATGCCATCACTTCGGCTGCATGCGGATCGCGCCGTCGAGGCGGATCACTTCGCCATTGAGCATCGGATTCTCGACGATCTGCTTCACGAGCATCGCGTACTCGGCGGGTTTGCCGAGGCGCGGCGGGAACGGCACCATCGCGCCGAACGCATCCTGCACTTCCTTGGGCATGCCGAGCAGCATCGGCGTTTCGAAGATGCCGGGCGCGATCGTCATCACGCGGATGCCGCTGCGCGAGAGATCGCGCGCGATCGGCAGCGTCATGCCGACGACGCCGCCCTTCGACGCCGCATAGGCCGCCTGGCCGATCTGGCCGTCGTAGGCCGCGACCGATGCCGTATTGACGATCACGCCGCGCTCGCCGCCTTCGGCGGGCGCGGTTTGCGCGATCGCGGCGGCCGCGAGACGGATCATGTTGAACGTGCCGATCAGATTGACCGAGATGGTCTTCGCGAAGGTGTCGAGCGGGTGCGGGCCGTCCTTGCCGAGCGTCTTCACGGCGGGCGCGACGCCCGCGCAGTTGACGAGGCCGCGCAGCGTGCCGAGCGCCGTCGCCGCCGCGACGGCCTGCGCGCCGTCGTCTTCGCTCGCGACGTTGCACTTCACGAACACGCCGCCCAGCTCATTCGCGAGCGCGTGGCCGGCTTCTTCATTGAGGTCGGCGATGACGGGCTTGCCGCCTTCAGCCGCGATCAGGCGCGCGGTGGCCGCACCAAGGCCCGACGCGCCGCCGGTGATGAGAAATACGTTGTCGCGGATCTGCATGTCTCCTGCTCCTCCTGTTCCATCGGTTATGGTCGTCGTGAGGCGGCCTGAACGAAAAGCGGGCCGCCCGGCATCGCGCTTGTGGCGCGACGCCGGCCGGCCCGCAGGCTAACCAGCAAGATCCGGGCAGGCCGGCTATGGGTCCACCGGCCACGCCGGCACTCCCCGGCTGGCCGGCGTAAAGAGGCTTACTTGAGCGCGTCGAACGCGCGTGCGCGGATTTCGTCGACGCTGCCGAGGCCCGAGATTGCGCGGTACTGCGGCGCCTTCAGGCCGTTTTCCTCACCGCGCTTCGCCCACTCGCTGTAGTACTCGATGAGCGGCTTCGTCTGCGCGACGTAGACGTCGAGGCGACGGCGCACAGTCTCTTCCTTGTCGTCCTCGCGCTGGACGAGCGGCTCGCCCGTCACATCGTCGGTCATCTCCGCTTTCGGCGGATTGAACCTGACGTGGTACGTGCGGCCCGATGCCGGGTGAACGCGGCGGCCGCTCATGCGCGTGATGATTTCGTCGAACGGCACGTCGATTTCGAGCACGTAGTCGATCGCGACACCGGCCTGCTTCATCGCTTCGGCTTGCGGCAGCGTGCGCGGGAAGCCGTCGAACAGGTAGCCGTTCTTGCAGTCGGGTTGCTGCAGGCGTTCCTTCACGAGGTTGATGATCAGCTCGTCGGTGACGAGTTCGCCCGCGTCCATGAAGCGCTTCGCTTCGATGCCGAGCGGCGTGCCCGCCTTCACGGCCGCGCGCAGCATGTCGCCGGTCGAGATCTGCGGAATGCCGAACTTCTCCTTGATGAAGTTTGCCTGGGTTCCCTTGCCCGCGCCCGGGGCGCCCAACAGGATCAAACGCATGTGCTCAATCTCCAATCTATGTGAATTCTTGCGGCGCGGCCGGCCCTGGGTGGGCAACGTCGGGGCGCTCGTGCATCTTCTTTCCCGTTCGCTCGAAACACCGCTGCCGGCCGGGCCGTAGGGGGGAGCGCCACGTCCCGCGCAGCAGCATCTACGGTTAGGGACGCAGACGGCGCAGCAGGGCGGGAACGGTAAAAACCGGGGAGAACCCCTACGCACAAAGGCTTTGGACGGCTCGTGCAAACAATTGATTATGCCACGGGATTTTGGCCCCACGGCCGGAATCAAGGACGGTATAGCGCCTGGACGCGCGCGAGATCGGCTGGCGTGTCGACGCCCGGCGCGGGCGCCGTCGCCGTCACCAGCACGGCGATGCGCTCGCCGTGCCACATCGCGCGCAGTTGTTCGAGCGCCTCGACCTGTTCGATCGGCGAGTGTTCGAGCGACGGATAGCTGCGCAGGAATTTCGCACGATACGCGTACAGGCCGATGTGCCGGTAGACCGTCGCGGGAGCGGGCGGTGCGGGCATCGCGGCCAGATCGAGGCGCGCGGGTGACCAGTGCGGCTGCCAGGCGTCGCGCGCCCACGGAATCGGCGCGCGCGAAAAGTAAAGCGCCACGCCGCGTGCGTCGAGCACGACCTTCACCACGTTCGGGCTGAAGATCTCCTCCGGCGCCGTGATCGGATGGGCCGCCGTCGCGATTGCGCACTCCGGGTGGGCGGCGAGGTGCGACGCAACGTCGCGCACGAGCGCGGGATCGATCAGTGGTTCGTCGCCCTGCACGTTCACGACGATCGTGTCATCGCTGAAGTCGTACTGCGTGGCGACTTCGGCGAGGCGGTCGGTGCCGGACGGATGGTCGGCGCGCGTGAGCACGGCCTCGAAGCCGTGTTCGCGCGCGGCGTCGAGCACGCTCTGCGCGTCCGAGGCGATCAGCACCTGTTGCGCGCCCGAGTCGCGTGCGCGCTCGGCCACGCGCACCACCATCGGCTTGCCGCCGATGTCGGCGAGCGGTTTGTCCGGCAGCCGCGTGGACGCGAGACGTGCCGGGACGACGGCGATGAAGGGTTGCACGGGTGCGTTCATGACCAGCTCGGGGAGGGCGGAAAACGAAAACGCGCCGCGAACGGCGCGCAGGAGCAGCGATCTTGCATGCCGAGGCGTCTCGCGCCGGGCGTTTGAACGCCCGGGCGCAGGCCGCCGGGACTCAGGCGGCGGTGGGGCCGGCCGGATCGACCGGCGTGCCTTCGACGGTCTGACGCGCTTCGTCCACGAGCATCACGGGGATGCCGTCGCGGATCGGGTAGGCGAGCTTGTCAGCGTGACAGATCAGCTCCTGCGCGGTGCGGTCGTAACTGAGCGGGCCCTTGCAGATCGGGCAGACCAGGATTTCAAGCAGACGAGCGTCCACGGAGTTTCTCCACAACCAGGGTAATGAGGCGATGATCGAACGCGGCTTCCACGGGGACAACCCAGATGCGCGCGTCGTTCCAGGCCCCCAATTTTACTGCATCCTTTTCCGTGACCAGGATCGCGTCGGCTTTGACGTCCGCGAATGGGTTCGTCGCGAACGCGTAGTGGTCGGGCAGCGGCATGGTTTGCGGGGCGAGTCCGGCGCCGCGCAGCGTCGCGAAGAAGCGCTCTGGCGAGCCGATGCCGGCCGCCGCCACGAGATGCTGATCAGGCTGACCGGCTTGCCCCGGCGCGGACGCGAACTGCGCGAGCGGACGGCGCAGGCCCGGACTGGCCAGATGCCACGCGTCGCCGGGTTCGAGCTTCAGCGCGAACGTATTGGGCCAGGGCGGTAGCCGGCGCTCGAACGGATTGTTGATGAGCGTGGCGTCGCGGTGGCGCGAGAGCGGTTCGCGCAACGGCCCGGCGGGCAGCAGGAAGCCGTTGCCGCCCAGCCGGTGATCGAACACGACGAGTTCGACGTCGCGCGCGAGCCGGTAGTGCTGGAGGCCGTCGTCGCTGACGATCACGTCGACGTCGCGGTGCGCGGCGCACAACGCCTGGGCCGCCGCTACGCGATCCGGTGAGACCCAGATCGGTGCGCCCGTGCGGCGGGCGATGAGCAGAGGCTCGTCGCCGGCGAGGCGCGCAGGTGTGGCGGACGTGACCGGCGTGGGCCGTTCGATCTTCGCGCCATAGCCGCGCGAGACGACGCCCGGCGTGAAGCCGGCCGCGCGCAGCGCCTCGACGAGCGCGATCACGGTGGGCGTCTTGCCGGTGCCGCCCACGGTCACGTTTCCGACGACGACCACCGGCACGCTTACGCGCACGGTCTTGAGCCATCCGCGCGAATACGCGGCGCGGCGCGCGCCGCTCACGGCGGCGAACACGGCCGCGAGCGGCGTGAGCGCCCACGCGAGTGCGCCGCGCCGCTGCCACTCGCGTGCGAGCCGGCTTTCGATGCGCGCGGCGAGGCCGCTCATCGGCGGGCGGACCCGTGCGTGCGCGAGATGCCGTGCGCAGGCGTCTCGCGTGGAAGCAGGACGGGCGGGATTGGCATCGGGCGGTTCTCCGGATCGTGAACGGACAGGACGGGGCGGCGCGCCATGCGCTGTCGCGGGGCCACTGTGAACCCGGCACTCTAGCGCGTATGCCGGCCGTGCGGCAAGCCGGCTGCCAGTAGCGCGTGACGTGCTTCGCGCGAGCCGGGGTCCGCCTCCGCCTGTGGATAACTTTGTGGAAAAAGTCCCGGCGGTACGGCCGGAAGGCGCATTCGCGCTGCATTCCATCGGTATGAAGGATGGCTTCTTCGATAAAAACGTTAGCAAAATCAATTGGATAGGGCGAATTTACTGCGTCTGCGCACACTCGTGCGCAGACTTTGCCTCTGATGCGAACGATGTGGACACTTCGCCATGCTTGCCACCGCAAGCACTTTATGCTGGACGCCGCCGCTCCGATCGGTCTATCGTCTGTCCGGCCTGTTTTTTCGCACGCTCCGCATGAATTCCGATCGATTTTCCGCTTCTCCTTCCTCCGGCTCCTCCACGTTCGGCGGCGACGTCGTCGTGCCGGTGTCGGCGCTCAACCGCGCGATCGCGTCGATGCTCGAACGCTCGTTCCCGCTCGGGTGGGTGTCGGGGGAGGTGTCGAACTTCACGCGCGCCGCGAGCGGTCACTGGTACTTCTCGATCAAGGATGCCGGCGCGCAGATCCGCTGCGTGATGTTCCGCGGCCGCGCCCAGTACGCCGAGTTCACGCCGCGCGAGGGCGACCGCATCGAGGTGCGCGCGCTCGTCACGATGTACGAGCCGCGCGGCGAACTGCAACTGAACGTCGAGGCGGTCCGGCGCACGGGCCAGGGGCGGCTCTACGAAGCGTTTCTGCGGCTCAAGGCGCAACTCGAAGCCGAAGGGCTCTTCGATCCCGAGCGCAAGCGCGCATTGCCCGCGCACCCGCGCGCCATCGGCGTGATCACGTCGATGCAGGCCGCGGCGCTGCGCGATGTGCTCACCACGCTGGCCCGCCGGGCGCCGCACGTGCGCGTGATCGTCTATCCGGCGCCCGTGCAGGGCGCCGGGTCGGCGGAGAAGCTCACGGCGATGCTCGCGACGGCGAACGCGCGCGCCGAGGTGGACGTGCTGGTGCTGTGCCGCGGCGGCGGATCGATTGAGGATCTGTGGTCGTTCAACGACGAGACGCTCGCGCGCGCGGTCGCCGCGAGCGCGATTCCCCTAGTGAGCGGCGTGGGCCACGAGACCGATTTCACGATCGCCGATTTCGCCGCCGACTTGCGTGCGCCGACGCCCACGGGCGCCGCCGAACTCGTGAGTCCGCAGCGCGCGACGCTGTTGCGCGAACTCGATCAGCGCCACGCGGTGCTCGCGCGCGGTTTCGTCCGGCAGATGGAGCGGCGCGCGCAGCAGCTCGACTGGCTCGCGCGGCGCCTCGTGTCGCCGGCGCAGCGCCTCGATCAGCAGCGTACGCATCTGCGGCAACTGGCGATCCGGCTTGCATCGGCGACTTCGCGGACGACGGCCGATGCCCGTGCGCGTTTCAACGTCCTGCAGATGCGCTGGCAGCGAACGCGGCCCGACGCGGCGGCGCAGTCCGCCACCGTCGAGGCGCTCGGGCGGCGGCTCGACGCTGCGTTCGCAAGGCAGCGCGAACGCGAAGCGGCGCGCGTCTCGGGGCTCGCGGCGCGGCTCGAAGTGCTGAGTCCGCAGCGCACGTTCGAACGCGGCTACGCCGCGCTGCTCGACGCGCAAAACGGTGCGGCCGTACGCTCGCCTTCGACGCTCAAGCCCGGCAAGCGGCTCACCGTGCATCTTGCGCAGGGCAGCGCCGACATCGCGCTCGCCGACGTGCAGCCGCGCCTGGCCGAGGGTTTCTGATGCGCGTGTGATTCGAATTTGTTTCGTGTTTAATTCGCGCTTGAGCCGAATTCGAACCGAATTAAATCCGCATTTGATACGCCCATTACATGCATCTTATATGCATGTAATTCATTCGCGACCAGACGCACTCGCGCAGTTTCAGGTAACTTCGGTCTGTTGCAGGCGCGCTGTCCAACCGGTTCGCAGGACCAGGCACGGCGTTCGCGCGTCGATCGCGTGTCGTCGCGCGCATGCTGCGTCACGGTATCGGTCACGCTGCTGAAACATGGTTGCGCGAGTGTCGAAGCATGTATCGGGCGATGCATCCCGCGACCTCGCGCTGCATTCTCCAACCTGGGGATTCTCACTACGCGCAAGCAGTCCGAAATGTGCACGAAACCCTTGCGCAGGCGATGTCCGGCATAAAGTCCGCCAGTTTGCGGGGTTATTCCAACTCGCCTACAATCCAGTGCTCCATGCCGGTTATCACGCAGAACTCCCCATAACACGACGAAGGAACCGCATCATGTCATTTACGCTCCCGCCGCTGCCGTTTGCGAAGAACGCTCTCGCTCCGCACATGTCGGAAGAAACGCTCGAGTTCCACTACGGCAAGCATCATCAGGCCTACGTCACGAACCTGAACAATCTCGTCCCGGGCACCGAGTTCGAGAAGCTCTCGCTCGAAGAGATCATCAAGAAGTCGTCGGGCGGCGTGTTCAACAACGCGGCCCAGATCTGGAATCACACGTTCTTCTGGAACAGCCTCTCGCCGCAAGGCGGTGGCGCACCGGCCGGCGCGCTCGGCGACGCGATCAACGCCAAATGGGGTTCGTTCGACGCGTTCAAGGAAGCGTTCTCGAAGGCCGCAGTCGGCAACTTCGGCTCGGGCTGGACGTGGCTCGTGAAGAAGGCGGACGGCTCGCTCGACATCGTGTCGACCAGCAACGCCGCCACGCCGCTCACGACCGATGCAACGCCGCTCATCACGATCGACGTCTGGGAACACGCTTACTACATCGACTACCGCAATGCGCGTCCGAAGTTCGTCGAAGCGTTCTGGAACATCGTGAACTGGAACTTCGCAGCGAAGAATTTCGCTTAAGCGCAAGCGCGCTGCACGACTGTATCGCCGCGTGGCTCACACACGCGGCGGCACAGACAAAAAAGCCCTCGATTTCAAGGTCGAGGGCTTTTTTTATGCGCGCATTCTGGTGCGTGTTTCGTGCTCGTCAGCGTTCAAGCCAAAGCGTCGATCACCTGTTGCGCCGAACGCACGTGGCCCATGTACGGGAACAGCTTCGCGAAATTGAAGGCATGCATTTCGTCGTTCAGGCCCGATGTAGCGTCCTCGGCGAACACGAGGCCGAAGCCTTGATCGAAGGCGGCGCGCGCTGTCGATTCGACGCCGAAGTTCGTCGCGATGCCGCCGAGCACGATCGTCTGGATGCCGCGTCGGCGCAGTTGCAGTTCGAGGTCCGTGCCGTAGAACGCGCCCCACTGGCGCTTCGCGACGATCACGTCGCCCGGTTGAGCGCCGATCCCGGGCACGAGTTCGGAAGCGTGTGCCGGCGGCGGCGGCGCGTCGGGCGCGTGCATGGAAACGTCGGTCGAGCGGAATTTCAGTTCGTTGATCAGCACGCGGACCCACACGATCGTCGCGCCTTTTGCACGCATCGCGTCGGCCAGCTGCTTCGCGCGCGAAACGACGTCGGGGCCGCTGTGCGGTGCGAGCGCGCGGCCCACGATGGCGTGCTGCAGATCGATCATCACGAGCGCCGTCGTGCGCGGGTCGAGGGAAAGAGCTTGCGTCATGAGTCACCAATATGTGAGGATTGACTCACGTCATCATACAGGAATGTGAGGGAGGTTTCAGATATGGGAGCAGCCGCAGGAGACGATCCCGCCGCGTCGCGGCGCGTGCCGCGTCAGGAGCGCGCCGCGCGCACGGTCGAGGCGCTGCTCTCGGCGGCGGGCGACGCCATTGCGGAGCGCGGCTTCGAGGGCGCGACAATGACGCAGATCGCGCAGCAGGCCGGCGTGTCTATCGGGGCGGCGTATCAGTACTTTCCGAACAAGGAGGCGCTCGCGTTCTCGCTGCGCAAGCGCTATGGCGACGAGATCGACGCGCGCTGGAGCGCGATGATCGAAGCGGACGACGCGCGCGGAGAACTGCCGCTTGCGGAACTGGTCGGGCGGTTGTTCGACATGATGGTCGATGTGATGGCCGACTATCCGGCTTATTTGCCGCTGCTTTCGGTGCCGCTCGGATTCCGCCGCGACGCCGCCGCGCGCAACCGGCTGCGCGAGCGCTTCGCCGCGCTCTTCAGGCGCTACAACGCGGCGCTCGCGGCCGATGAAGCCTTTCGCATCGCCGAGGTGATGCTGCAGGTCATCAAGAGTCTCAATCCGCTCTACGCGGCGGTGAAGTCGAAAGAGCGCAAGCTGCTCGTCGCCGAGTACAAGGGCGTGCTTTCGGCGTGGCTCGCCGTGCGGCTCGGCTGACGCTACGCGCCGGTTCGCGAATCGCGTTTTCCGCCGCGCTTTTAGCCCCGCTTTTAGCCCCGCTTTTAGCCCCGATACGCGGTCACTTCCCAGTTGATGTCGACGCACAGCACCTGTAGACCGTGCGGCGTCTGCGCGGCGATCGACCCGGTCACGCACAGGTGCGCCTCGTTGATCGACAGATAAGGCGGCGTAAGGTGAACCCAGCCAGGCGTGCGCATCGCGCCGATGAAATACGGCCGGCGCTCCCAGCTTGCGCCCTCCGAATGCAGGAGCGGACGGAAGCGTTTCGCGCGCTGGGTCGAGCGGTCTTCGGGCAGCACGTTGTCGCCGATCTGGCGTCCCGACGCGTCGAGCAGGAAGCAGCGCGCCGTCTCGTTCAGGCTGAGCAGCGGCAGCGTCGCGTCGGCCATGGACGCGCCTTCGCAGAGCCTCGCGGCCGCCGCTTCGATCGCGCTCACATACGGCGCGAGCCGCGCCTCCTGCGCCTGTTCGCGCGCGCTCACGCTCTCGCGCAGGCGCGTCGAGAGATCGTCCATGAGTTTTGCCGCCGTGGTGGGCGGAACCGGTTCGACGCCGGGTCGCGCGAAGTACGTGCCCTGCACGAAATCGGCGTTGCTTTCGAGCGCGATGAGCGCGTCGCGCTCGGTCGCGAGGCCGCCCACCAGCACGAGCTGGCCGGACTCGTGCAGCATCGACACGAGCCCCGGCAGCACGCGCTCGATGTGCGCGTGGCGGCTCGCCTGCGTGAGCAGGCTGCGGTCGAGCGTGACGATGTCGGGACGCAGCTGCCACACACGGTCGATGTTCGAATGCTTCGCGCCGAAGCCGTCCAGCGCGATCACGAAGCCGCTCTTGCGCAACCCGTCGATGATCTCCGCGAAGCGCAGATTTTCGCCGCCCGCCTGCTCCGACACTTCGAGCACCACGCGCTGCGGCTGCAGCCCGAGCGCCTTGATGCCGGCAAGCAGGGCGTCGCCGTAGCTCGTGTCCATGAGCGCGGCGGGGTGCAGGCTCAGGAAGAGCCATTCGTCGTGCGAATCGAATGCGTTGAAGTTGCCGAGGTGCAGCGATTCGGCGAGCCGGCCGAGTTCGAGCAGATCGCCGCGGCGCCCGGCCTGCGAGAACACTTCCTGCGACGGCACCTGCTGGCCGTGCTCGTCGTGGGCGCGGAGCGACGCGTGATAGCCGATCGCACGGCGGTGGGCGACCGAGAACACCGGCTGGAACACGCTGAAGACGGTGTAGCCGCCGTACAGCACGGTGCGTCGGGCGCCTTCGACGCCCGCGATGGGGCGTGACTGAAAGCCTGGAGGTTCGAGGTCGATCATGCCGGTCGTATCGGTGGGAGCGTACGCGGCAGGCGCCGCGCCGGAATTTCAAGTTTACAGGATAAGGGTAGGCGAGCAAAAAGTATGCGAGCCACCGGGCGCGTGCGGGCATCGGTCTGGCCGGACGGTGCACGAGGTGAGACGCCGCGCGGGATGCCGTGCTGGATGCAGCCGAATACGTCGTTACGTCCGGATTGTGGCGTCCGGCGCAAGCGGCGCGCCGTGCGGCCTCGCACGCACCGTGCCGTCGCGGCGTGCACCGCCGCGGTGCGGTGACGGGCTTGCGGAGAGGGGGCGGTGCGGCGAGGGGCGCGCCGCAGGGGCGACAAGGGCGGCGCGGCAGCCCGCACCCGCATGGAAACCGAACGCCGCTTCGCGCGCGCCGCGATGCCCCAACGCCGCTACGCCCGCTCGGACGGATCGGTCTTCTTCGCCGCGCGGCGCAGATCGGGCGAAAGCTGCGCGAAGATCCACGACGAACCCGCCGTGATGATGCCCACGCAGATGAACGTCGCGTGGAAGGCGGGGATCACGGTCGAGGCCGGGACATGGCCGATGATCCCCGTGAACGTCGTGAGCAACGCGCCCGCGACGGTCACGCCGAGGCTCATCGAGAGCATCTGCACGAGCGAGAACAGGCTGTTGCCGCTGCTCGCGCCGCCGGTGCCGAGATCCTTGAGTGTGAGCGTGTTCATCGCGGTGAACTGCATCGAGTTCACGCTGCCGAAGAGCGCCAGTTGCACGAGGCGCACCCAGAGCGGCTCGTGCGGCGTCGTGAGTGCGAAGCTCGCCATCGTGAGGCCCACGAGCACCGTGTTCGTGACGAGCACGCTCCGGTAGCCGTAACGCATGATGAGGTGCGTGACGAGCCGCTTCGAGAACATGCCGGCGGCGGCGGTCGGCAGCATCATGAGGCCCGCCTGGAACGGCGTGTACCCGAGCGCCACTTGCAGCAGGAGCGGTATCAGATACGGCATCGCGCCGCTGCCGATCCGCGCGAACAGGTTGCCGAGCAGGCCCACGCTGAACGTGTGGATCTTGAAGAGATCGAGCGAGAAGATCGGGTGCGGAATGCGTACCGCGTGCAGGCCGTAGGCGACGAACGCGGCGAGCGAGAGGATCAGCAGCACGAGCACCGTGGCGTGCTGGATGCCGAGCTCGGTGCGCCCGTCGAGCGCGAACGTGATGGTCACCATCCCCGTGACGAGCAGCAGGTAGCCGGCGAGATCGAAGCGCGGCGTGCCGGGGTCGCGGCTGTCGGGCATGAAGATGAACGTCGCGATGCAGCCCACGATGCCAACCGGCACGTTGATGAGAAAGATCCAGTGCCACGAGGCAATCTGCACGAGCCAGCCGCCGAGCGTCGGGCCGATCAGCGGGCCGATGAGACCCGGTATCGCGACGAACGAGAGCGCGGGCAGATAGCGTTCGGCGGGAAACGTGCGCAGCACGGCGAGCCGCCCGACCGGCAGCAGCATCGCGCCGCCGACGCCCTGCGCGATGCGTGAGAGCACGATCTGGTCGAGCGTGTGGGAGCCCGCGCAAAGGAGCGACCCGACCGTGAACACGAGAATCGCGCCGAGGAACACGCGGCGCGTGCCGAGCCGGTCGGCGAGCCAGCCGGAGACCGGGATCATCACGGCCATCGTCAGCGAGTACGCGATCACGACCGACTGCATGCTGAGCGGGCGCTCGCCGAGGCTCTTCGCCATCGCGGGCAGGGCCGTGTTGACGATGGTCGAATCGAGGGTCTGCATGAAGAAGCCGGTCGCGACGAGCCAGAGCATCACCGACAACGAACGGGGGGCCGGTTTGGACGCGGGCGACGGACTCGGAACGGACATGGGCGATGGCTGGGCGCACAGGCGGGGGGCTGGACGCAGCCGCCATTGTAGGGAAATCGGTGAGGCGGTGCTGGCGCAACTAACGGCCGGGTTGCTGCGCCAGGGGCCGTGCTGTTGGCCGGGGCGATGTCGCCGGCCAGTGTGGGGTGGACGAGGCGAACGAGGCCAGCCGGTGCCTCGTCTCGCTCATCGAATCAACCGTCGAGTTTCGCCGCCGCCGCAAAAAAAGCCTGCGCGCGCGGATCGAGCGCGAACGCCGCGTTGATGCGGATCCACGGACTCGACTCGCCGTGCGGCCGGAAGTGGCTGCCCGGCGACACCTTGACGCCGAGCGCCTCGCCGCACGCAACAAGCCGCGCCGAATCCTCAACATGCGGCACGCGCACCCACATGAACTTGCCGCCGAACCTGCCGCCCTCGGGCCGCGCGAACAGCTCCCAGCCGTGGTCTTCGAGCGAGCGCGCCGCGCTGCCGACCGCCCCGGCCATGTGCCGCCTCAGCCGTTCGAGATACTTGCGGTACGCGCCGCGCTCCAGCAGCGTCGCCGCCACGGCCTGCGTGAAGCGCGATCCGCTGATGCTCGTGAGCGCCTTGATCGACGCGAGATCGCGCGAGATCGCCGGACTCGCGACGACGTAACCCACCCGCAGCGACGACGACAGCGTCTTCGAAAGCCCCGACACGTACACGACGTGCTCGAACTGGTCGAGCGCGGCGAGACGGTCGGTCGGGTCGGCCTGGAAGTCGGCGAAGATGTCGTCCTCGACGATCGTGAAGCGGTGCTCGCGCGCGAGCTGCAAGAGGCGGAACGCGACGGGCGGCGTGATCGTCGTGCCCGTCGGATTGTGGAAGACCGTGTTGACGAAGAACGCGCGCGGCCGGTGCTGCGCGAGCATTTCGTGCAGATGGTCGAGGTCCGGCCCGCTCGCCGTGCGCCGGATGCCGACGAGCCGCACACCGTGCAGCTTCAGCAATCCGTAGAGGTTGTAGTAGCCAGGGTCCTCGACGAAGGCCGTATCGCCGGGCTTGAGCATGTAGCGCATCAGGAGGTCGAGGCCCTCGCTCGCGCCTTCGGTGATGAGGATCTGCTGCGCGTCGGCGACGATGCCGAGCCGCGCGAGCCGGTTGCCCAGATGCTCGCGCAGCGTGGCGTCGCCGAACGGCGATCCGTATTCGACGAGACTCGCCGGGTCGGTGCGCGAAACGTGGCGGATCGCCTGGCCGAGGGCGTCGATGTCGCGCCACCCCTGCGGGGCCGAACCGTTGTCGAGATACAGCGCCTCGCCGGGATGGTCGAGCGCGCTGAGCAGGTAACCGGATTCGTCGGCGGCGTTCGAGACGTCGCAGGTGCCCATGCCGCCCATGCCCGCGCGAGCGTGCTCGCTCACGAAGAAGCCCGAGCCGTGCCGCGAATCGAGATAGCCGAGCGAGACGAGCCGGTCGTACGCCTCGATCACGGGGAAGCGGCTGATGCCGTAGTCGGCGGCGAACTGACGGATCGACGGCAGCCGCGCGCCCGGATGCGCCGCGCGCGAGCCGATCCACGCCTGCACGCCGGCGACGATCTGGTCGGTGAGCGGGACGCTGCTCGCGCGGTCGAGTTCGAGTTTCATGCGGGCCTCGCGACGGTGAGGGTAGTGTGGGACTGTCCGGTTTTTTGACTGCACAGTTCTGTGCGAACTGTTCGGAACTGTGCATGGGTTACGGTGACACTGATCGCAATAATGCTTGAACCGGGAAGGGTATTCAAGGAGCCAGGCGATGCGCGAAATCCGTAGTTTCGAACTGCAATACGAGGAGCCGGCGCAGACGTTGCGGCTGGCGCGTCCGCTGCAACTGCACGTGAGCGAGGGCGAATTGTGGCTGACGATCGAAGGCGATTCGGCCGATTACTGGCTGCGCGCGGGCGAGTCGCTGACGCTGGCTGGCGGGGCTTCCGTGCGGATCGGCGCGGGACGCCCGGGGGCCCGTTTTTCGATGGCGTTTGTGGCGCTTGCGGCGTTGGGCGGGGCATCGGCCAGCGCGTTCGCGGCGCGTGATAGGACACGTGACGTGGCGGGTTCGCTCGCCGGTGCCTTGCGCGGCTGGGTGCTGCGTGGCTGGGCGCAACGCGGGGCTTCGCGCACGCGGGCGGCGGGTTGAGTTGATGCGAACGCGGGACGCCCGCGTTCAGCCGCTGCCGGCGGCGTGCAGACGCTCAAGGCGCGCCACCAGGCTCGCCCACATAACGCGCGCGCGGCCGGATCAGCCGCCCGTCGGCGCTTTGCTCCAGCGCGTGCGCGATCCAGCCGGTCACGCGGCCCGCGGCGAACAGCGTGAACGCCGCGCCGCGCGGCAACTCCAGCACGCGCTCGATGGCCGCGAGCGCGAAATCGACAGTCGGGCGCGCGCCCGTCGTTGCCGCGACGGCCTGCGCGAGCGTGTCGATCTCGCCCATCCGCGAACGCGCCGGCGCGCGCAGCGCCAACTGGTCGAGCAACAGCCGCGCGCGCGGATCGCCGTCCGGATAGAGCGGATGGCCGAACCCGGGGAGCGGCGCGGCAATGCCGCGTTCGTCGGGCGCGAGCCGATCGGCGAGATAGCGGTGCAGGTCGCCCGCGCGCGCCGCTTCGTCGAAGAGCGCGGCCACGCGGATTGTCTCGCCGCCGTGGCGCGGTCCCGACAACGCCGCGAGTCCGCCCGCCGCCGCGCCGAACAGGTGCATGCCGGTCGAGGTGATGCAGCGCATCGTGAACGTCGAGGCATTCAATTCGTGGTCCGCGCAGAGCACGAGCGCCGCGCGCAGCAGGTCGGCGTGCGCGCGCGAACGCACGCCCCACGCGTGAGCGAGCTGGCGATGCAGCGGATCGTTCGACGGTGCGGCCGACATCAGCGCGGCGGCGAGCAGGCGCATCAGCATCGAACCGGTATCGATCTGCGCATCGCGGCCCTGGGCCCAGACGCGCGGCATCTGCGCGGCGGCGGCCGGCAGCAGCACGAGCGCGCGTTCGAGCGGCGTGTGCGCGCCCCAGAGTTTGAGCCATGCGGACCACTGCGCGGCCGTGACCGGCGCGGGCGGCGCTTCGACGATGCGGCGCGGCGCGCATTCCCATAGCAGTGCGGCGACGTCTTCGAGCGACGCATGGCGCGCGAGGTCGAGCGCATCGTGGCCGCGGTAGAAGAGCTTGCCGCCGTCGATCAGCGTGATCGACGATTCGAGCACGGGCACGCCCCAGTCCAGCACCTTCTGCGCAACCTTGCCCGCGCGCTTGCCGTCGGCTTTGCGGCGCGCGAGGCGGCGCACCTCGGCGGCGGCGTAATGGTTGTGGCGGCCTTCGGGGGCGGGCGTCGAGGAGAGCAGCCCGCGGCTCACATAGGCGTAGAGCGTGGCCCGGCTGATGCCGAGCGTCTGGGCGGCCTCGGCCGCGGTCATATGGCTGGACATGGTGGCTCGCGTCGGGAAACCGGAGAAATCAATCTATATTGATTATCTTAATCAAGATTGATCGGCGGCGGACGTCAAATCTAGACTCGTCAGCACTTACCCCGACTTCGAAGGACTCGCGCCATGACCCCTCGCGACGCGCTCGAACACCTCTGGATGCTGGCCGATTGCGACCCTGACGCCCTCGGCATGCTGCACATCGACGGCGACGATCCCGGCTTGCCGTCCGTGTTTCGCGTCGGCGCGCTGGCGGCCGCGAGCATCGGCGCGGCGGGACTCGCGGCGGCGCAGCTTCACCGCCTTCGCACCGGACGCTCGCAGCGCGTCGAGATCGACGTGCGCCGCGCGCTCGCGGCGTTTCGCAGCGAGCGCTACCTGAGCGTGGACGGCGGCGCGCCGATCGAGCTACGCCATCCGGTGACGGGCTACTTCGCGACGCGCGACGGCCGCTGGATCCAGTTGCACGCGAACTTCGCGCATCACCTCGAAGGCATCCTGCGCGTGCTCGGTTGCGCGGGCGAGCGTGAGGCCGTCGCAGCGGCGATTCGCGGCTGGGATGGCGCGGCGCTCGACGAGACGCTCGCGCGTGAAGGTCTGTGCGCGGCGCTCATCCGCTCGCCGCGCGAATGGGCCGTGCTGGAACAGGCGAAGGCGATCGCGAGCCTGCCGCTCTTCGAAATCGAGCGCATCGGCGACGCGCCTGCGGAGAAGCCCGCCAGGCGCGCTGCGCGACCGCTCGAAGGCGTGCGCGTGCTTGACCTCACGCGCATCATCGCCGGGCCGGTCGCGGGGCGCACGCTCGCATCGCACGGCGCCGACGTACTGCTCGTGAACGGTCCGCATCTGCCGAACATCGCGCCGCTCGTGATCGACAACGGCCGCGGCAAGCGTTCGGCGACGCTCGATCTGCGCGAGCCCGCCGCGTGCGGGACGCTGCGCACGCTCGCGCGCGACGCCGACGTCTTCCTGCAGTCGTATCGTCCCGGCGCGCTCGCTTCGCGCGGCTTCTCGCCCGAAGCGCTTGCGCAATGGCGGCCCGGCATCGTGTGCGTGTCGGTCAGCGCATACGGGCATCGCGGGCCCTGGCGCGAGCGGCGCGGCTTCGACAGCCTCGTGCAATCGGCGAGCGGCATCGTCTGGGCGGAGAGCGTCGAGGCTTTGCGTGGCAGCGGCAGCGGCGCGGAAACGTTTGACACGCCGCGCCCGCTGCCGTGCCAGGCGCTCGATCACGCGACGGGTTACCTGGCCGCGTTCGGCGCGATGGCCGCGCTCGCGCGGCGCGCGCAGGAGGGCGGAAGCTGGCACGTCCGGCTTTCGCTCGCGCAGACCGGCCGCTGGCTTCAGACGATGGGCACCGTCGAGAACGGCCAGCGCGTGCGCGATGTGCGCGCCGAGGACGTCGCCGATTGCCTCGACACGATGGAGTCGCCGTTCGGGCGCGTCCGCGTGGTGGCGCCCGCCGAGCGGCTCGAACTCACGCCCGCGTTCTACGCGCGCCCGAGCGTGCCGACCGGCACCGACACGCCTGAGTGGACTGCTTAAAGCGCTTGGTCCGCTTGATCCGCTTTGATCCGACTATTTGCGCAACTCGGCGACGAAGTCGTAGTAATCGTTGCGGCAGTAGGTATCGGTGAGTTCGATCGCGCGCTGGTCGGCGGTGTAGCCCACGCGCGTGATGAGAAGCAGCGCTTCGTTCGGCGCGATGCTCATCTGCCGCGCGATTTCAGCGCTCGCGTTCACCGCGCGAAAGTGCTGCAGCGCGCGCACGATCGCGAGTCCGCGCTGTTCGAGGAAGGTGTAGAGCGAGTCGCCGATCGCGTCGGGATCGGGAATCACCGAGGCGGGGAACGTCGAATCTTCGACGGCCATCACGATGCCGTCCGCGAGCCGCAGCCGTTTGAGCCGCGTCACCGCGGCCGCGGGCGAGAGACCGAGCCGGATCACCTCGTCGCGGCTCGCGGGCTGGATCTCGCGCGAGATCCAGCGCGAACTGGGCGTGAAGCCGCGCTGGCGCAGCATCTCGCTGAAGCTCGTAAGGCGTGAAAGCGGATCTTCGTAGCGCGGCGTGATGAAGCTGCCCGCGCCCTGCGTGCGGCGGATCAGCCCCTGCTCGACGAGCAGCGCGATCGCTTTGCGCGCGGTGATGCGCGAGACGCCGAGCGCGTCGGCGAGCACGCGCTCCGACGGCAGCGCCTCGCCGGCGGCCCAGCGGTTTTCGTGGATTGCGCCGCTCAGCTTGCGCGCGAGCTGCAGATAGAGCGGCGTGTCGTTGTCCGGGTCCGGGCGCAGGTCGCGCCAGCGGTCTTCCGTGGATGCGTTCATGGGAAGCAGGCGTGAAAGGCGAACGGCAATTCTATGACACGGGCGCGCAAACGCGTTAGCGGACGATAGGCGGGCAACAGGCGGATGACAGGAGCGCGCCTCGCGGATGCACGCATGACCGCGAGCCGTGCGCGGCGATACACTTGCCACTTCGAGATTTTCCGTGAAGCCGATGGTGGTCGATGGTCGTCGGCTTGCGCACTCGCGCATCGCACGGCGCAAGGAGCCAGCCAACATGATGACCGCACTTCCACACGTCGCGCTGCCGGACGGCGAGCGCATTCCGAAGCTGGGCCAGGGGACGTGGGAGATGGGCGAGCACGCTGCTCGCCGCGCCGACGAGATTGCCGCGCTGCGCGAGGGCGTCGCGCTCGGCATGACGCTCATCGACACCGCCGAAATGTACGGCGACGGCGCGACCGAAAAGCTCGTCGGCGAAGCGTTGCGCGGACTGCGCGACGATGTGTTCCTCGCGAGCAAGGTGTATCCGCACAACGCGAGCCGGCGCGGCGTGCAGAGCGCGTGCGAGGCGAGCCTGAAGCGCCTCGGCACCGACCGGCTCGATCTTTATCTGCTGCACTGGCCTGGTGGCGTGCCGCTCGAAGAGACGGTCGAGGGCTTCGAGGCGCTCGTGCGCGCGGGCAAGATCCGCCACTGGGGCGTGAGCAATTTCGACACCGACGACATGGAAGAGCTGTTTGCCGTGCCGGGCGGCGACAGATGCGCGACGAACCAGGTGCTCTACAACATCGCGCGGCGCGGACCCGAGTTCGACCTGCTGCCGTGGAGCGCGCAGCATCGCATGCCGGCGATGGCCTATAGCCCGGTCGATCACGCGCGGCTGCCGAAGCGCTCGCCGCTCGACGACATCGCACGCGCGCATGGCGTGTCGGTCTTTCAGGTGGCGATGGCGTGGGTGCTGGGGCAGCCGGGCGTCTGCGCGATTCCGAAGGCGGGGCGCGTCGAGCATGTGCGCGAGAACCGCGCGGCGCTCGATCTCGCGCTGAGTGCGCAGGACCATGCCGCGCTCGACGCGTACTTCAAGCCGCCGCACAGCAAGCAGCCGCTGGAAATGCTCTGACGAAGGCGCACGGTGCGCAATGCGTGGAGTCGTCGCGTCAAAGGCGGATGCGCGACGCGAAGATGCAGCACGGAAAACCGGTGACGGGCCCACGGCGGCGGCTCCCGGCCGGGGGACCGGGATACCGCCGCCGTCGCCGCGCATGACGCGACCGGCCGTCGCGCCAATTCGGGGTGGTTTGGACGGCGCGCCGGCTACACCGGGCGAGATCAATGACTCTTGCCGCCATGGCCGCCACCGTGGCCGCTGCCGTA